>Ga0209477_1000237_pt1 | contig 32996 bp, 29 predicted proteins | sample KloWWTupernatant_FD_187180 | JGI IMG/M metagenome (GOLD analysis project Ga0209477, IMG submission 187180) | Active sludge microbial communities from Klosterneuburg, Austria, studying microevolution and ecology of nitrifiers - Klosterneuburg... | ecosystem: Engineered > WWTP > Aerobic digester >...
TTCCGCGAAGGCTTCGTGCTGTGGCGCGGGATCGGCGTGGATTACGAGGGCGGCATCCTCGACAACCAGGCGCGCATCGCGATCCAGCTCGCGCACCGGATGGTGGCGATCCTGGTCACCGGCCACCTGCTGGTGCTGGCGCTGCGCCTGCTGCGCAGCCCGGGCCTGCGCGGCTGGGGCGGCCTGCTGGGGATCCTGCTGGTCGCGCAGGTCGGGCTGGGCATCGCCAACGTGGTGATGTCGCTGCCGCTGCACGTGGCCACCGCGCACAACGCCGGTGCCACCGCCCTGCTGTTCGTGCTGGTGACCCTGCTTGCGCGCGTGCGGGCCCCGGACTGACGCGATGGCCACGCCGAACCCTGGCGTGATCCGCCAGTACTGGAGCCTGACCAAGCCGCGGGTGGTTGCGCTGATCGTGTTCACCGCGGTGATCGGCATGTTCCTGGCGGTGCCCGGGCTGCCGCCGCTGCGCGAGGCGGCGCTCGGCACCCTCGGCATCTGGCTGGCCGCGGCCAGCGCGGCGGCGATCAACCAGATCCTGGATGCGCGGATCGACGCCCGGATGGCGCGCACGTCGTGGCGGCCACTGGTGGCCGGGACCCTGACGATGCGGCAGGCGCTGGTGTTCGCGCTGGTGCTGGCGGCGGCATCGATGTTGCTGCTGGCACTTGGGGTGAACCAGGTCACCGCATGGCTGACCTTTGCCTCGCTGATCGGGTACGCGGTGGTGTACACCCGGTTCCTGAAGCGGGCGACGCCGCAGAACATCGTGATCGGCGGCATCGCCGGCGCCGCGCCGCCGTTGCTGGGCTGGTCGGCGGTGACCGGCATGCAGGGCGAATGGGACTGGGCGCATGCGCTGCTGCTGGTGCTGATCATCTTCGCGTGGACGCCGCCGCATTTCTGGGCGCTGGCGATCTTCCGCCGCGAGGACTACGCGCGCGCGCTGGTGCCGATGCTGCCGGTTACCCACGGCGTGGAGTACACGCGCTGGCAGATCCTGCTGTACACCGTGCTGCTGGTGATCGCCACGGTGTTGCCGTGGGCCACGCACATGAGCGGGCTGTTCTACCTCGGTGGCGCGCTGGTGCTGGGCGCGGTGTTCCTGTGGTACGCGTGGAAGCTGCTCGACCCGCCGGACGAGTTCTTCGCCATGCGTGCCTTCCGCTACTCGATCGTGTACCTGATGGCGCTGTTCGGGTTCCTGCTGCTCGACCACTGGCTGCTGCCGTTCCTGCAGCCGGCGCCGGCGATGGAATTCGCGCCCACGGCCTGATGCGCCGATGAGCGACCTGTTCGCCGCGCACCACCCCGGCACGCGTACCGACCTCGCCGCGCAGGCCTGCGTGCTGCACGGCTTCGCGCTCGGTGTCGTCGATGCCTTGCTGGCCGACATCCGCGCAATCGAGGCAAGTGCCCCGTTCCGCCACCTGGTCACGCCCGGCGGCCACGTCATGCAGGTGGCGATGACCAATGCCGGCACCTTCGGCTGGTGCAGCGACCGCCGCGGCTATCGCTACGACCGGCTCGATCCGCAATCCGGCAAGCCTTGGCCCGCATTGACGCCGGCGTTCCTGCGTCTTGCTGCCGACGCCGCGCGCGAAGCCGGCTTCGACGGCTACGTGCCGGATGCCTGCCTGGTCAATCGCTACGCGCCGGGTACGCGGCTGTCGCTGCACCAGGACCGCGACGAGGACGACCGCGTCGCGCCGATCGTGTCGGTCTCGCTGGGGCTGCCGGCCACCTTCCTGTTCGGTGGCTTTGCACGCAGCGACAAGACCGTGCGAGTGCCACTCACGCATGGCGATGTCGTGGTCTGGGGCGGCTCGGACCGCATGCGCTTCCACGGCGTGTTGCCGGTGAAGCCGGGTCGGCACGATGCGCTGGGCGAGCTGCGCTTGAACCTGACCTTCCGCAAGGCCAGGTGAGCATCGCAAGAACCGGAGTGCCCGGCCTGGCGCCGCGCCCTAGAGTGGCGGCACGCCATCGGGCAACATCGCCATGCACGCCATGACCCAGTCCAACCCGCCATCGACGCCGAACAGGCATGCCGCGCTCATCGCACGGGCGTGCCGGCGGATCGAGGCCGCGGAACAGCCGCCGTCGCTGGACGACCTGGCGCAGGACGCCGGCCTCAGTCCGTTCCACTTCCACCGCGTGTTCAAGGCCGCCACCGGGCTGACGCCGAAGGCCTATGCCACGGCGCATCGCGCCAATGCCGTGCGTGCGTCGCTCGCGCGGGGCAAGGCCAGCGTGACCGATGCGATCTTCGATGCCGGCTTCAACGCCAACAGCCGCTTCTACGAGCAGGCGGATGCGATGCTGGGCATGAAGCCCGCGCAATACCGTGCCGGTGGCGCGGACGCGCGGATCGCATTCGCGATCGGCCAGTGCTCGCTGGGCGCGATCCTGGTCGCGCGCAGCGCGCGCGGCGTGTGCGCGATCTCGCTGGGCGACGATCCGGACGCGTTGCTGGGTGAATTGCAGGACCGCTTCCCGCGCGCCGAGCTGATCGGTGGCGATGCCGGTTTCGAGCGTTTGGTCGCGCAGGTGGTCGGGCTGATCGAACAGCCCAACATCGGCCACGAGCTGCCGCTGGACATTCGCGGCACCGCCTTCCAGCAGCGCGTCTGGCAGGCATTGCGGCAGATCCCGGCCGGCGAGACCGCGAGCTACGCGCAGATCGCGCAACGCATCGGTTCGCCCAAGTCGGTGCGCGCGGTCGCCGGTGCATGTGCGGCGAACACGCTGGCGGTGGCGATTCCCTGCCATCGCGTGGTGCGCAGCGATGGCGCGCTGTCCGGCTATCGCTGGGGGGTGGAGCGCAAGCGCGAACTCTTGTCGCGGGAGCACGCCGACCGGTGAGGTGAGTTGGCCGGAGCGTAGCGCGACACGTTGGTCGCGCCCGTGGCTACTCGCCGCCCAGCAAATGCTGCTGCCAGAACAGGATGGTGGCCGCGCCGAACCAGTCGTTGTTCGACTTCTTCGCGAAGCCGTGGCCCTCGTCGGCGTACAGCAGGTACCACACCGGCTGGCCGTTGCCGCGCACCGCCTTGACGATCTGCTCCGCCTCGGTCCACGGCACGCGGGGGTCGTTGCGGCCCTGCGCCACGAACAGCGGCGAGGTGATCCTGTGCGCGTTGTTGAGCGGGGAGATGCGCTCGAACACCGCGGCCATCGCCGGGTCGCGCTCGTCGCCGTATTCGACGCGGCGCAGGTCGCGGCGGTAGTTCTCGGTGTTCTTCAGGAAGGTGCCGAAGTGCGAGATGCCGACGATGTCCACGCCGGCGCGGATGCGGTCGCTGTAATGCGTCAGCGACGCCAGCACCATGTAGCCGCCGTAGCTGCCGCCGATCACGCCCACGCGGCTGGCATCGAGTTCGGGCTGCGTGGCGATCCAGTCGAGCAGGGCGCCGATGTCCTTGACCGAATCCTCGCGCTTCGCCGCGTTGTCCAGCGACAGATAGGTCTTGCCGTAGCCGCTGGAGCCGCGCACGTTCGGCACCAGCATCGCCACGCCCAGCTCGTTGGCCATGTATTGCGCAGTGGAACTGAAGGTGGGCAGCGACTGCCCCTCCGGGCCGCCGTGGATGTTGATCACCACCGGGTACTTGCCGGTCCTGGAGGGCTTGGCCGGCTTGTAATAGAACGCCGGGATGGTGCGTTGCCTGCCATCGACCGTGTCGAAGGTCGGGTAGCGCACCAGCGTCGGGGCGACGAAGTTCGCCGCGTCCAGCCCGCCGACTTCACTCTGCGTCCAGCGCGTCAAAGTGGCCCCGGCAAGGTCGATCACGTGCACGTCGCTGGGTGAGGTCGCGCTGTTCAGGGTCAGCGCCAGGCGCTTGCCGTCCGGCGAGAACGACAGCCCGCCGATCACGCCGATCGGCAGCGCGGGCAGGCGGACTTCCTCGTGGCCGGGCAGCGACAGCACGCGCAGCTTGCTGATGCCGTCCTCGTTGCTGGCGAACGCGAGGTGCTTGCCGTCGTCGGCGATGGTGAAGCCGCCCACGTCCCACGGGATGGTGCCGGAGAGCACTTCGAGCCTGCCGGACGCGGGGTCGTGGTAACGCAGGGTCTTGAACTCCTGCGGCCTGCCCTGCAGCGGTTCGTCGGAGACGAAATACACGGCCTTGCCATCGGGGGCGAAGGCGAAGCCGCCGAAGCTGGCCTTGCCGCCGTCGACAGGGAACATCGTGAGCTTGCCGCTGGCCACGTCGACCACGCCCGGGTACGACTCCGCGGCAGACACGTACCTCATCACCAGCAGCTCGCGGCCGTCCGGCGAGAAATCCATCGCGCCCCAGCTGCCGCCGGCGGTGACCAGCGCGCGGCTGGCGCCGGTGCGGGTGTCGCGGACCCAGATGTCGCGGTCGGTGCCGTTGCGCGCGGTGCTGGCGTAGGCCATCAGGCCGCCGTCGCGGCTCAGGGTGGTGCCGCCGTTCTGGCTGCGCTTGCCGTCGGTGAGCAGGGTGGTGGCGCGGGTGGCGGCGTCGAACCAGTACAGCTGGCTGAATTCGTCACCGCCCTTGTCCTTGGCGAACACGAAGCCGTCGCGCCAGGCCTTGGCCGGCGCGGGGGTGATGCCGCCGACCGGCTCCGGATAGAACGTCAGCTGTTCGCGCATGCCCTGCGGCTGGCAGACCCGGTGCGCCTGCGCGGTCTCGGCGAAGCGGGTGCTGATCAGCAGGCAGCCATCGCGGGTCCAGCCGGCCAGGCCCGCGCCGCGGGTGTTCTGGTAGCGGTTGAGCTGTTCGACCAGTGCCGCCGGGATCTGCGGGATGTTCTCGCTGGTGCGGTTGCCGACGACTTCGCGCCTGACCTCGGCCGGCTTCACCTGCGGGTCCTGGGCAAGGGCGGGCAGTGCCGCGAGCAGGGTGGCGAACAGGACGGTTCGGGCATTCGTGTCGAAACGGGACATGGCGGCTTCCCAGGCCGGGTGGAACCGCGAGCTTAGCGCGATGACGCGCCGCGGCGCCCCCCGAAGGTCATGCGCTCAGGCCCGGCGCGGGGACTGCAGTTCGCGCAGCTCGGCTTTCTCTTCGGCCGACAGCGACGACAGGCCCTGGTTGCGGATGCGCGCGTTGAGCTCGTCGATGCGCTGTTGCTCGACCTGCTTCCCGAGTTGCGCAATCGCGCCCAGGAACTCGTCGCGCTGGCTGTCTTCCTCGCCGGGCAGCGTGTGCGTGGCCAGCTTCTGCAGGGCGCCTGCTTCCTCGCGCCCGGCGAAATGCTCGAGCAGCGCGCCGGTGCTGATCTCCGGGCGCTCGCGCACCAGCAGCACCAGTTCCGAAAGCAGCTCCACGCCGGGCTGGCGCAGCGCCGCGAAGCGATAGGGCGGTTGCAGTTCCAGCGCCAGCGCCGGGCGATGCAGCAGGGATTCGATCGCGCTGCGCACCAGGCTGCGTTTCTGCGCCCCGGCCGGTGGCGCGCGATTCAACCGCTGCGCAGGCAGGTGGGTTTGCGGCGCGCTGGCGCGCGCGCCGACGCCGGTGAGTTCGGTCAGGCGTTGCTGCATCAGGTCGCCGAACGCGCCATCGGGAATCTGCGCAAGCAGCGGCTTGCAGCGTTCGGCCAGCCGCGCCTTGCCGTCCAGGCTGGACAGGTTCACGTCACTGGACAACGACGCGTAGAAGTACTCCGACAGTGGGGTGGCGGCGCGCAGGCGTGCCTCGAAACCGTCCACGCCTTCCTGCCGCACGATCGAATCCGGATCCTCGCCATCCGGCAGGAACAGGAACATCGCCTGGCGGCCATCCTTCATCCGCGGCAGCACGGATTCCAGCGCCTTCCATGCCGCGCTGCGGCCGGCACGGTCGCCATCGAAGCAGAAGAACACGTCGGGTGCGCTGCGGAACAGCAGCTCGGCATGGTCCGGGGTGGTCGCGGTGCCCAGCGTGGCTACCGCCTGCGACACCCCGTACTGGGCCAGCGCCACCACGTCCATGTAGCCCTCGACCACGATCAGCCGGTCGAGCCTTGCGTTCGCCTGTTTCGCCTGCCACAGGCCATACAACTCGCGGCCCTTGTGGAACAGCGCGGTCTCCGGCGAGTTGAGGTACTTCGGCGAATCCTCCGGATCGATCACGCGGCCGCCGAAGGCGATGGTGCGGCCGCGGCGGTCGTGGATCGGGAACATCAGGCGGTCGCGGAACTTGTCGTAGACGTTGCCCCTGTCGTTCTTCGAGAACAGCCCGCCGCGTTCCATCAATTGCATGCGCCCCGGATCCGTGCCCAGCGCGTCGCGCAGCGCGGAGAAGCCATCCGGCGCGTAGCCGATCGCAAAGCGTTCGATGATCTCCGGCGCGATCCCGCGGCGCTCCACGTAGGCGCGCGCCTTGTCGCTGTTGGCGAGCTGGCTGCGGAAGAACGTGGAGGCCGCTTCCATCGCGGCGTACAGGTCGCGGGTTTCCGGATTGGCGTTGCGCTGCTGGGTGTCGCGCGGGATTTCCATGCCCACGCGCTTGGCCAGTTCGTCCACCGCGTCGAGGAATTCCAGGCGGTCGTAATTGATCAGGAAGCTGATCGCGGTGCCGTGCGCGCCACAGCCGAAGCAGTGGTAGAACTGCTTGGTCGGCGAAACGGTGAACGATGCCGAGCGCTCGTCGTGGAACGGGCAGCGCGCCGCGTATTCCTTGCCCTGGCGCTTCAGCGGAACGCGCGCCTGGATGACCTCGACGATGTCGGTCCGCGCCAGCAGGTCGTCGATGAACGCGTCGGGGATGCGGGCCATGGCCTAGTGTAGAGCGGGGCTTGCCCCGCTACCGCAGGTTGCGCCGGGATCGCGCGTCAAAGCGCGTCGTGCGCGGCCAGCGAGTGCAGGGCATCGCCTTGCAGCCGCTGCACGGTCCACCCGTCCATGCCGACCGCGCCCAGCGTGCGATAGAAGCCGATCGCGGGTTCGTTCCAGTCCAGCACGCTCCATTCGAAGCGGCCGCAGCCGCGCTGCACGGCGATCCTCGCCAGCGCCGCCATCAGGTGCCTGCCGAGCCCGGCGCCACGGAACGCCGGACGCACGAACAGGTCCTCGAGGTACAGGCCGCGCTTGCCGAGGAAGGTGCTGAAGTTGTGGAAGAACAGGGCGAAGCCGGCCGCCTCGCCGTCGACTTCGCCGATCAGGACTTCAGCGGCCGGGTGTGCGCCGAACAGCTGTTCGCGCAGGTCGGCGTCGGTGGCCACCGCGGCATCCGCCAGCCGTTCGTACGCGGCCAGCTCGGCGACCAGCTGCCGGATCAGCGGCACGTCGTCGATGGTGGCGGGGCGGATCGCCAGCAGCGGGTGCGCGGCGGCCATGGCTCAGGCCAGCTTCTGCTTCACCAGCTTGCTGACCAGGCCCATGTCGGCCTGGCCCGCCAGCGCCGGCTTGAGCACGCCCATCAGCTTGCCGATGTCGGCACCGGTGGCCGCGCCGGTCTGCGCCATGGCCTGGTCGATGGCGGCCAGGATCGCGGCCTCGTCCATCTTCTCGGGCAGGTAGGCCTGGATCACGCCCAGCTCGTAGCGCTCGATCGCGGCCAGGTCCTCGCGCGCGGCGGATTCGTACTGGGTGATCGAATCCTTGCGCTGCTTGACCATCTTCTCGAGCACGGCCAGCACCAGCGGGTCGGTCATCTCGACGCGCTCGTCGACTTCCTTTTGCTTGATCGCCGCCAGCACCAGCCGGATCACGCCGAGGCGATCCTTCTCGCCGGCCTTCATCGCGGTCTTCATGTCGTCGGTGAGTCGGGCTTTCAGGCTCATGGCTTGGTTCCTCGAATTGCCTGGGACGTTAGCCCCCTTGGTAAGGGGGCGGCGCGGCGTCGCCGCGCGGGGGATCGGGGGCGCTTGGCGGGGCCCAAGATTTGCGTAGCGAATCTCGGGTTTTTTCGGACGTAGTACGAAAAAAAGCCGGCCACGCTCGCGCGTGCCGGCTTTCGCTGCAACCAAACCGCGCTCAGTACAGGCGCTGGCGCTTGGTGACGTCGCGCGAGCTGCGGCGCGCCTGGCGCTTCACCGCCGCGGCGGCCTTGCGCTTGCGCTCCTGGGTCGGCTTCTCGTAGAACTCGCGCTTGCGGGTTTCGGCCAGCACCCCGGCCTTCTCGCAGGTGCGCTTGAAGCGGCGCAGGGCAAACTCGAAGGGTTCGTTCTCGCGGACTTTGACGCTCGGCATCTTTGGAATCTCGGTTCAGGAATCTGCCCGATGGGTTCGGGCGAGCCGTGCATGATAGCAGCGCGGCCCGGGCCGGTGCAAGATAGCGCCATGAGAGTCCTTGGCATCGAATCCTCCTGCGACGAAACCGGGGTGGCGGTGTACGACACCGGCATCGGCGGGGCGGCCGGGCTGCGCGCCCATGCGGTGTACAGCCAGATCGCCCTGCACGCCGAATATGGCGGGGTGGTGCCGGAACTGGCCAGCCGCGACCACGTGCGCAAGCTGCTGCCGCTGATCCGCCAGACCCTGGCCGAGGCCGGGCTGTCCACCGCCGACATCGATGGCGTGGCCTACACCGCCGGCCCCGGCCTGGTCGGCGCGCTGCTGGTCGGCGCCGGGGTGGCGCGCGCGCTGGCGTGGGCGCTGGGCCTGCCGGCGATCGGCGTCCACCACATGGAGGGCCACCTGCTGGCGCCGCTGATGGAGGACGACCCGCCGGCGGCCCCGTTCGTGGCCCTGCTGGTGTCCGGCGGGCATACCCAGCTGGTGGCGGTGGACGCGATCGGCCGTTACCGGCTGCTGGGCGAGACCCTGGACGACGCCGCCGGCGAGGCCTTCGACAAGACCGCCAAGATGATGGGCCTGCCCTATCCCGGCGGTCCGCAGCTGGCGAAGCTGGCGGAAACCGGCACCCCCGGCGTATTCCGGTTCGCGCGGCCGATGACCGACCGCCCGGGCGTGGATTTCTCCTTCAGCGGCCTGAAGACCCAGGTGCTGCTGGCGTGGCGCGGTTCGGACCAGTCGGATGCCACCCGTGCCGACATCGCGCGCGGGTTCGAGGACGCGGTGGTCGACACCCTGGCGATCAAGTGCGCGCGCGCGCTGGACGCCGCCGGTTGCAACACCCTGGTGGTGGCCGGCGGCGTGGGCGCCAACCGGCGGCTGCGCGCGAAGCTGCAGGCGATGGCGGAGACGCGCGGCGGCCGGGTCTGCTTCCCGCGCCCGGCCCTGTGCACCGACAATGGCGCGATGATCGCGTTCGCCGGCGCCCTGCGCTTGCAGGCGGGGCAGCACGACGACGCCTCGGTGCGGGTGGCACCGCGCTGGGACATGGCATCGTTGCCGGCGGTGTGAGGAACAGGGACATGCACGACAAGGTCTTCATCGAAGGGCTCGAGATCGAGGCCCTGATCGGCATCTACGACTGGGAGCGGCGGATCCGCCAAACCCTGGTGTTCGACATCGAGATGGCGTTCGACAACCGCATCCCCGCCGCCAGCGACGACATCGCCCTGACCCTGAACTACAAGGACGTCAGCAAGCGCCTGATCGACTACGTCGGCCAGTCCGGTTTCGGCCTGGTCGAGACCCTGGCCGAGCGCTGCGCCGGACTGATCCTGTCCGAATTCAACGTCAGCCACGTCCGCCTGAAGCTGAGCAAGCCCGGCGCCGTGCGCGGCGCGCGCGCGGTCGGGGTGGTCATCGCGCGTGGAAAGGCCTGATGGGGCGCGCCTGCCTCAGCCTTGGCAGCAACATCAATGCCGAAGCCAACCTGCGCTCGGCGGTGGCGGCGTTGCGCGCGCGCTTCGGCGAGATCGCGCTGTCCGCCGCCTACGTGTTCCCGGCGGTCGGTTTCGACGGCGTGGACTTCCTCAATGCCGCGGCGGTGATCGACAGCGACCTCGATCCGCTGGCCCTCAACGACTGGCTGCATGCACTGGAAGACGCGCATGGCCGCGATCGCGGCGGCCCGCGCTTCGGCGACCGCACGCTGGACATCGACATCGTGTTCTACGACGACCTGGTGCGCGAATGGCCGGGGCAGTTGCAGCTGCCGCGCGACGAACTGCGGCACGCGTTCGTGCTGATGCCGCTGGCCGAGATCGCCCCGGACTGGGTCGAACCGCGCAGCGGCAAGGCCCTGCAGGACCTGTGGCGCGCGCACCGAGAACATGGCGCACGCTGGATGCGCGTCGCGCTCTAGCCGAGGCCGCGGCCGCCATCGACGCGCAGGGTCTGGCCGGTGACGTAGCCGGACCCATCGCCCAGCAACCACGCCACCGCCGCCGCGATGTCCTCCGGTGCGCCGGTGCGCTGCAGCGGCACCCGCGCGAGCAGGGCGGCCTGCGCCTGTTCGCTCTTGCCTTCGGCCGGCCACAGGATCGCGCCCGGCGCGATGGCGTTGACCCGCACCTCGGGCGCGAGGTCGAGCGCCAGCGACTTGGTCATCATCAACAGCGCGGCCTTGGCCATGCAGTAGACGGTATGGCCGGCCAGCGGGGCCTGCGCGTAGATGTCCGCGAGGTTGACGATGCCGCCGCGGGCGGCCTTCAGGTGTGGCGCCGCGGCCTGGGCCAGGAAGAACGGCGCACGCGCGTTGCTGGCGAACAGTTCGTCCCAGTGCGCGGGCGTCGCGCTGCCGATCGGGGTCGGATGGAACGCCGAGGCGTTGTTGACCAGCGCGTCCAGCCGGCCGAACCGGCCCACGGTGCGCGCCACCAGCTCCGGCAGGCGGTCGAAGTGCGCCAGTTCCGCCTGCAGGGCGATGACGCTGCCGGCGCGCGTCCCATTCAATTCCGCCAGCAGGGCGTCCGCGTCGGCCTGGCCGCCGCGATGGTGCAGGGCCAGGTCGAAGCCGTCCGCGTGCAGGCGACGGGCGATCGCCGCGCCGATCCGGCGGGCGGCGCCGGTGACCAGTGCCACGGGGCGTTGCGTGCGGTCGTCGGTGCGCGTGTCCATGCGCGCAGGATAGCGCCGTGCTTGCGTATCCTGTGCCGATGCAGACCTTGCCGCCCCCCGCCGACGACGCAATCGCGCACAGCGCGCACCTGCGCGAGATCATCCAGGAACAACTCATTGCCGCCGGCGGCAGCCTGCCGTTCTGGAAATTCATGGAGCTGGCGCTGTACGCGCCGGGCCTGGGCTACTACAGCGCGGGCGCGACCAAGTTCGGCCGCGGCGGCGATTTCGTCACCGCCCCGGAAGTGTCGCCGCTGTTCGCGGCCTGCGTGGCCGATGCGCTGACCCCGGTCCTCCGGCAGCTCGGCCCCGAGGCGCAGTTCATGGAGATCGGCGGCGGCAGCGGCGCGTTCGCCGAAACCGCGCTGGCCAAGCTGCTCGCCAATGACGCGCTGCCCGCGCGCTACGCGATTCTTGAACCCAGCGCAGACCTGCGCGAACGCCAGCGCGAACGCCTGCAGTCGCGCTTGCCGCCGCTGCTGTTCGAGCTGGTGGAGTGGCTGGACGGGCCGATCCAGGACGCGTGGAACGGCGTGTTGTTCGCCAACGAAGTCATCGATGCGCTGCCGACGCCGCGCTTCAGCATCCGCGACGGCGAGGTGTTCGAGGAACACGTGGCGCTGGATGGAGAAGGCCGCTTCCTGCGCACGGACCGGCCCGCCGACCCGATGCTGGCCGCCGCGGTCCGCCACGTGGAGCGGCAGTTGCCGGAGCCGTTCGCGGAGGGCTACCGCAGCGAAGTGCTGGCGCAGTTGCCGTACTGGCTACAAGCGGTGGCGGGCGGTATGGGCGATGGCGCGATGCTGTTCGTCGACTACGGTCACGGCCGCGGCGAGTACTACCAGCCGCAGCGCCGCGACGGCACCCTGCGCGCGTTCCGCCAGCACCACGTGGTGGCCGATGTGTTCGCGCATCCCGGCCTGCAGGACATCACCGCCTCGGTGGACTTCACCGCGTTGGCCGAAGCCGGCGTGGGTGCGGGTTTCGAATTCGCCGGCTACTGCTCGCAGGCCAGCTTCCTGCTCGGCAACCGCCTGCAGGACAACCTGGCGCTGGCGGAATCGCGCGCGGCGGATGAGCTGGCGCGGCACAACCTGCGCCAGCAGGTGAAGCTGCTGACCCTGCCCAGCGAGATGGGCGAACGCTTCCAGGCGATCGGCTTCCAGCGCGGCGTGGAACTGGGCGCCGCGTTCCTGGCGGGCGACCTGAGCCACCGCCTGTGAGCGCCGCGAGGCCGCGTTTCGGGCGTTCGCTGAAGCCGTTCAGGCGGCCGCTGCTGTGGGCCGGGCTGTGGGTGCTGGCGGTCGCGGTGGTCGTGGTCGCCTCGCTGGTCCCGGTGAGCGGCCTGCCCGACGTGCCGAAGAATTTCGACAAGGTCGAGCATTTCGTCGCCTACGCCGTGCTGGCGGCCGGCGCGGTGCAACTGTTCGCGCGGCGGCTCTCATGGGGCTTCGTGTGCGTGCTGCTGGTGCTGATGGGCATCGGCCTGGAGCACCTGCAGGCGCAGATGGCGCTGGGCCGCATGCTGGACCGGGTGGATGCACTGGCCAACACCGTGGGCGTGCTGGCGGGGCTGGCGACCGCGTTCACCCCGTGGCGCGACGCCCTGCTACGGATCGACCAGCGCGCCTGATTTCGCGCCGGCAATGGCGGCGATGCGCGCCTTGCGGATCGCCTCGCCCACTGCGGGTCCTTCGAGGCCCTGGGCCACGTCGCCGCTGCGCACGCCGAGCGCGGCGGCGTGCAGGCGCCGCAACAGGTTCGCCTGCGGATAGGGCAGGTCGGACAGCCCTGCGCGCCCGCGTTTGTCGGCTTCGCACACGGTTGCCAGCTGGTCGATCCGCACTGGTTTGCGGAAGCCGTCGCAGCGCGCGACCAGTTCATGCACGGTCGCCGGCTTGAGTTCGTCGAGGCGATGCACGTTGAGATGCTCGCGGCTGCACAGCACCGCCAGTTCGCGGTGTTCGGCCGGCACCTTCAGCCGCTCGCAGAGGGCGATGATCGGGGCGATGCCGCGCTGTTCGTGCATCAGGTGGCGCGGCAGTTCCGCGGCCGGCGTCAGCGCCTTGCCGAGGTCATGGCACAGCGCCGCGAAGCCGATCACGTCGTCACCGGGCGCCAGGGTCGCAGCCATGTCGCAGACCAGCTCGACGTGCACGCCGGTATCGATTTCCGGATGGTATTCGGCGCGTTGCGGCACGCCGTACAACGCATCCACCTCCGGCAACACTGCGCGCAAGGCGTTCGCGTCGCGCAGGGTGCGCAGGAAGGCGGACGGCGTGTTGCCGCGCAATGCCTTCGCAAGTTCCTGCCACACGCGTTCGGGGGTGAGTTCGGCCAGTTCGCCGTGTTCGGCCATCGAACGCATCAGCGCCAGCGTTTCCGGCGCGATGGTGAAGCCCAGCGAGGCGAAGCGCGCCATGAACCGTGCCGCGCGCAATACCCGCAGCGGGTCCTCGACGAAGGCATCGCCCACATGCCGCAGCACGCGGCGTTCGATGTCGGCCGCGCCGCCGAACGGATCGACCAGACGACCGCCGGCCGCGCGCGCGATCGCGTTGATGGTGAAGTCCCGCCGGCGCAAGTCTTCCTCCAGCGTGACCGAGGGATCCGCATGGACCACGAAGCCGGTATGCCCGCGCGCGGACTTGCGCTCGGTGCGGGCCAGTGCGTATTCCTCGCCGCTGTGCGGGTGCAGGAACACAGGGAAGTCGCGGCCGACCTGGCGGTAGCCGGCATCGAGCATGTCCTGCACCGAGGCGCCGACCACCACGTGGTCGTTGTCGCCGGCGGGAAGCCCGAGCAGGGCATCGCGCACGGCACCGCCGACCAGGTAGATGCGCACGTTGTCGGGGAGTTGCGATGCCATGACGCGATGATGCCTGAAGGCGGCGGCGGGACGACCGGAGGGGCGGGCGTTGCACGCGTGTGCTGGGTATTCGCCGGCGGTGCGGAGCGGCGGTGCGTGCGAAAAAAGGTGCCAGGGACAATAATCGCCATGCTTTGCCTGGCGTCCTTGTGCAGGAAGCCTTGCAGTATCGGGGTCTGCAGTATCGGGGTCAGGTTCACTTAATCGAAAAATGATGGATCACAGAGTCGATACCGCCAACCGCATCACCGACATCACCAACGGCGTGGACTCGGCGGAAACCTGGGACTTCGGCTACGACGCGTTGTCGCGGCTGGTCACCGCGCAATCGCCGGCCTCACTGGGCGGGTTCGGCTACGACGCCATCGGCAACCGCATCAGCCGCAGCAGCAACGGCGTGCAGAACGCCACGCTCACTTATCCCACCACCAGCAGCCGGCTGCAGACCTATGCCGCTAGCGGCCTGCTACTCGTAGTGCGTCCACATGCGTAGCACTTTTACAGTGCGCTCAACCTGCAGCACTTCATACACCAGCCGGTGCTGGATGTTGATACGCCTTGAATAGGCGCCCGCCAGGTCTCCGACGAGCTTCTCGTAGGGTGGTGGCGTTTGAAAAGGATTCTCCGCGAGGACTGACAGAAGTGCTTTGGCCTTTTCCTTGAGTCCCGAAGAAGCGAGAGTGCGTGCGTCTTTTTGAGCTTGCCTGGTAAAGACGACGCGCCAACTCACCAGTCAAGTTCCGTGGCGCAGGCGTTGGCAGGCTCGGCCATTCCGGACTTGATGGACTCACGCATGCCAGGTACCGACAACAAGAACAGTGTTTCTTGAATGGCCGCCCAGTCCTCTTCGGCGATGAGGACGGCGTTGCTGCGCTTGCCGGAAATGACAATAGGCTCATGTGATTCAGCCGCTTGATCCATCAGGCGGTAGAGGTTGGCACGGGCTTCGCTGGCTGTAAGGGTTGTCATGGCTTGCTCCAAGAATGCCGTGTAAACGTACGCTAAAACGTACGAATACGCAAGTGTCAGTAAACCGGAAGCCGAGACAAAGGCAGCTAATCAGGTTTGACGACCTCCGCCTCCAATCAGACCTAGCCACTCGCGAACCGGTCCGTCATCGCGCTCCACCCAACGACTTGAGAATGGTCATGCGGTGCCTGGCGTCCTTGTGCAGGAAGCCTTGCTTGACCAGTTTCCCGATCACCTTGAGCACCATTTCTCGGCTGGCACCGATGCGGTTGGCGATTTCCTGCTGGGTCAGTTCGGCGGGGACGCGCAGCGCCTGACCGTCATGCACGGCGCAGGTTTCAAGCAGGGCAGAAACCCGTTCCGGAACACCGTCCAGGGCCAGGCTCCGGGTCATGCGGATGGAATGGCGAACCCGGGACGCCAGTTTCGCGAAGACATGGGCGGCGAATTCCGGGCGCGTGCGCATCAGGTCCTGCGCGGCGCTGTTGCGCAGGACCAGGCACTCCACCGCACCGATGGCCCGCACCGACGCCGTGCGCGGTCCTCCGAACAGCGAGACCTCGCCCAGCAGTTCACCGGGCCCCAGAACGGTGTAGACGACTTCATCGCCGTTGCCGCCCGCCGCGTAGACCTTCAGTCGACCGGACAACACGATGTAGACGCCGTCGGACGGGTCGCCTTCATGGAACAACACGTCTCCATCGCGATAGCTGCGCTTGCGGCTGTGCGGGGCAATCGGTTGCTGCCACGGTTGCGGCACACGCAGCTGCAGGTCACCCATCATCCCTGTCCTTGAACTGGAATCCGTTCCCCTGTGTGGACAGGGTAGGGCACTGGCACGAAAGACGCGATGCAGGCACCGCTGCCGACGCGCGGACGACCTGCGCCGGCGCTTTTCCAACGTCGGCTTGGCGGGAGGTGTTGCCGACGAAGGCCGGCGCGCCCGCCAGCGGGGATCAGGCTTCCGGCGCCCGCCAGTCGGCCGCCGGCTGCGCAGGCGAGAACAGGAAACCCTGCCCGCGCAGGCAGCCGAGCTCGAGCAGTTGCTCGCGCTGGGCTTCGGTTTCGATGCCTTCCGCGATCACCTCCAGCCCCAGTGTGCTCGCAAGCGCAAGCACCGCGCGCACCACCGCCGCGCTGCTGCCGCCTTCATGGAGCGGCCCCAGCGCCCGCACGAAGGAGCGGTCGATCTTCAATGCATGCAGCGGGAAGCGATGGAGGTAGCTCAACGAGGAATAGCCGGTGCCGAAGTCATCGAGGGCCGCGCGCACGCCGGAGCGCTGCAAGGTATCCAGGGTTGCGAACACCTGGTCGGGGTTCTCCAGCAGTGCATCCTCGGTGACTTCGATCCGCACGCAATGCGCGGGCACGTCATGGGCCGCCAGCACGTCGAGGAGCTGCTGCGCCAGCGCCGGCGAGCGGAACCGGCGCGGCGAGACATTCAGGGTGACGTAGCGCCCGTCCAGCTGCAGTGCCGGGATGTCGCGGCAGGTCGCGGCCAGCATCAGCCAGTCGATCTGCTCGATGCTGCCATTGTCCTCGGCCACCTTCAGGAAATCGCCTGGCAGCAACAGCCCGCGCTGCGGATGCCGCCAGCGCAGCAGCGATTCGAAGCCCACGATCCGGCAATCGCGCAGGTCGACGATCGGCTGGAAATGCGGCTCGAACTCCCTGCGCTGGATCGCGTGGCGCAGGTCGCTCTCCATGTCGAGCAGCTGCAGCGCTTCCTGGTGCAGGCGCTCGTCGAACAGCTCGAAGCGCTGCCGCCCGTGGGCCTTGGCCCGGTACATGGCGACGTCGGCGTCGCGCAGCAATTCCTCGGCCTTGCGGTAGCGTGGTTCGCCCAGGGTGATGCCGACGCTGGCGGACGTGAACAGTTCCTTGCCACCGACCTGCATCGGGCCGGACAGCGCATCGATCACGCGTCCCGCGGTGTGGCAGGCATCGTCCGCGCCGGCGATATCCAGCATCAGCACCGCGAATTCGTCGCCACCCAGGCGGGCCACCATGTCGCCATCGCGCACGCAGCCGGCCAACCGGCCGGCGGCTTCCTTCAGCATCATGTCGCCGTAGAGGTGGCCCACGCTGTCGTTGATCACCTTGAAGCGGTCCAGGTCCAGGAAAAGCACCGCGAAACGATGGCCGGCGTCGCCGTGCAGGCGGGCCAGCGCCTGCTCCAGGCCCTGGTGGAAACAGGTCCGGTTGGGAAGGCCGGTCAGCGCGTCATGCAGGGCGTCGTGGGTCAGGCGTTGCTCGGCTTGCTCACGCACCTTGACCTGCTCGCGCAACGCACGGACCACCTTGGCCAGTTCGCGGGTGCGATCCTCCACCCGACGCTCGAGTTCGGCCTGCAGCTTCTTGCGTTCCAGCGCGGTCATGATGTGCTGCGCCACGTAGCCCAGCAGGGTGCTGTCCTCGGCGCTGTAGTGCACGCCGGGTTCGTAGGTCTGCACCACCACCGCGCCGCGCGCGCCGCTGTCGCCGCTGATCGGCACGCCGAGGAAATCCAGTGCCGGCGTTCCCAGGCCGATGCCGCTGATCCCCAGGGCCCGGGCGACGTCGCGTGCGGGGCCACGGACCGGCTTGCCATGGCGGATCAGGCCCAGCGTCAGGCTGTCGCGCAGGTCCGCGGCCGGCACCTCGCGATCGGTCTCGTAGATGTTGACGTCCTTGGCGTCGGCGAAGTAGATGAAGCGCACGCTGTCGCGCTCGCCGTCGTACAGCGCGATGTAGAAGTTGCGCGCGTAGATCAGCTCGCCGACCATCAGGTGGATGCGCCGCAGCATGTCCGCCATGCCCAGTTCGCTGCTGGCGAGGTCGGCGATCCCGTACAGGGCCGCCTGCAGACGCTCGCCGTGCTGGCGCTCGCGCACTTCGTCGGTGAGCGCACGCGTGCGTTCCTCGACCCGGTGTTCGAGTTCGACGTGCGCCTGGTGCCGGACCAGCGCGATCAGGATGTGCTGGGCCACGAATTGGAGCAGCGACTGGTCGTCCGCGCTGTAGCGGGTCGCCGGGTCGTAGCTCTGCACCACGATGGCGCCGCGCACCACGCCATCGGCGATCATCGGCACGCCCAGCCAGTGGGCACTGCCGGGCCCGTACTGCTCGTTGTCCTGCTCCAAACCGAAGGCCTCGCGCAGCGCGCGCGAGGGACCGAGCGCAGGCTGGCCGCTGCGGATCACCCCCAGGGTCAGGCTGTTGCGGATCTCCGCGGCCGGATATTCCTGCGCCGGGTCGACCCCGTGGTCGTCCTGTTCGTCGGCGAAGTAGATGAAGCGCAGGCTGTCGCGCTCGCGGTCGTGCAGGGCGATGTAGAAATTGCGCGCATACATCAGCTCGCCGACCACATCGTGGATGCGCGCCAGCATGTCGGCCATCTCCAGGCCGGCCGAGGCGAGGTTCGCCACCCGGTAGAGCGCGGTCTGGATGCGCACCGTCTTTTCGAGCCGGGTGGCGACGAGCCGCTGGTCCTCGAGTTCCAGCGCGGTGCGGACGCGCGCGGCCACGATCGCAAGGAAGCCGAGCCAGTCGGCTGCCGCGGGGTCCGGGCCACCCAGCTCGGGCCATTCGACGGAAAGCGCCACCGGTTCGGGCGCACCCTCCAGGTCGAACCAGGCGCGTTGCGATCCGCGCGCCGCGCGACGGATGTCGATCGGCAGCGTCGAGACCTTGTGGTGCTTGCGTACGGGTGCTCCGTCCCGGCCTGCCGGTTGCCGATGCAGGCGCAGGTCGCGCACCCCGAAGGAGGAGACCGCTTCACGCGCGGCGACGGCCTCGATGCCATCGAGACTGGTGGCGGCAAACAGCGTCGACACGAAGTCGCTGCCCGGACCGATGCCTGAGCCGGGTCCACCCGCATCGCGCGGCCCCCTGTAATGGACGCGCGTAGCCATACGCGACCGAAGGTACGCCCATCACCAAGCCCACCGCAAGTGGGTCGATCGCGGTCGGCCAGGCGGGCGCAGCGGCGCATGGCTCAGCGGCGGCGGCGATCCTTCAGCGTGGGCCTGGCGGGCGGCGGGGCCGCCGCCTTGGCCGCTTCGGCCATGGGGCAGGCGAAGCCCTTGCGCGTGCCCTGCGTGCGGCCGAGCATGCGCTCGGTCAGCCGCTGCGCATCGCCGTTGAGGCGCCAGTCGTAGACGGTGCTGAAGCTGAGCACGCGCGCCACGTATTCGCGGGTTTCCTTGTAGCTGATCGTCTCGATCCAGAAATCCGCGTCCATCGCCGGGCGTTGCGAGATCCAGCGGCCCAGCGGTGCCGGGCCCGCGTTGTAGCCGGCCATCACCTGGTAGGGCTTGCCGCCGTACTTGTCCATCAGCTGGCGCAGGTAGGCGCTGCCGAGCGCGATGTTGGTGTCCGCGTCGTACAGGCTCTGGCCGCCGGTCCACGGCACCCCGATCTTCGCGGCCACCTCGGCGCCGGTGCCGGGCAGCACCTGCATCAGCCCGCGCGCATCCGCGGGGGAGCGTGCATTCGGATCGAACACGGATTCGGCGCGGATCTCGGCGGCGATCCACGCCGGGTCCAGGTCGTTGCGCGTGGCCTCGCGGCGGATGGTGGCCTCGTGGTGCAGCGGGAAGCGCAGCTGGTAAAGCCGCGTTTCCTCCGGATAGCGCTTGCCGCCGAGATTCACCAGGCCGAACACGCCACGGTCGAACCAGCCGTTGTCCTGCGCCACCTCCACCGCGATGCGACGTTGCTCGTCGCCGAAACGCGAGAGCGCCTCGTCCCACTCGCGTTGCGCCCAGCCCTTGCGGTCCAGGGCGAACAACTGCAGCGCGCGCACGATGGCCGGATCGCGCGCGATCGCCTGCTTCGCGGCCGGTGCCACTGCCGGCTGCCACGGGCACAGGGCGTACGCTTGCTCGAGCTTGTCGGCGGCAAGGAAGCCGTGGAAATCCGCCTTCGATGCGGCCTGCCGGTACAGCGTCCTGGCGCCGGCGGCATCGCCGGTGAGCTCGCTGGTGCGCGCGGCGAAATACAGCCAGCGCGAATCGGTGCGCTGGGCGTCGGGCATGCGCCGGATCGCGGCCAGCGTGGCGCCCCAGTCGCTGCGCGCCATCGCCTCGCGGGCCTGCCATTCGTGCAGCGAGGCGTCGTAGGCCGGCAGCGGCACCGCCGCCAGCCGGCGCGCGGACTCCGGCAGGTAGGAGGCCACCGTCCACAGCGCGATCGGATGCAGCACGCGACCACGCTCGGTGTCGTTGAAGCCGAGCACGCTGGCGATGCCCGGCAGCAGCGCTTCGGCGCGATCCGGCGAGGTCTTCGCGAGTTTCGCCAGGCCATGCGATGCGACCAGCCGGCTGCGCGCGGTCTTCGGCCAGCCGTCGACCTCCGCCACCGGCGCGTCGATGAAGGCGGCGTAGGCATTCGCCTGCGCCGCGTCGTCGCCGCTGAAGCCGCGCGCGATGGCGCGGATCACCGCAGGCTGGCCTTCGGCCGCCGCCAGCTCGATCCGCTCCCAGCGCAGCGACGGCGACAAGCCGCCTTGCGTCGCCAGTTGCGTGAACGATGGGTCGCAGGCATCGGGCAGCGACTTGCCGCTGCTGCGCCACAAGGCTTGCGCGTCATGCGTCCATCGCTCGTCGTAGCGTCCCAGTGCACGCCTGGCCTCGAGCTGCGCGCAACGCAGCGCGGGTTGCTCGACGCGGTCGTTCCACGCGGACAGGAACGCCGCCCATTCCTGGCGTTTCGCCAGTGCTGCCAGCCAGTCGTTGCGGAAGGCCTCGGCCACCGGCTGCCCGCGATGCCTGGCCAGGAACGACCCGCCGCGGTCGGTCGGCAGCGTGGCAAGCTCCTTGCGCAACGCGGCGTATTGCAGCCAGCCGGCCAATGGCTGGCTGGAATACGCCGCCAACGTTGCCGCGTCCAGCGAGCCGCGGTTGGCGGCCTCGAAGGCGCCGCGCAAGCCGGCGTCCGGCATCGCGATCAGTACCGGTGGGTTGGCGGCGCGCGGCGGCGGCACCGGTGCCTGCGCGCGGGCGCTGCCGCTTGCGCACAGGTTGGCCAGCAGCAGGCCGAGCGTGGCCAGCGTGAGCGTGTGCATCGCCGGACTATAGCCGAGCGTTTCTGAACCCGTTTTTCGCGGACCGGCGATCGCCCATGACCGCTGCTGCTGCGCCGGGCCGGCGGCGCGGATCACTCGAAGGCGCGTTCCGGCACGTCCAGTTCGACCGACAGCGCAAGGTGGTCCGAGAGCGCAGCCGGCATCGCCTGCATCATCGCCACCCGCAGCGCCGGCGTGACCAGCACGTGGTCGATCGCGCGCCGCGGCTTCCACGAGGGAAACGTCGGCACGCAGGTCGCCGGCGGTTGCAGCCGGGTGTGGCGGTACAGCGCCTGCATCTCCGGGCGGTCCGGATCGCAGTTGAAATCGCCCATCAGCACCGCGTGCGGGTGGTCGCCCAGCAGTTCGGCGATGAAGTCGACCTGCGAGCGCCGCGACTGCGCGCCCAGCGAGAGGTGCGCGACCGCGACCGACAGGGCATCGGCACCGTTGCCGAAGGTCGCCAGCAACACGCCGCGCCCGCGCACGCGGCCGGGCAGCGCGTGGTTCACGACTTCGCGCGGCTCGAACTTGCTGAGCAGGCCGTTGGCGCTGGACGCCACCCCGCCCATGCGCCGGTTCGGCTGGTGGCTCCAGTAGGCGAAGCCGCCGCGTTCGGCCAGGTAATGGGTCTGGTTGGTGAAGCCGGAGCGCAGGCTGCCGGGGTCGGCTTCCTGCAGGCCGACGATGTCGTGGCGGCCCGCGAGTTCGGCGATGGTGTCGAGCGCGCCGCGCTTGTTGCCGGCGGGCAGCACGTGCGACCAGCTGCGGGCGACGTAGTCGTGGTAGCCGCGCGTGCTGGAGCCGGCCTGGATGTTGGCGCTGAGCAGGCGCAGCCGGCGCTGGGTCATGCCGGCGGCCTGCGGCGATGGATCACTGCTGCGCGGGCGCGGCCGCGGGCGCTTCGGGCGTCGGTGCCGCGGCGGCGGCCGGTGCGGCCGCACCCCGCTTGGCGCGTTCGGCCACCACCAGCTGGTTGAGGACACGGAACATGTCGTCGGTGGACTTGCCCTTGACCCGGTACTTGCCGTTGACGATGAAGGTCGGGGTGCCCGCGCTGTCGCCGTTGGCGAACGCGCCCACGATGTACTGCTTGGCCCGGTTGACCTTGGCGGCGACCGCGAAGCTCTGCATGCTGCTGACGAACTGCTTGGGGTCGGCGCCGTACGCGGCGTAGAACGCGGCGATCTCTTCCGGGGTGTCCATCCCGCGCTCGCCCTTCAGGGTCTTGTCGATGTGGATGGCGCGGAACATGGCGTCGTGGGTCTGCTCGACCAGGCCCATCGCCTCGGCGGTGTAGTAGGCCTTGGCGTAGTTGTCCCACATCGCGCCGAACGCGGCGGGAACGTAGACCATGTGCACGTCCGGCGGCAGCTTGGCCTTCATCGCGGCGATGGTGGGCTGCACCGCGGCGCAGAACGGGCAGACATAGCCGAAGAACTCGGCGATCTCGATGCGGCCGTCGGTGGTGTCGAACGGCTGCCCGTTGGGGATCTCGACGTAGTCGACGCCCGCCACCGGCGGCGGTGCCTTGGCCGCGGCTTCTTCGGCAGCGCGCATGGCGGCCTCTGCGGCGGCGCTGGTGGCGGCGTCCTGGACGCTGGCCTGCTGTGCGGCGGGGGCGGTGGCGGCGGAACCCGGTTGCGTGGCATCAACCGCGGCCGGCGCGTCCTTCTTGCAGGCGGCGAGCGGCAACAGGACCAGGAGCAGGAGGGCGAGGCGCGACGTCATGGCGGGTATCCGTGGATGCTGGGTTGGCGGGCAGGCGGTTACTTGGCGGCGGGTTGCTTGGCTGCCGGCGCGATGGCCTTGAGGATGCGGCTGGCGTTGTCGAGCAGGCCCTGGTAGCTGTTGCCCAGCACCAGGTAGCGGCCCGCGATCACCAGCGAAGGAGTGCCCTCGATCTTGCTGCGCATCTGGAACTCGCGCGCGTTCGCGGCCTTTGCCTGCAGGGTGGCTTCATCTTTCTGCGCTGCCGTGAAGGCCTTGGGGTTCACGCCGGGCAAGCGCAGGTAGTAGGCGGTGAGCTGCGGGATCGTGGTCTTGCGTGGCAGTTCGCCGCTTTGGTGGATCGCGCGGAAGATGCGGTCATGCGTCACGTTGACGGCATTGGCTCCCTCGGCGATGAAGAACAGGCGCGCGTAAGCGTCGTTCGGGTCGAACATCGCGGGTACCAGCACAAGTTGCGCGTGCGCCGGCATGCTCGCCTTCCACTTTTCCAGCATCGGCGCGAAATGCGCGCAATGCGGGCACCAGTACCCGAACACTTCGGCCACTTCGACCTTGCCGGGCACCGCGCGATACGGCTTGCCACCCTCGATCAGCCGGTATTCCACGCCCTCGGTGAGGCCGGGGAGCACGCTACGCTGTGCATGCGCCGGGGCGAACGCCGCGGCCAGCAACAGGAACGCCGACAGGATCGGGGACAGCAGGGTTGCGCGCATCGGATCAGGCCTCTTGGCAGGGGTGTCGGCGGACGAGCATGCGTGCGTCCGCCTCAATGCCCGATGAAGCGGTCGCTGCAGGTCAGTGACCGGGTGCGGCCTTGGAAGTTCCGGCGGGACGCGCGTGCAGGCCCTGTACGTAGCTGCCCAGCGACTGGATTTCCTCGTCGCTGAGCGACTTGGCCACGCTCGCCATCAGGTTGAAGGACGCGGCGTCCTTCGCAGTGGCGGTGCCGGTGCGGTATTCCTCCAGCCGGCGCGCCACGTAGGCGGCATGCTGGCCCTTCACCGAGGGATAGGCCGGACCCGGGTTGCCGGCGCCGGAGGGGCCGTGGCAGGACAGGCAGGCGGGAATGGCGCGGGCGGCGTCGCCACCGCGGTAGAGGCGCTCGCCGACCTGGTAGAACTTCAGGCCCTGGTTGGGGCCGCTGGCGATCACGGTGTCGTCGGCAACCCCGGAGGTGGCCGCCTGGGTGGCGTACCAGGCGCCGACGTCGCGCATGTCCTGCGCCGACAGCATGCTCGCGAACGGCACCATCAGCGCGGCCATGCCGCTGGTGCGCTCACCGTTCCTGAACTGGGCGAGCTGCTGGGCGATGTAGCGCTCCGGCATCCCGGCCAGGCGCGGGTACAGCGGGTCCGCGGGGTTGCCGTCGAGGCCGTGGCAGGCCGCGCACGCGCCGGCCTTGGTCTGCCCGGCCTTGGCATCGCCCCAGGTAGCCGGCTTGTCGTCCAGCGGCGCGACTTCGACCGGGGCGCTGTCGGGCACGGCGACGGCCGTGCTCTGGGCGTAGGCGGCCGCGGCCAGTGCGAGGCAGGCAACGCCGACGAGACCATGGCGGACAAGACGCATGCGGAACTCCACGCTATTGGGTGGGCGGCAGGACGGCCGCTGAACCGGGGAATTATCGTCGCGCCGCACAGGGTGGTCAAACCGGCGTGGGGCGGTCGCGCTGGCCGACGTGGCATCCTATGCCCATGGCCGTCCCCAATCCGTTCAACCGCGCCGATTACCTGCTGGCCGCGCACACCCACCGCCAGCTGCCGCCGGACGGTGGCCGCGAGGTCGCCTTCGCCGGCCGTTCCAACGCCGGCAAGTCGTCGGCGCTGAACGCGCTGTGCGGGCGCAATGCGCTGGCGCGGGTGTCCAAGACGCCGGGCCGCACCCAGCAACTGGTGTTCTTCGGGCTGCCGCCGCACGAGGGCAAGTACCTGGTCGACCTGCCGGGCTACGGCTACGCCAAGGTGCCGCAGGACCTGCAGGCGCACTGGCAGGCGTTCCTCGATGGCTATTTCGGCAGCCGGATGGCGCTGGCCGGGCTGGTGGTGGTGATGGACATCCGCCACCCGCTGAAGGACTACGACCGCTCGATGATCGGCTATGCGATGCGTCGCGGCCTGCCCGCGCACGCGCTGCTGACCAAGGCCGACAAGCTCTCGCGCGGGGCGGCGATGAACACCGTGCAGGCGGTCCGCAAGGACCTGTCGGCGACCTACGGCGACAGCGTCAGCGTGCAGGGCTTCTCCGGCGAGACCCGGCAGGGCGTGGACGAGTTGCGCGCGGTCGTGGCGGGCTGGCTGGAGCTGTAGGCGCGGAGCGGGTCCGCTGCTACAGGATTTCCAGCAGGGTTGCAGACTTCGCAGGCAGTTCAAGCGCCTTGCCCAGCGCCACCGGTTTTCCGGTCAATGCTTCGCGCGCGCCGTGCCCCTGCAGGAAGGCTTCGAAGCGATCGAGTGCCAGCGTGGCCGGGCGGCCCGACTTGTTGAGGGCCACCATCACCGAACCCGGCCCGGCGTGGCGGAAGTACACATACACCCCGTCCACCGGCGCGAAGTGGGTCAGCTTGCCGGTGTGCAGCAGCGGGGTGCGCTTGCGCCAGTCGAACAGCGCACGGGTGTAGGCCCGCGCTTCGCGCTGCGCGGTGCTCAGGCCATTCCCGCCGAAGGCATCCACGGCATCGCCGGTCCAGCCGCCGGGCATGTCGGCGCGCAGCAGGCCGTCGTTGCGTTGCTTCGGGCCACGCAGCAGCACTTCGGAACCGTAGTAGAACTGCGGGGTGCCGCGCACGGTGGCGAGGCAGGCCATGCCGAGTTTCCACAGCGCCAGGTCGCCGTCGACGTGCGCCAGCAGGCGCGGGGTGTCGTGGTTCTCGGCGAACACCACCAGTGCGCCGGGGTCCGGGTACAGGAAATCGTTGGCCAGCATTTCGTACAGGCCGATCCAGCCGCTCTCCCAGCCCTCGGGCTGCACCAGCGCGTTGCGCAGGGCGACGTGGACGGGGAAGTCCATCATGGCGGGCATGTGCGGGACGTGGCCGCTGGCGTTGCGATTGCCGCGCTGCCAGTGGGCCACCACTGCCGGGTTGGTGCTCCATTCCTCGCCGACCATCGCGAAGTCCGGGTACTCGGTCAGCACTGCCTTCGCCCAGTCGCCGAGGAAGCCTGCGTCGGCGTAACCGAAGGTGTCCTCGCGGATGCCGGACAGCCCGGCGTACTCGATCCACCACAGCGTGTTCTGGATCAGGTAGCGCGCCAGTTGCGGGTTGCGCTGGTTGAGGTCCGGCATCGTGTCCACGAACCAGCCATCGGTGAAGGCCTGGCGGTCGGCTGGTGCGGCGTGCGGATCCTGGATGCTGGTGCGGCGATGGTTGGTCGGCGTGAACGTCGCGCGGTTGCTGATCCAGTCCTTCGCCGGCAGGTCGCGCATCCACCAGTGGTGCGAGCCGATGTGGTTGAGCACCACGTCCATGACAAGGCCGACGCCCCTCGCCTGCGCCTCGCGCGACAGCGCACGCACGTCCTCGTTGCTGCCCAGCCGCGGGTCGGTGCGGTAGAGGTCGGTGATCGCGTAGCCGTGGTACGAATGCCTGGGCTGGTTGTTTTCCAGCAGCGGCATCGGCCACAGCTGGGTGAAGCCCATGCCGGCGATGTAGTCCAGGTGCTTGCGGATGCCGGCGATGTCGCCGCCGTGGCGGCCGTTCGGGTCCGCGCGATCGGCCGCCTCGGCCATGCCGGCGACGCTGTCGTTGGACGGATCGCCGTTGGCGAAGCGGTCGGGCGTGACCAGGTAGATCGCGTCGCGCGCGTCGAAGCCACGGCGTTGCGCGGAACCGGGTTCGCGCGCGTCGAGCCGCCACGGATGGGTGGCGACGACCTTGCCGGCTTCGACGAATTCGATGTCGAACACGCCTGGCGCCGCATCGCCCGCGAGCTGGACGGTGACGAACAGGTAGTTCGGGTTGTCGGTCCGGTGCACCCCGGCGATCGATACGCCGGCATGTACGAGCCTTGGCGTCGCGGTGCCGATCCCATTGCCGTGGACCAGCAATTCGACCCGGTTGTGCTGCATGCCGACCCACCAGTTGCCAGGCTCCACCCGTTCGATGGTCGCCGCGGGTACCGCGAACGTGATCAGCCACAGGCAGCAGGCGAGCAGGAGGCGCATGGGCGGGCCGCGGGAGGGAGTGCGGGTCGAGGCTACCCGCGCGGGTGGTGGCCGACAACGCGCGTGCTCAGGAATACGTATGCAGCCGGAACACTGAAGGCCGGCTGCCGGGCTGCCGGCGGCTGGCGGCAGCGGCTATGCTGGCTGACTCCCCGCGGAAGCCCGCCATGTCCGGACCCAGCAGCGCCAACGACACGCCGATCACCGACCATCGGCAACTGGTCGACGTGCTGGCCTCCGGCGAGAAGCCGCGCGAGGCCTGGCGGATCGGCACCGAGCACGAGAAATTCGGGTTCCGCCTCGACGACCTGCGCCCGCCCACCTTCGACGGCGAACGCGGGATCGAGGCGTTGCTGAAGGGCCTCGCGCGTTTCGGCTGGACGCCGTTCGAGGAGCATGGCCATGTCATCGCGCTGACCAAGGGCCTGGCCTCGGTGACCCTGGAGCCCGCCGGGCAACTCGAATTGTCCGGCGCGCCGGTGGAAACCCTGCACGACACCTGCCGGGAAGTCGGCAGCCACCTGCGCGAAGTGCGCGAGGTCGCCGACGAACTCGGGCTTGGCTTCCTCGGCATGGGTTTCCAGCCCAAGTGGCGGCGCGACGAGATGCCGTGGATGCCGAAGGGCCGCTACAGGATCATGCGCGAGTACATGCCGAAGGTCGGCACGCTCGGCCTCGACATGATGACCCGCACCTGCACGGTGCAGGTCAACCTGGATTACGCCAGCGAAGCGGACATGGTGAAGAAGTTCCGGGTGTCGCTGGCGTTGCAGCCGGTCGCCACCGCGCTGTTCGCGGACTCGCCGTTCACCGACGGCAAGCCGAACGGCTACCTCAGCTACCGCTCGCACATCTGGACCGACACCGACCGCGACCGCACCGGGATGCTCGATTTCGTGTTCGAGGACGGCTTCGGCTACGAACGCTACGTCGACTACCTGCTCGACGTGCCGATGTACTTCAGCTATCGCGATGGCGAATACATCGACGCCAGCGGCAAGTCGTTCCGCACGTTCCTGCGCGGCGAACTGGACGTGCTGCCCGGCGCGCTGCCGACCATCCGCGACTGGAACGACCACATGACCACCGCCTTCCCGGAAGTGCGGCTGAAGAAATTCCTGGAGATGCGCGGCGCCGACGGCGGCCCGTGGAACCGGCTGTGCGCGCTGCCGGCATTCTGGGTCGGCCTGCTGTACGACGATGCCGCGCTGGATGCGGCCTGGGACCTGGTCAGGGATTTCTCGATGGCCGAGCGCAACGCACTGCGCGACGACGTGCCCAGGCACGCGCTGAAGACCCCGTTCCGCGGCGGCACCCTGCGCGACATCGCGATCGAGGCATTGAAGATCGCCGATGCCGGCCTGCGCCGCCGCGCGCGCGCGGACAGCTGCGGCGTCGACGAGTCCGGCTTCATCGCACCATTGCTGGAAATCGCCGAGGCCGGCGAAACCCCGGCCGAGCGCAAGCTCGCCCTGTTCCATGGCGCGTGGAACGGCAGCGTGGACCCGGTGTTCCGCGAGTTCGCGTACTGAGGGCGGCCCGCTCCGGGATTGTCCCCGGGACACCAATGGTCACGCCGGAAACCATTGCTGCACTGCCGCATGAAACCCGTTAGCCTGCGGTGATGACACCGAGCGCCAGTCCGTTACGCGAAAAACTCGAATTCACCGGCACCGATGCCCCGCTGCGCGACGACGTGCGCCGGTTGGGCGCGATGGTCGGCGAGATGCTGGCCGAACAGGTGTCCGAGCAGTTCCTGGCGCAGGTCGAGCAGCTGCGCCGGATCGCGATCGCGCGGCGCGAGCAGGGCGAGCCGGTGGATACGCTGGCGGCGCGGCTGGCGGGGGTGCCGCTGGCGGACGCGGAGGCGCTGGTGCGCGCGTTCGCCGCCTATTTCGGGGCCACCAACCTGGCCGAGCGGGTGCACCGCATCCGCCGCCGCCGCGACTACCAGCGGCAGGGCGGCGCGCCGCAACCCGGCGGCCTGCACGCGGTCCTGCACGAACTGCGCGTTGCCGGCGTGCGCCTGGCCGAACTGCAGGCGCTGCTGGCGCGGATGCACGTCGAGCCGGTGTTCACCGCGCACCCGACCGAGGCGATCCGGCGCGTATTGCTGCTGAAGGAACGCACGGTGGTCGAGCGCCTGGTCGCCGACATCGACCGCACCCGCACCCCGCCCGAGCGCGGCGCCGACGACGCCCGCATCCGCCAGGCGCTGACCACCGCCTGGCAGACCACCGAGGCGCCGCCGCACAAGCCCAGCGTGGCCGACGAGGTGGAGCACATCGGCTTCTACCTGTCGAGCGTGCTGTACCGCGTGCTGCCGGTGTTCTACGAGTCGTTCGCCGATGCGGTGGAGGCGGTCTACGGCGAGCGGATCGCGTTGCCGCCGCTGCTGCGCTTCGGTAGCTGGGTCGGCGGCGACATGGACGGCAATCCGAACGTGGGTGCCGCCAGCGTGGGCGACGCGCTGGCGGCGCAACGCGCGCTGGCCCTGTCCTGCTACCAGGCCGACCTGCGCGCGCTCGGCGACAGCCTGACCCAGAGCCGCGGCCGGATCGGCTTCGATGCGGAAATCGAAACCCGCGCCGCGGCGCATCGCGCGCTGTTCGCCGAGGGCGCGGTGCGTTCGCGCCCGCGGCTGGCCGACATGCCATACCGGCAACTGCTGTGGGCGATGCGCGCGCGCCTGCACGCGACCGCCGGCGACAGTCCGGGCGGCTATCCGGATGCGGCCGCGTTCATCGACGACCTCGAGCTGATCGATGCCAGCCTGGCCCGCCACCAGGGCGACCACGCCGGCCGCTTCGCCCTGCAGCGCGTGCTGTGGCGCGCGAAGACCTTCGGCCTGCACATGGCCGCGCTCGACCTGCGCCAGGATTCGGCGGCGCACGACGAAGCGCTGGCGGCTCTGGAAGGCGACATCGACTGGGCGGGCCTGCCGCTGGCGGCGCGCATCGAGCGCCTGCACGCGGTGATCGGCGGCGTGCCGGTGGTGGCGCCCGCGGCGCCAGCCGCGCAGGCAACACTCGACGTGTTCCGCAGCGTGCGCGCGCTGCGCCAGTCGCTCGGCGAGCATGCGTTCGGTCCGTACATCATCAGCATGAGCCGGACCGCCGCCGATGCGCTGGCGGTGCTGGCGCTGGCGCGGGTCGCCGGCTGCACCGAGGGCGATGCGGTGCCGCTGGACGTGGCGCCGCTGTTCGAAACGGTGGATGACCTCGATGCCGCGCCGGCGGTGATGCGCGCGCTGTTCGCGGACCCGGCGTACCGCGCCCACCTGGCGGCGCGCGGCGACCGCCAGACGGTGATGCTGGGCTACAGCGACAGCGCCAAGGACGGCGGCTTGCTGGCCTCGCGCTGGGCCTTGCAGCGCGCGCAGGTGGAACTGCTGGAGCTGGCCCGCGATGCCGGGGTGGCGATCGTGTTCTTCCATGGCCGTGGCGGTTCGGTCAGCCGTGGTGGCGGCAAGACCGAACGCGCGATCATCGCCGCGCCGCGCGGTTCGGTGGACGGGCGGATGCGGGTCACCGAGCAGGGCGAGGTGATCCATCGCAAGTACGGCATCCGCGCGCTGGCCTTGCGCAACCTCGAGCAGATGACCGGCGCGGTGCTGCGCGCCAGCCTGCGCCCGCGCCCGCCGGAACCGCGCGAGGCGGCTTGGCGTACGATCGCCGCCGAACTCGCCACGGTCTCGCGCACGCACTACCGCGCGCTGGTGCACGCGCACCCGGATTTCCCCGCGTACTTCCGCGCGGCCACCCCGATCGACGTGATCGAGCGCCTGCACATCGGTTCGCGGCCCTCGCGCCGCCGCGATGGCGGGATCGCCAACCTGCGCGCGATCCCGTGGGTGTTCGCGTGGTCGCAGAACCGCTCCGGCCTGACCGGCTGGCATGGCCTCGGCACCGCGCTGCGCCACGGCATCGACGTGCATGGCCTCGATGCGATGGCGGACATGGCCCGCGACTGGCCGTTCTTCGCGGCGCTGGTCGACGACGTCGAGATGCTGATGGCGAAGTCGGACCTCGCCATCTTCGAATGCTATTCGCGGCTGGCCGGTACGCAGCACGAGGCATTCTTCCCCGCCATCGCCGCCGAATTCGAGCGCACCCGCGAGGCGATCCTGGCGATCAAGGACCGCGACGAACTGCTGGCCGACGACTACCGGCTGCGGCTGTCGATCCGCCTGCGCAATCCCTACGTCGATCCGATCAGCCTGCTGCAGGTCGACCTGCTGCAGCGCTGGCGCGCCGGCGATCGCGCGGACGAGGACCTGCTGCGCGCGCTGGTGGCCACCGTCAACGGCATCTCCGCGGGGATCCAGAACACCGGCTGAGCCCGGGTGCGCGGGCGTCGCGGCAGCATGGGGCAAGCCCCGCTCTACAATGGCGAAGATGCCATCGAGGAACATGCCAATGAAATCACGCGCCGCCGTCGCCTTCGCCGCTGGCCAGCCGCTGCAGATCGTCGAGATCGACGTCGCCCCGCCGAAAGCCGGCGAAGTGCTGGTGAAGATCACCCACACCGGCGTCTGCCACACCGACGCGTTCACCCTGTCCGGCGACGATCCGGAGGGCCTGTTCCCCTGCGTGCTGGGCCACGAGGGCGCGGGCATCGTGGTCGAAGTCGGCGAGGGCGTCACCAGCGTCGCGCCCGGCGACCACGTGATCCCGCTGTACACCGCCGAATGCGGCGAGTGCCTGTTCTGCAAGAGCGGCAAGACCAACCTGTGCACCTCGGTGCGCGCGACCCAGGGCAAGGGCGTGATGCCGGACGGCACCACCCGCTTCAGCTACGACGGCCAGCCGCTGTACCACTACATGGGCTGCAGCACCTTCAGCGAATACACCGTGGTGGCCGAAGTCTCGCTGGCCAGGATCAACCCCGAAGCCAACCACGAGCAGGTCTGCCTGCTCGGCTGCGGTGTCACCACCGGCCTGGGCGCGGTGCAGAACACCGCCAAGGTGCAGGAAGGCGATTCGGTCGCGGTGTTCGGCCTCGGCGGCATCGGCCTTGCGGTGATCCAGGGCGCGCAGCGGGCGAAGGCGGGGCGGATCATCGCCGTCGACACCAATCCCTCGAAGTTCGGCATGGCGCGCGACATGGGTGCCACCGACTGCGTGAACCCGAAGGACTTCGACAAGCCGATCCAGCAGGTGATCGTGGAGATGACCGGCTGGGGCGTAGACCACAGCTTCGAGTGCATCGGCAACGTCAACGTGATGCGCGCCGCGCTGGAGTGCGCGCACCGTGGCTGGGGCCAGAGCGTGATCATCGGCGTGGCGGGTGCCGGGCAGGAGATCAGCACGCGGCCGTTCCAGCTCGTCACCGGGCGCAAGTGGCTGGGCACCGCGTTCGGCGGGGTGAAGGGGCGTTCGCAATTGCCGGGGATGGTGGAAGAGGCGATGGCCGGCGAGATCCGGCTGGCGCCGTTCGTCACCCACACGATGGGCCTGGACGAGATCAACATCGCCTTCGACCTGATGCACGAAGGCAAGTCGATCCGCTCGGTCGTGCACTTCTGATGCAACGCATCGAACATCGCGCCTGCTTCGGCGGCTGGCAGGACGTTTACGAGCATGCGTCGGCCACCCTCGGCTGCACGATGCGCTTCGCGATCTACCTGCCGCCACAGGCCGCGGACGGCCCGGTGCCGGTGCTGTACTGGCTGTCGGGGCTGACCTGCACCGAACAGAACTTCATCACCAAGGCCGGCGCGCAGCGCTACGCGGCGGAGCACGGCATCGCCATCGTCTGCCCGGATACCAGCCCGCGCGGCGACGATGTGGTCGATGCGGCGGGCTACGACCTCGGCATGGGTGCGGGCTTCTACGTCAACGCGACGCAGGCGCCGTGGTCCGTGCATTACCGGATGTACGACTACGTGGTCGAAGAACTGCCGGCGCTGGTCGCGGCGAATTTCCCGGTGACGGAAGCCCGCGCGATCAGCGGGCATTCGATGGGCGGCCACGGCGCGCTGGTGATCGCCCTGCGCAACCCCGGGCGCTACCGCAGTGTGTCCGCGTTCGCGCCGATCGTGGCGCCGTCGCAGGTGCCATGGGGCCAGAAGGCGTTCGCCGCCTACCTGGGCGACGATCGCGCGGCGTGGCAGGCATGCGACGCCACCGCGCTGGTCGCGTCCGCATCGGAACGGCTGCCGCTGCTGGTGGACCAGGGCGACGCCGACGAATTCCTGGCTGCCCAGTTGCGCCCGGAACTGCTCCGCGAGGCGTGCGCGGTGCATGGCCACCCGCTGGTCCTGCGCATGCAGCCCGGCCACGACCACAGCTATTACTTCATCGCCAGCTTCATCGGCGAGCATGTCGCGCACCATGCGGCGGCGATGCACGCCG
>Ga0209477_1000238_pt1 | contig 32980 bp, 25 predicted proteins | sample KloWWTupernatant_FD_187180 | JGI IMG/M metagenome (GOLD analysis project Ga0209477, IMG submission 187180) | Active sludge microbial communities from Klosterneuburg, Austria, studying microevolution and ecology of nitrifiers - Klosterneuburg... | ecosystem: Engineered > WWTP > Aerobic digester >...
GCCTGCGCGTGCCGCGCAGTGCCGCGGGCGCGGCGGCGTCCGCGCGCGAGGCAACGCCGCCGGCGGCATCGATCGAGGGCCTGCGCGTGCTGTGCCTGGACAACGACCGCGCGATCCTCGATGGCATGCAGGCCCTGCTGGAACGCTGGGGCGTGCAGCCGTTGCTGGCGGCGAACCTGGACGAGGCCGGGCGCGTGCTGGCCGCGCGCGTGCCGGATGTGATCCTGGCCGACTACCACCTGCACGACCGCGTCGAGGGGCTCGATGCCCTCGACGAGCTGCGCGCGCGCTGCGGAGCCAATCCGCCGCCCGGCGCGCTGATCACCGCCGATGCGTCGGATGCGCTGGCGGAGGATTCGCGCCGCCGCGGCTACGCGCTGCTGCGCAAGCCGGTGCGACCGGCCGCGCTGCGGGCGCTGCTGGCCGCGCTGGCCGCCTCCCGGCGCGCCGGCGACGACGCCGGCCAGGACTGAGCCCGCGCCGCTAGTCGCCTTCCGGCGGCGCGCGCACGGCGCCCGGATCGAGCGCCAGCTTGCCGGCGAGCATCACCGCCTGGGTGCGCGTGTGCACGCCGAGCTTGCGCAGCACCGCGCTCATGTGCGCCTTTACCGTTGCCTCGGTGATCGACAGCTCCCAGGCGATCTGCTTGTTGAGAAGGCCGGCGCAGACCATGCCCAGGACGCGGAACTGCGCCGGCGTCAGCGCGGCCAGGGCCTGCGCCAGGCGCGCCTCGTCCGGCGCCAGCGGCGTCGCGACCACGTCGGCCGGCGCCCAGGTCCCGCCATCGAGGATCCGCTCCAGCGCAGTGCACATCGTGCCGAGGTCGGCCGACTTGGGGATGAAGCCGGCGGCGCCGTGGCCGAGCGCGCGCCGGACCGTGTCCGCGTCCTCGCGCGCCGACACCACCACCACCGGCACCGCCGGATGGCTCGCGCGCACGTGGACCAGGGCACTGAAGCCGTTCGCGCCCGGCATGTTGAGGTCGAGCAGCAGCAGTTCGCACTGCGGGTGCGCGTCCAGCGCCTCGAGCAGCGCGCCGACGCTCGCCGCCTCCAGCGGCGTCGCCTCGGGCACCGCGCGCAGCACCGCGCCGCGCAGGGCCTCGCGGAACAGGGGGTGGTCGTCGGCGATCAGGATCTCGCGCACGGAATGGCGTCCGCCGGGCCGGCCCGCGCTCAGCGGTTGAGCCGCTCGTTGACCAGCACCGGCACCACCAGCGGATCGGCCAGGGTCGAGATGTCGCCGAGCTGGTCGTGCTCGTTGGCGGCAATCTTGCGCAGGATGCGGCGCATGATCTTGCCCGAGCGCGTCTTCGGCAGGCCCGGCGCCCACTGGATCCAGTCCGGCGTGGCGATGGCCCCGATCTCCTTGCGCACGTGCGCGACCAGGTCCTTGCGCAGCGCCTCGCTGGGCTCGATGCCGGACTTGAGCGTGACGTAGGCGTAGATGCCCTGCCCCTTGATCTCGTGCGGCGCGCCCACCACCGCCGCCTCCGCGACCCACTGGCTGCCGACCAGCGCGCTCTCGACCTCGGCGGTGCCCAGGCGATGCCCCGACACGTTGATCACGTCGTCGACGCGACCGGTGATCCAGTAGTAGCCGTCGTCGTCGCGTCGCGCGCCGTCGCCGGTGAAGTACTTGCCCTTGAAGGTCGTGAAATAGGTGTCGATGAAGCGCTGGTGGTCGCCGTAGACCGTGCGCATCTGGCCCGGCCAGGAATCGAGCAGGACCAGGTTGCCGTCGGTGGCGCCTTCCAGCAGTTGGCCTTCGTTGTCGACCAGCGCCGGCCGCACGCCGTAGAACGGCAGCGTGGCCGAACCGGGCTTGAGGTCGAAGGCGCCGGGCAGCGGCGTGATCAGGATGCCGCCGGTCTCGGTCTGCCACCAGGTGTCCACCACCGGACAGCGTCCCTCGCCGACCACGCGGTGGTACCACTCCCAGGCCTCGGGGTTGATCGGCTCGCCGACGGTTCCCAGCAGGCGCAGCGAAGCGCGCGAGGTCTTCGCCACCGGCGCATCGCCGTCGCGCATCAGCGCGCGGATGGCGGTGGGCGCGGTGTAGAAGATCGTCACCTGGTGCTTGTCCACCACCTGCCAGAAGCGCGACACGTCCGGATGGTTGGGCACGCCCTCGAACATCAGCGAGGTCGCGCCGTTGGCCAGCGGCCCGTACACGATGTAGCTGTGGCCGGTGACCCAGCCGACGTCCGCCGTGCACCAGTAGACGTCGTCCTCGCGCAGGTCGAACACGCACTCGTGGGTGTAGGCCGCGTAGACCAGGTAGCCGCCCGAGGTGTGCAGCACGCCCTTGGGCTTGCCGGTGGAGCCCGAGGTGTAGAGGATGAACAGCGGGTCCTCGGCGCCCATCGGCTCCGGCGCGCACTCGGCCGGCGCGCCTTCCACCAGTTCGTGGTACCAGCGATCGCGGGTCGCGTCCCAGGCCACCGTGCCACCGGTGCGGCGCACGACCACGACGCGCTTGAGGCAGGGGATCTTGCCGCTGGCGATGGCGCTGTCGACGTTGGCCTTGAGCGGGATCTTCTTGCCGCCGCGCAGGCCCTCGTCGGCGGTGATCACCAGCGACGACTGGCAGTCGTCGATGCGGCCGATCAGCGATTCGGGCGAGAAGCCGCCGAACACCACCGTGTGCACCGCGCCGATGCGCGCGCAGGCCAGCATCGCCACCGCCGCCTCCGGGATCATCGGCAGGTAGATCGTGACCCGGTCGCCCTTGCGCACGCCCTCGGCCTTGAGCACGTTGGCGAAGCGGCACACCTGGGCGTGCAGCTCGCGGTAGCTGACCCGGCGCGACTCGCCCGGGTCGTCGCCCTCCCACAGGATCGCGGTCTTGTCGCCGCGCGTGGCGAGGTGGCGGTCGAGGCAGTTGGCGCTGACGTTGAGCTGGCCGTCGGCGTACCAGCGGATGCGGAAGTCGGCCGGGTCGAAGCTCACGTCCTTGACCTGGGTATAGGGCCGGATCCAGTCGATCCGTCGCCCCACGTCGCCCCAGTAGCGCGCCGGGTCGGCGACCGAGGCGCGGTAGTCGAGCTTGTACTGGCCGGCGGTGATGCGCGCGCGCTGCGCGAATTCGACCGGCACCGAGATGAGCTTGGTCATGACGCCCTCCACGGCGCGGCTGCGGATGGCGCCGCGCGACGTGGCCACCTTGCCACCGAAGCACGGCATCCCCCTATGGAACTTTAGTCGAAGCCGCGGCCGATTGGCGCGCTTTTTCGACCAAAGGCGAATGGCGACGCCCGGCGCCGGCGCGAATCATCGATCGCGAACCCGGGGCACGGGTCGCCAACGGCAACGCGGCGACCGACGTCGCCTGGCGCGAGCCAGTCCCGCTCCGGGACGGCCAGGAAAAGCGACGCAGGTCGCGCGCAGCCAACTTCCCCTTCTGGAGGACGCGTCATGAGCACCCGATCCCGCATCCGCCGCAGCGCGCTCGCCCTCGCGATCGGCGCGATCGTCGCGGTGGCCAACCCGGCGCTGGCCGAGGACGCTGCCCAGGCGGCGCTGGAGTCGCGCGTGGCCGAACTCGAGCAGCAGGTGCAGGCGCTGGTCGCGGAGTTGCGCGCGAGCCGCGCCGCGACGCCCGCCGCCACGCCGGCCGCGGTGCCGGCCGTGCCGGTGGTCGCCGCCGCGCCGCCGATCCAGGCCACCAGCATCACGCCCAACGCCGCGCCCGGCACGAAATTCCTGGTGACCGGCTTCGTCAAGCTCGACGCGCTGGCCTCGAGTTACGGCGACGGCGAGATCGCCGACGGCAGCATCGGCCGGGATTTCTACGTGCCATCCACGATCCCGGTCGGCGGCGAGAGCGAGGACATCGACCTCGACGCCCACATCAAGCAGTCGCGCCTGATCGTGGGCACCGACTCCACCACCGAGGCCGGCGACAGGATCAGCTCGCGGCTCGAGTTCGACCTCTACGGCAGCGCGCTGGGCGACGAGCGCGCGACCAACACCTATGGCCTGCAGGTGCGCCAGGCCTACGTCAGCTACAACCAGTGGCTCGCCGGGCAGACCTGGTCGAACTTCCAGGACGTCAACGCGCTGCCCGAGGCAGTCGACTACATCGGCCCCACCGACGGCACCGTGTTCGTGCGCCAGCCGCAAGTGCGCTACAGCGCCGGCGGCTGGACCCTCTCGCTCGAGAACCCGGAAACCACGATCACGCCGTACGGCGGCGGCGCGCGCATCAGCTCCGACGACAACAGCATGCCCGACGCCACCGCGCGCTACACCTGGACCCGCGGCTGGGGCTACCTCTCGGGCGCCCTGCTCGGCCGCCAGCTCAAGTACGAGACCACCGCCGGCGCCGACCCCTTCGACGACAGCGCCTACGCGCTGGCGGCGACGCTGTCGGGCAAGTTCCTGCTGCCCGGCGGCGACGACATCCGCTTCGCGATCACCGGCGGACAGGGCATCGGCCGCTACGTCGCGCTCAACTTCGCCAACGACGCCGTGCTCGACGCCGACGGCGCGCTCGACGCCATCGACGGCATCGCGGGCTATGCCGCGTGGCGCCATGTCTTCTCGCCGACGCTGCGCGGGAACCTGATGGCCTCGGCCTCGAGCTACGACAACGTCGCCGCCCTCACCGGCGGCGCGGCCAACGCGGCCTCGTATGCGGTCGCCGGCAATCTCTACTGGACGATCCTGCCCAAGCTCGACCTCGGCATCGAATACCGCCACGCGCAGCGCGAGATCGAGAACGGCGACGACGGCACGCTCGACCGCCTGCAGTTCACGACCAAGTACTCGTTCTGAACCGGCGCCGCGCACGCCTGCCGGCCCGCGCCGGGCGAGCTCAGCGGGTCTGGGCGTAGAGCGTGACGAAGCGCGGCGAATACAACGCCGCGTCGGGTTGCTGGCCTGGCGCCAGCGCCTTGGCCGCGCGGATGTCGCCCTGCGCCGCCGCCAGCGCCGCACTGCCGCTGCTGCCCTGGAGCTGGCTCTGGGTGTGGCGTGCCGCCGCGCGCACCAGCAGCGCGTGGTAGCGCGCGCGCTTGTCGCTGAACTGTCCCGGATCGAGCGCCGCGACCTCGGTGTAGCGACCGGCGAGGTAGGCGTCCAGCGCGCGCGACAGGGCCTCCGGGGCGGTGCTCGCCGCGACCGGCTCGGGAGGCGTCGGCACTGGCTTGGGCGGCGCCGGCACCGGGGTGGGTGTCGGGCCCGGTCGGACCGGATTGGTCGTGCCGGTCCGCACGCCCGTCTGCGTGGTCGAGGTGGTGCCGGCGACCGCTTGCGTGCCAGTCGACGTCGTACCCGGGCCCGGCGTCGGGGTCGGCGTCGGGGTCGGCACAACCGGAGTGGGCCGCGGCGCCGGCGTGGTCGCGGCCAGGCGCGTCCGGCAGTCGGCCAGCCCGGCATTGGCCACGCCCGAGAGCGTGTCGCTGCCGGCGATGATCGGTCGGGCCGCGGCGTTCTCCCAGTTCGAGATCGCCTCGGCGCAGTTGCCCTGCTTGTACGCAGCGAGCCCGAGGTAGTACTGCGGCACGTAGGCGTCGAAACGGGTGCCGTAGAGGCGCACCTTCGCCGCCGGCGCCCCCTCCTCGGCGAGGGCCTCCTGCATCTTCTGCCGCACCGTGCCCCAGTCCTCCGCCCGCGCGGCGTCCAGCCCCTCGGCATAGGTGCGCTTGTAGTCGGCGTGCGCCGTGAAGGCCGCGCCCAGTCCCAGCAGCAGGACGAGTCCGCGCGCGCGCAGCATGGCGCTACCAGCCCGCACGCTTGAGGTAGTCCTTCGACGACACCGCGGCCGAGAACGAGGCCGCGGCGGTGACGCTCTGCTTGGCCTGCACCTGCGCGACCTGGGTCGCCGGGCGCTGCGCCTGCGGATGGCGGTAGGTCACGGTGTAGACGCCGGCCGGCAGGCTCAGGCGCAGCGGCGTGACCGCGTCCTGCGGCAGCGCCACCGGCTTGCGGTTGGCGTCCACCACCGATTCGACCCGCGCCCACGGGTAGGCATTGAGCACCAGTTCGCCCGAGATCGTCGCCAGGCGCTCGCGCTCGGCGGTGGCGACGCGCGTGCGCGCCGCCTCGAGGTTGGTGGACACCCGCGCGTACGCAGGATCGGTCCCGAAGGCCTGGCGCAGCTGCTGGGTCGCGTTCGCGATGGCCTCGATTTCCTCGTTGCGCTCGGCGGCCGCCAGCGACTCGTCCAGCGACTCGAACAGGCGCGCCTTCTGCGTCGCCGCATCCATGTCGCGCGGATTGGCCGCGATCAGCGCCGCGATCTCGCGGCCGGCCGTGGCGATGTTTTCGGGCTTGAGCGGGCGCGTCGCCAGCAACTGCGCGATGCGCTCGAACTGCTGGTCGCGCTTGAGCTTGGCCTGCGCCGTGGCCTGCTGCTGCGCCAGCGAGTTGCCCAGTTGCGCGAGCCCGGCGTCGCCCGGGAAGGCCTTGCGGCCCTCGTCCACCAGGCGGCCCGCGCCTTCGAGGTCGCCGCGGTCGGCACGCGCGCGCGCCGCGCCCAGCAGGCGCGCCGGCAACTGCTGCACCAGCGAGAGCGCCTCGACGTTGCGCGGGTCCAGCGCCAGCGCCTCGGTGAGCAGGGCCTTGGCGTTCGTGCCCGAGGGCGACAGGAAGCGTTCCTCGGCCAGCGCCTGCTGCGCCCGGCCCAGGATTTCGATCAGCTTGGCCTGCTTGGCATCGAGCCGGCCCTCGACGGTCTTCTTGAGCGCCAGTGCCGGCGCATGGTCGGGCTTGACGTTGAGCGCGAGGCTGGCGCGCTGCAGCGCCTGCTCGACCTGGCCGGCATCGAGCGCGGCGCGGCCCTGCGTGGCCAGGGCCGCGGCCAGCTTCTCCTGGCGCGCCAGCACCTGCGGGTCGGTCGCCGCCAGCGCCATGGCCTGGCCCAGGGTCTGCTGCGCGTTGTCGTTGGGTGGATCGATCAGGCGGCCCGCCGCGATCTGCGCATCGAGGCTGGCGAGGATCCCGGCCAGGCGCGCCTTCGCCGCCTGCGCCTCGGCGGCGCCGCGCACCTGGGTGTTGAGCTGCTGCCAGGCCGGCTCGTTGGCCAGCACGCCGGCCAACTGCGCGATGCTGGCCTGCGCCGCCGCGGCGTCGTTGCGCCGCAGCGCGTCCTGGGCCGGCTTGAGCGCGCGCGCGACCAGCGCGTCGAGGCGCTGCTTGACCTGCGGATCGTTCGGCGCCTTGGCGCGCGCCTCGCTCAGCAGCTGGTAGGCGCCGCCGGGCGTGAGGTCGCGCCCCGCGCGCGTGGCGGCATCGGCCTTGCGCAACAGCTCGGCCAGCGCCACGGCCTGCTCGGCCGCGGCGCGCTCGCCGGCGATGCGGTCGGACAGCGCCTTGAGGCCGGGATCGTTCTCGTTGAGCAGGCGCGCCTGTTCGAGCCGCGCCAGCGCGGTGTCGAGGTCCTTGCGCCCGATCGCGGCGTCGGCCTCGGCCTTGAGCGCGGCGACCAGGTTGTCGAGCCGGTCCTGCACGGCCTGGTACTTCGGCGCCTGGGCCAGCGAGGCCTGCAGCATCTCGGCGGCCTTGGCCAGGTCCTTGGCCTCGATCGCGCGATCGACCTCGACCAGGGCGAAATCGACCAGCCGCTTGACCACCGGATCGACGTCGGGCTTGGGCCACAACATCACGCCGGCGACCGCGAGGCCGATCACGACCGCCGCCGCGGCGCCGATCAGGCCCCAGCGCGGGCCCGGCGCGGGCGCCTGCATCTCGCCGGTGGGCACGCGCCCCGCCCCGGGCGCCGGACGCGGCGTGGGCGTGCGCGCGGTGCCGCGCCCCGAGGGCGGCAAGCGGACCTGCCCCGAGACCGGCGACTGCATGCCCTCGGCGGTGTTGGAGCCCGAGATCGAGAAGCCCAGCGCGCGCAACTGCTCGGACGAGGACTGGTTGGGGTCGGCCTGCAGCTTCGCCCACAGGTTCTCGTTGTTGACCACCGCGCCCTTGAGCGCGCGGGTGAACTCCTTGAGGCTGGCGAAGCGCTCGTCGCGGTTCTTCGCCAGCATTGCGTCGACCACCGGCTGGAAGTCGGCGAACTGGGGCGGCAGCGGCGGGGCCGGCGTGGTCAGGTGCGCCATCAGCACCGCGATCGGGGTATCGGCCACGAACGGCGGCGCGCCGGTCAGCAGTTCGTAGAACAGCACGCCCAGGCTGTAGAGGTCGGAGCGGCCGTCGACCTCGAGCGCGTTGATCTGCTCGGGGCTCATGTAGGTCGGCGTGCCGACCAGCATGCCGGTCTGGGTCAGCCGCGTCGCGGTCGCGTCCTGCTGCTTGGCGATGCCGAAGTCGGTCAGCACCGGCGTGTGCGCGTCGCGGAACATGATGTTCGCGGGCTTGAGGTCGCGGTGCACGATGCCGTGCTCGTGCGCGAACTGCAGCGCCTGCGCCACCTGCACCACGATCGAGATCGCGTCGCCCAGCGACAGGCCCGCCTTCATGCGGTCGGACAGCGTGCCGCCGTCCAGCAACTCCATCGCGATGTAGGTGACGTCCTCGTTCTTGACGATGTCGTACACCGCGACGATGTTGCGGTGCGGCAGCTTGGCCATCGTGCGGCCTTCCATCAGGAAGCGCCGCTCGAATTTCTCGAGGTCGTCGATGTTGCGCTTCATCACCTTGATCGCGACCTTGCGATCGAGGGAGCGCTGGATGGCCAGGTACACCGTCGCCATGCCGCCGATGCCGAGCTCGCGGATCAGCTCATAACCGGGGATGCTGGTCGAGGGCACGCTCATGGGGACAAGGCGTGAGCCGGGCCAAAGGGGATGGCCGTCAGGATAACACGCAGGCTGCTGCGGCCGGCCGGCCCGGGTAGCGGGTTGCGCGCGGCGATGAGACCCGATTGGCCGGCGCATCGTGGCCGCGAACGACGCTGCGGACGGTGGCCTCGGTGGACTTGGGGGGTCCGGGACCGCCGCCATCCGGTTGGCGGCTCAGACATTCAGTGGAACTCGCCTCCAACCGGATGGCGGCGGTCCCGGACTCGCTTCGATCCGAGGTGCGCCTGGGGCCCTAGCGCGGCAGGGACAGGGTCACCGCCAGGCCGCCGCCCTCGCGGTTGGCCAGGCCCAGGCGCCCGCCGTGGGCCTCGGCGATCTCGCGCGCCAGCGCCAGGCCCAGGCCAGTGCCGCTGCGCTTGGTCGAATAGAACGGCACCAGGGCGTTGGCCATCACCGCCTCGGACATCCCGCTGCCGCGATCCCGCACCTCGATCCGGACCTCGCTGCCGAGTTCGCGCACTTCCAGCTCGACCGCGTCCGGCGCAGTGCCCGACTCGTGCGCGTTCTTGAGCAGGTTGATCAGCACCTGCCCGACCTGGGCCGGATCGAAGCGGCCGGGCGCGGTCGGCAGCGTGCCCGCGAGCGTGCAGGGATGCTGCTCGCGCAGGCGGCCGAGGAACGGCTCCCAGTCCACCGCCTCCAGCTGCGGGGCCGGCAGCTTGGCGAAGGTCGCATAGCCGCGGATGAAGCGCTCGAGGTGCCCGGCGCGTTCGCCGATGGTGTCGAAGGCGCGCTGGATCGCGGCATGGCCGATGCGCCCGGCCAGTTCGTGGCCCGAGTGAGCCAGCGACGAGATCGGCGCCAGCGAGTTGTTGAGCTCGTGGCTGATGACCCGGATGACCTTCTTCCAGGTCGCCACTTCCTGGCGCGACAGCTCGCGCGTCATGTGGCGCAGCAACAGCAGCCGGTGCGGCTGGCCATTGAGCCGGAAGGCGCGGGTGGCAAGGTGGAAGGACTCGTCCTCGCCCTCGAGGCGGACCGGGAAGATCGCGTCGTGGCCGGCCTCCACCGCCTCGCGCAACGCGGCCGGCGATTCGGCCAGCACGTGCTCCAGGGTCAGGCCCTCGAGCCGGCGTCCGCCGTTGAGCAACTGGCGCGCGGCGACGTTGGAATACACGACGTGGTCGCGCGAGTCGGCCAGCAGCAGGGCGTTGGGCGTGTTCTGGACCACGGTGTGGAGCAGGAGCTCGCGCTGGAACAGGTCCTGGCGCTCGTCGCGCAGCACGCGCCCGAGCTCGTTGTGGGCGCCGACGAGGTCGCCCAGCTCGTCGTTGCGCGAGCGGTGTATGGAGAAGCTGAAGTCGCCGTCGCGGAAACTGGCCACCGCGCCCGAGAGCGTGCGGAACAGCTCGCTGATCGGCCGCGTGACCAGGCGCGCGGCCAGCAACACCAGCGGCACCGTCACCGCCACCGCGGCCACGAAGGCCAGCAGGTCGGAGTCGATCGCCAGTTCGAGCAGCACCGCCGCGCCCGCGCCCGCGACCACCGCGAGCAGCAGCAGCAGGGCGAGCTTGCCTTCGAGGGAAAAGGGGCGCATGGGGGAATGGTATTCGGGTGCGGCACTGGTGGGTATTCGCGTTGCGCCAGGCATCGCGCAGCCGGGTGCCCATCGCGCGCAGAGCGCGCTCCTGCAACGCCAGCCCTGTAGGAGCGCGCTCTGCGCGCGATGGGCGCCACAAGCGCCGGTCGCGACCTGCCTGCACGCCGCTCGCCAACGCCGGTCAGTTCCCGCCGATGCCGAGCTTGTCCATGCGCCGGTACAGGGCCTGGCGCGAGAGGCCGAGGTCGGCCGCGGCCTGGCTGATCACGCCGCGCGAGCGCGCCAGCGCGGCTTCGATCGCGGCGCGGTCGGGCTCCTCGACGGCCTCGCGCGGGCGCGGCGGCCGCGCGGCGGCAAGGCCGAGGTCCGCCGGTTCGATGCGGCCGTCGCGGCACAGCAGGACCGCGCGCTCGATCGCATTCTTGAGCTCGCGCACGTTGCCCGGCCACTCGTGCGCGAGCAGGGCCTCGCGCGCCGCATCGGTCAGGACCGCGCGTTGCCCGGTGAAGGCCAGCGCCAGCGGCAGGATGTCGTCGGGGCGCTCGGCCAGCGGCGCCACCGCGATCTCGATCACGTTGAGGCGGTAGTAGAGGTCCTCGCGGAAGCGCCCCTCGCGGATCATCGCCCGCAGGTCGGCGTTGGTCGCGCTGATCAGGCGCACCCGCGCGCTCCGCGTGCGGGTCGAGCCCAGGCGCTCGAACTGGCCGGTCTCGAGCACGCGCAGCAGCTTGACCTGCGCGGCCAGCGGCAGGTTGCCGATCTCGTCCAGGAAAAGGGTTCCGCCATCGGCGGCCTCGAAGCGGCCCTCGCGGGCCTTGTTGGCCCCGGTGTAGGCGCCGGCCTCGGCGCCGAACAGCTCCGCCTCGACCAGCTCCGACGGCAGCGCGCCGCAATTGAGCACCACGAAGGGGCCGTCGCGGACCGCGGAATTGGCCTGCACGATCTCGGCGATGCGTTCCTTGCCGGCGCCGTTGGGACCAGTGACCAGCACCGGCACGTCGGCACGGGCGACCTGGCAGGCGATGCCGATCGCGCGCGCCATCGCGCCGGAGGCGAAGACGATGCCGCGCAGATCGTAACGCGTGCGCAGGTCGTCGCCGGCGCGGCGCGATTCGCGCGTGAGGCGCCGGGCCGCGCCCGAAGTCTCGGCGAGCTCGAGCAGGTTGGCGACCGTGGCCAGCAGCTTGCGGTCGTCCCAGGGCTTGGCCAGGTAATCGGCGGCGCCGGCCTTGACCAGCTCGACCGCGCTTTCGAGATGGGTCCATGCCGTCAGCAGGATGACCGGCAGGTCCGGATGGATTTCGCGGATGGCGCGGAACAGCGCCACGCCCTCCTCGCCGGACGTGGTGTCCTCGGTGAAGTTCATGTCCTGCACGACCAGGTCGACGCGCTCGCTCGCGAGCCGGCGCAGGCCCTCCTGCGGCGACAGCGCGGTGACGGTGCGCCAGTCGCGCAGGCCGAACAGCAGTTCCAGCGCGGTGCCGACCGCGGGGTTGTCGTCGATGACGAGGATCGTGGGCATGTAGGAGCGCATCTTATGCGCGACCGCGGCACCGCAGGAACCCGGCGCGACCGCTACCCGGGAGGGTGCGGTCACGCATGAGATGCGCTCCTACAAGGCCGGCGACGGCGCGTGGTCAGGCCGTGCGCGTGGCCACCGCCGGCGAGACCCTGGCGGCGCGCGCCGCCGGCCCCCACACCGCGAGCTGGCCGAGCACGAACACCACCAGCGCGCCGACCGGCACGTAGTACCACGGCAGGCGCGCCGCATCGTACTCGCTCATCAGCCAGGCATTGAAGCCATAGGCCATCAGGCCGCCGAGCACGATGCCCATTCCGACCATGATCCCGTTCTCGGTCTGGAAATAGGCCTTGATGTTGAAGCGGCGCGCGCCCAGCGCGCGGCGCGTGCCGATCTGCTTGGTCCGGCGCGTGACCCAGAAACTCGCCAGGCCGACGATGCCGGCGCCGGTGACCAGCAGCATCGCCGCCATCACCCCGAACAGGATCGACATCATGGCGTGGTCGTCGCGATAGGCATCGGCGCGCACCGACTCGACCGTGCGCACCCCGCGGATGATGCGGCCGGGATTCGCCGCCTGCAGCTTCGCCTCGACTTCCTTCATGACCGAATCGCGCTGGCCGGGCTCGGCGCGCACGACGTAGAACGAATAGTTCTCGCCGAGGTTGCGCGTCGGCACCAGCGTGCTGTGCTCGACCTCCTCCGCCCCCGGCCAGGGCATCTGCAGCCGGTCGACCACGCCGATGATCGTTTTCGGCGAGGTGTCGTCGCTGATGCCGTAGATGACCTTGCCGACCGCGCTGCCCTCGGGCACCAGTGCCTTGGCCAGCGCCTCGGTCACGATCACGGAGTCGAACTGGATGCCGGTCTCGCGCACGGAATCGGTGATCTCCTCGGCGCGGAAGTTGCGCCCCTCGATCAGTCGCGTGCCGAAGGCCTCGATGGTCTGTTCATCCGCGAAGTACAGGGCCGAGCCGATCTGGTCCTTGCCGCTGCCGCGCTCCAGCGGCTGGGTGTCGACGCCGGTGCTCCAGCCGCCGTTGCTGGTCGGGACGGTGTTGGTGAGGGTCGCCGCCGCCACGCCCGGCAGGCTGCGGATGAGGTCGAGGTCCTGCCGGATCGCGGACTTGAGGTCGTAGTCGCGGACGAATCCCAGGCTGGCGAGGCGGAAGGTGTTGGCCTCGTCCATGCCGGAAGGGCGCGCCACCAGTTCGGAACGCTCGACGATGATGAACAGGCTGTTGCACACCACCGCCAGCGTGATCGCCACCTGCAGCACGATCAGCGCGAGGCCGGCCTTGTTGCGCATCAGGGCGGAGTAGATCGGCTTGATGTCCATGGTCTGGATTCCGTGGTGGACGCTAGTTCGACTTCAGTTGCGTGGCCGGCGCGACCTGGCAGGCCTTCCACGTCGGGTAGACGCCGGCGAGCAGGCTGGCCAGGAAGGCGACGCCGACCGTGATCGCGACCATGCCCAGGTCGAGGCGTGCCAGCGTGCCGCTGGCGCCCTCGGCGTAGAGCGCGCGCAGTCCCATCAATCCGAGCCAGGTCAGCAGCAGGCCCAGCGCCGCGCCGGCCACGCCGACCACGCCGGCCTCGGACAGGAACTGGGCGAAGATCGAGCGCTTGCTGGCGCCGACCGCGCGCCGCAGCCCGATTTCGGAAGCACGGGCGAGGAACTTCGCCAGCAGCAGGCCGACGGTGTTGATCAGGCATACGACCAGGAACGCGAAGGCCAGCCACAACTGGGTCTGCGAGTCACGCGAGACCACGCGCTCGGCCTCGAGGAACTCCGAGACCGTGTAGAGGTGGTTGTTCTGCGGCCGCACCGAGCGCCCGAGCTTGGCCTGCTCGGCCTGGTAGCCGTCGAGGAAGGCGCGGTAGCGCGCCGCGTCGGCGGGGCCCTCGAGCTCGACCCAGTAGGCCATCCAGATGCACTCCGAGGCCAGCCAGGCCTTGTAGCCGTTGCCCGGATCGGACCAGCAGTTGTTGTTGTTGGACGACTGCAGCTCGCGCTCGATGCCGATCGCGAACGGCATGAACATCTCCTCGACGTCGTTGAAGGCGCCCGAGGAAGGCTCGTAGAACTTGGGTTGCGGGTTCCAGCGCCGCAGCACGCCGGTCACCGTGAAGTCCTCGCCGCCCGCGCGCAGGGTGCGGCCGACGCTGTTCTCGCCGCCGAACAGCTTGTCGTTGAGGTCCTTGGACAGCACGACCACGCGCGCGCCGCGCTCGTCCATCTCCCGGTCCCAGCCGCCGCCATGCTCGAACGGCGCGTCGAACATGGCGAAGAAGTCGCCATGGGTGAACAGGACCTGGCCCAGGAAGGGCTTGACCTCGGTGTTGGCGGGCTCCAGCGGCAGCACGTTGGGGAACATCGCGGCCTGGCGCCTGGCCTCCTTCGCGTTCCACAGGGCGGTCGCATCCTTGTACGTGAACAGGGCCGGGGGTGCGCCGGTGTCGTTGTCGTAGGGTCGGCCCGGCGACCAGTTGTCGATCAGCGGCCGGTAGACCAGCTCGTCCTTGAACGCGAGTGGATTGCCGCTCATCGCGCGGAGCACGGTCAGCGAGGTCATGGCGGCGCCGATGCCGAGGCCGATCGCGGCGATCATGAGCGCGGTCAGGATCGGGTTGCGGCGCAGGCTGCGCCCGGCCAGCCACAGGTAGTAGCCGAACATGGCGGGTCTCCTCAGGCGTTGGCGGCGAGCTGCGGGGTGGCTTCGCGCAGGCGCGGCGCGTCGTCGAGGTCGGTGACCTGGCCGTCGATGATGTGCACGTTGCGTTGCGCGCGCGCCGCGAGCTCGGGATCGTGGGTGACCATCACGATGGTGGTGCCATGCGCGTTGATCTCCTCGAGCAGCTCCATCACCCCGCGCGCCATCAGCGAGTCGAGGTTGCCGGTCGGCTCGTCGGCCAGCAGCAGGCGCGGCTCGCCGGCCAGCGCGCGCGCGATCGCCACGCGCTGCTGCTGCCCGCCGGACAGCTCGGCCGGGTAGTGCTTCATGCGCGAGCCCAGGCCCACGCGGGTCAGCGCCTGCTCGATGCGGCGGCGGCGCTCGGCGGCATTGAAGCCGCGATAGCGCAGCGGCACGTCGACGTTGTCGTACAGGTTGAGGTCGGGGATCAGGTTGAAGCCCTGGAAGATGAAGCCGATCTTCTCGTTGCGCAGGCGCGAGCGGGCGTCGTCCGAGAGCCCGCGCACGTCGACCCCGTCGATGTGGAACTCGCCGCCGCTGAACTCCTCCAGCAGCCCGGCGATGTTCAGGAAGGTGGTCTTGCCCGAGCCCGAGGGGCCGGTGACCGCGACGAACTCGCCCTCGCCCACGGTGAGATTGAAGTCGCGCAGCGCGTGGGTCTCGACCAGGTGCGTGCGGTAGACCTTGGAAAGATTGCGCATCTCGAGCATGTCGTTTGTCCTCAGGAAATTGCGGCGCTGTTGTAGGAGCGCACCTTGTGCGCGACCCGCGTCGCGACCGATCGCTGCGACCGGTCGCGCACAAGGTGCGCTCCTACAGGGGTGCGGTATCGGATCGATTGCGGGTTCAATTGAGGTTCACGCGCTGGGCGCCGCGGAAATCGGTGGTGTCGGACACGACGATGGTCTCGCCGGCCTTGAGGCCGTCGAGCACCTCGACCGCGGTCATGCTGGTGGCGCCGGTGCGGATCGGGCGGCGCACCGCGGTGCCGTCGTCGACCACGTAGGCGAAACGCCCGGCCTCGGCATCGAAGAAGGGCCCGCGCTGCACCATCAGCACGCCGGGCTTCTCCTCGATCACCAGGCGCGCGCTGACGCGCTGGCTCTGGCGCAGGCCAGCCGGCTGCTCGTCGTTGAAGCGCACGCGGCCGCGCACCTGGCCTTCGACGATCTCGGGCGAAATCGACGCCAGCGTGCCGGCATGCTGCTCGCTGCCGATGCGCAGTTCGGCCGCCATGCCGATGCCGACGTCGTCGGCATAGACTTCCGGGATCTCGATCTCGATCTCGAAGCGGCTCAAGTCCACCACGATCGCGATCGGCGCGTTCTCGGCCACGTTGGCGCGGTCTGCGACCGCGAGGGTGCCGACCTGTCCCGCGACCGGCGAGCGGATCGCCAGCGCGTCGACCTTGCGCTCGAGCTCGGCCACCAGCAGGCGTTGGCGATCGAGCGCGAGGTCGCGGGTGCGCAGCTCGAAAGCGAGGCTCTCGGTCTGCAGGCGCGCGTCCTCGAGCGCGTGGGTCGAGGTCAGCTCGGCCTTGCGCAATTCGTCGCCGGCCTTGAGGTGGTCGACCTGGGCGATCGCGCCCTTCTTCCAGCCCAGTTCGGCCCGTTCCCACTCGCGTTTGGCGGCCGCGAGGTCGATCCCGGCCTGGTCCGCGGTGCGCCGCGCGACCAGCTGCGCCTGGCGGTTCTGGATCCGCGCGCGCTGCACGTCGACGTCGAGGCTTTGCAGGCCGGCGCGCTCGCGCTCGAGTTCGTTGGTGAGTTCGGGGCTGGCCAGTTCCGCCAGCACCTGGTCCTTCGCCACCGTGTCGCCGGCCTGCACGCGCAGCGTCACCGTGCCCGCCGCCGGGGCGTACAAGGTCGGGCTGACCGCCGCGACCACGCGACCCTGCGCGGATACGTCGCGCACCAGCGTGCCGCGCGTCACCGGCGCGGTCCGCACCTGCGACGCGGCCACCGAGCGGTTCGCGCCCAGCACGCGGGTGAGCTTGGGCAAGGTGAAACCCGCCAGCAGCAGGGCAGCCACCGCCAGCGCGGCAATCTTGAACTTGCGCTGGCGCGTCACGGCAGGCGCGGCCATGACGCGATCGGTGGCGGAGGTGTCGCGGATCATCGTGGCGCGGGTCCCGGGGCCGCGAGGAGCGGCTGGCAGCCACCCTCGTAGCAATGCCCGTGCCACGCTGGGTGACGATGCAAGTCGCTGTTCCTGCGCGCTTTTGCCGCTGGTCGCGCGGGAACTGCAGCGTCCGGACACTGGCCCGGACACCGGCGCGGACAGGCGCCGGCGCGGCCTGCGACGTCGTTCGCGAGGTTCCGTCGCGATGGCGGACCCGCGGGCGCGCAGGTGGATCCGGCAACTTCCCGCGCTCGCGTCCCCGCGTCCGCGTCCCGCCGACTAGAACGCGTAGCGCAAACCGGCGACGTACTGGCGCGGATTGCCGAGCTGGATGCCGCGCGTCCGATCGACGATGTACTCGCGGTCGCCGGCGTTCTTGACCGCGACGAAGGCGCTCCAGCCGGCATCCGGATCGGGGATCCAGTTCAGGGTCAGGTTCCAGATCGCGTAGCCGGCGATGCGACCGAGCTGGCCGCTGCCGTTCTCGACCGGCAGCGCGGTGTTGGCGAAGTCGGCGTATTGCGCGTCGACTGCCTGCACTTCGACCAGGCCGTCCCACGCGCCCTGGCGATATCCGGCGGCGAGCGTGGCCAGGCCCTCGGGTGCGTACGGCAGGCGACGATCGCTGCCGCTGCCGGCGACCGGCTGGTTGTTCGATACGGCGAGGAAGGGGGACCGCTGCTCGGCGGTTCCGAGCCAGGTCAGCGCCGCGCGCGCATAGGGCGTGCCGGGCAAGCCCAGGCCGCCGTCCCGACGCCAGTCCAGCGCGAGTTCGGCGCCCTGGTACAGGGTTTCGCCCTGGGCCAGCGGCGTGTTTCCGCCCGCGATCGACCCGACCACGACCTGGTTGGAGAAATCGCTGCGGAACCATGCCGCTTCGAGCGCCAGGTCCTGTCCCAGCGAGCCGCGCACGCCGAGCTCGAGGTTGAGGCTTTCCTCGGCATCGACGTCGACCGTCCCGCCGCTGTTGTCGATCAGGTCCTCGGCGCGCGGCGGCGAGAAGCCGCGGTGGACGCCGCCGAACAGGGTGTAATCGCCGCCGAAGTCCCAGGTGAAGCCCAGTCCGGGGATCCACTGGTCGATGGTCTCCTCGCCCGCGGCGCCGCTGAGCTGGTTCTCGCGCGCGTAGTCGATCGACTCGAAGCGCACGATCGGCTGCAGCGCGAAGGCGCCCCAGGCCATGCGGTCGGACAGGTACGCTGCCACTGCATCGGTCGTGCGGCGGTTCAACTCGACCAGCGCGCCGCTGCTGCCGTCCGGGCTGGCGGCATTGACCTGCCGTCGCTGCTGGGTTTCGCCGTGGAAGCGCACCCCCGCCTCGATCGCGTGCTCGGCGCCGAAGGCCCGGGCCCAGGTCTCGAGGCGCGGCTCGATGCCGCGCGAGTAATACTCGCGCAGGCGCCCCTGGCGCGAATCGCAGGCGTCGGGATCGACCGCCTCGCCGCGGAAACGCGCATCGCGGAAGGCGTTGCCGCACTGGGTGTCGGTCGTGGTCGAGGACTGGCGCCACCAGTCGCGATCGAAGTTGAACCAGTACACGCTGGTGTTGAGCAGCGCGTTGTCGCCCAGGGCGATCTCGTGGGTGGCCGACGCGCCGCGGCGGCGGGTATCGAACTCGTCGTTCGCGAACGGGTTGTACGCGCGACCGAAGGCCGCCAGCTCGGCGTCGGTGATGCCGCTGTAGGTGACCTGCGAGTCCTCGTCGATCCAGTTGGCGCGCAGGGTCAGCGCGCCGCCGCCGCCGAGCTCGGCCACGTACTTCGCGTTGAGGTCGGTCTGCTCCAGCGCGATGTTGTCGCGCGCGCCATCGCCCTGCTTGCGGATCAGGTCGAACAGCGCGCCGCCGCCGCCGAGGCTGAGGTGGCCGTTGAAGTAGTCGCGATTGCCCGCCATCAGCTGCGCGTAGCCGCCGAATGCATCCGGCGGATCGGGCGTGATGTAGTTGACCACGCCGCTGGTGAGCTGCGGGCCGAAGCGCAGCATGCCGGCACCCTTGAGCACCTCGATGCGCGCGTAGCGATCGAAGGGCGCGTGGTAGTAACTCGCATTGTCTCCGTACGGCGCGTAGGCGGCCGGCAGGCCGTCCTCCAGCAGCAGGGTCTTCGTCGAGCGGGTCGGGTTCTGGCCGCGGATGCCGATGTTGGGGCGCATGCCCATGCCTTCCTCGTCGCGCACGTGGACGCCGGGCACGCGGCGCAGGGCCTCGTTGACCGTGAGCGTGCGGGCGCGCTGCAGGCTGTCCTGGTCGAGGATCGTGGCCGAGCCGGGTTGCTCGCGCAGGCGTTCGGCCGTGCCGATCACCTCGACCGCGGGCATCGCGTTGACGTCGCGGCGCGCACGCGCGGCGTCGGCGTCGGCGTCCGTCGTTGCTTCGGGCCCGGGGCCGGCAGTCGTGGCCGCCGCGGCGAGCGTGGCGCTCGCAGCAACAGCATCCGCGGCTGCAACGTCTGCCGGAGTCCCGGCCTGCAACAGGCCGATCCCGAGGGCGATGCGTGCAAAGGCGGGCGACTGGTGCATTCGGGAGCTCCGGGACGGGCTGGCTGCGGATGGTAGCGAAATCTTATCGCTAATGACAGTGATTCTCATTTGCGATCATTGGAGCGTGGGTCTGAAGCGATCCCTGGCTTGCTGACAGGGTGCGGTCGCCACGGCGTGGGCTTGCAAGTTTCCGGCGGCTCCGTTGGCGCGTCTGAACCAGCGTGTGCAGGGGCCAATCCAGGCAGCCCTGCCGCGGCCTGGCGAGTGGGCCGCGCAACGGAAGCTGGCGCGGCGAAATCCGCGGTGCGTTCCGGCATTGGCCCGGCGATGGCCCGGTGCGGCGGGTCATGGCGGCGGACGGGTTCGGCCTCGACCGCTGGCGCTTGCGACCCATTGGCGGCCCCGCGCATCCTGATCAGGCATGGGGACGAGCTTTGCCATCGACGTCCCGCAGTTCCTGGTGGAGCGCTTGAAGCGCGGGGACATGCGGGCGCTGGAGGAGGTGTACCGGCTGTTCGAGCAGCCGGTGCACGCCCTCGCGTGGCGCCTGCTCAACGACCGCGACGAGGCCAGAGAGGTCCTGCACGACGCCATGCTTGCCGTATTCGACAAACGCGCGCAGTTCCGCGGCGACTCGCCGTTCTGGGGCTGGCTGCGCCAGATCGCGGTCAACGAGGCGCTGATGCGCCTGCGCAAGCGCCGCATCGACTACGTCGAGGAAGTGCCTGAGCTGGCCGACCTCGAAGCCTCGGTGCCGGTGGCGGCGAGCCGGCCCGAACTCGAGCGCGCGCTGGGCCAGTTGCCCGAACTCACCCGCAGCGTGGTGTGGCTCTACTACGTCGAGGGCTACACCCACGAGGAGATCGCGAGCGCCTTCGGCCGCACGCCCAGCTTCTCCAAATCGCAACTCAGCCGCGGCACCGCGCGCCTGCGCGCGCAGCTCGCGGCACCCGAGGTGGCCGCATATGCCTGAGCCCGACGACTACATCCCGAATCCGAACCGCGACTTCGCCCGCGCGCTGGCGGAGCTGCCCACGCCGGCGGCGCCCGCCGACGGCTGGCAGCGCCTGCAGGGCACGCTGGCCGCGCGCCGGCGCCGCACCTGGCTGCGACGCGGCGTGCCGCTGGCAGCCGCCGCGCTGCTGGCACTGGCGCTGGCGCCGCAATGGCAGCGGCCGGCCCCGGTGGCCAACGACGGCGCCATGAGCGCGCAGCGCGACGGCGCAAGCGCCGGCGCGAGCGAACTGGCGCAGGCGATCGCCGCGAACCAGGCCCTGGAAGCGGCCCTGCGCGGCGCCGCGCGCCCCGGCGTGCTCGATGGCCGCGCCGCGATCGCCAACGCCGAACTCGAGGACCTGATCGGCATGCTCGACCTCGAGCTGTCCGACACCCGCGACGACGCGCGCGCATCCGCGCTGTGGCGCGAGCGGGCGCAGCTGCTCGAGGAACTCGCCGGACTGCGCACCGGCGTCGGCGGAACCTATGCGGACAACCGTGGCAGCGCCAGCCTGGTGCCGGCCGCGTACACCATCAACTGATGCTGGCCATCAACTGCAACTCGCCATCCACTGAAGCCGGCCATCCACCGATGCCCGACCCGACGATGCAGCCCCGGAGAGATTCCATGCGTATTGCCCCCACCCTGCTGGCCCTGGCGCTGGCCTTCGCACTGGCGCCGGCTCGCGCCGACGACATCGCGCCCGACACCGAGGAAATGGCCAAGGCGCGCGCCGAGCTGCGCCGGGCCAACGAGGAGTTGCGCGCGGTCACCCGCCGCATCGCCGAGCTCTCGCGCCAGGTCGGCGGCGCGGACCGCCAGCACGCCTACGCCTTCCGCTACCTCAGCGATCCGGACCGCGCCATGATCGGCGTGGTGCTGGGCGCGGACGGCGACCACGTGGTGCTGAGCGCGGTGACGCCGGGCGGACCGGCCGAAGTCTCGGGCCTGCGCGCCGGCGACCGCATCATCTCGGTCAACGGCAAGGCCGTCGGCGCGGCCGGGGCCGGCCAGCGTCCCCTGAGCGATGCGATCGCCGGGGACAGCGACCGTCGCGTCGACGCGGCCCGCGACCTCATCGGCGAGCTCAAGGCCGGCGACAAGGTGCGCCTGACCGTCGAGCGCGCGGGCAAGCAGCTCAACTACGAGGTCGCGGCGGAGCGCCGCGAGTCGTGGAACTGGCCGATGCTGGCCGGCGAGATGCCAGGGCTGGCGCCGCTGGCAGGGATGGAAATGGATATCGAGATCCCGAACATCGAGGTGATCATCGAGGAGGCGCAAGTCGACGCGGAGATGGCGCGCGAGCAGGCGCAGATCGCGCGCGAAGCGGCCGCGGGCGCGCGCTGGACCGCGCGCGAGGCGCAGGGCGCGGCCGACAAGGCCATGCGCGACGCGATGCGCGAGAGCCGGCGCGTGATGGTGTTCCGCAACGGCGACCTGTTCGACCTCAAGCTGGCACCGCTCAACCCGGAACTGGGCCGCTACTTCGGCAGCGACGAGGGCGTGCTGGTGCTCGACAAGGCCGAGGGCAACCTGCCCCAGCTCAAGCGCGGCGACGTGATCCTCTCGGTCGGCGGCGAGCGCGCCGGATCGACCAGCGACGTGGTGCGCGCGCTGATGCGGCGCGAGGCCGGCGAGAACGTCAACGTCGAGGTGATGCGCGACCGCAAGCGCCAGGTCCTGGTGGTGGTGGTCCCGGAGAAGAGCGACATCTTCATTCCGCTGCCGCCGATGGCGCCCGCGCCGCCGGCTCCGCCTGCCGCGCCCACTCCGCGCGCGGCGCCGCTGCCGGCGCCCGCACCGGCGCCGCGCGCGATGCCGACGCCAGCGACGCCACCCGCGGCGCCGGCACCGCCAGCGCCACCAGCGCCGCCGCCCGGCGACTTCGCCCTGGTCTGAGCGGCAGCACGTTCTCAGGCGCCGCGCGCGAGTTCCAGCGGCGCGCTGGCGCGCAAGGCCTCGATCACGCGCAGTGCTGCCCACGAGCATTGCGCGAGCGGCTGCACCCGCAATGGCCGCGACGGCACCCCGGACAGGTGCAGGCGCACCGGATGCGCGCGCCATGCCGTTTGCCTGCGCACGGCGCGCCGGATCGTGGCGTCGCCGCCGTCGGCGCAGGGCGAGTCCGCCGCGGGCCCCGACTCGATCCATGCGTCCAGTTGCCCGAGCGCCCGGTCCCATCCGAGCCAATCGGACTCCGGCAGCCGCACCAGGCGCAGGCGGACGATGCCGCAGGCATCGGGCAGCAGCAGTTCCTCGTGCGAACCGGCGAGCGGATCCACGTCCACGCGCGCCACGATCGCGCCAAGGTCGCAGGCTTGCGCAAGTCGCTCGTCGCACCCGGGGCGCCCGCGTTCCGCGGGCAGGTCGGGCACCAGCATCAGGACCGGACCCAGCCCCGCCAGCGCAGCGGCGAGCGCGCGGCCGCGTGGCCGGCGCAGCGGGAGTTCGGGCGAATATCCGCCCAGCGACTGCTCGGTAACCTCGTGGCCCATCAGCGTCATGGCACGCCCGGTTCGGATTGGGGGTGGCTGGCTGGCGCGCGACGCAGGCTGCCGTCGCGGCGGGCTCGGAACGTCTGCCTCGTCGATTACTTGGTGAGTATCAGCTTGCCGTTGCGGGTCACGCGCAGCACGTAGTCCTGCTCCGCGTGGCGGATCAGGATCACGTTGCGGGCGCCGAACAGCGCCGCGCTGTCGTAGCGGCGCGTGGCCGCGCCCGGGTCGCGGTTCGCATCGGCGGGCGTGCTGCGCGTTGCGGCTTCAGGGTTCGGCACGGCGTTCATTGGCTGGCCCTCTCTTGACCTTAATGATAACCATTCTCATTTGATCCGCAAGGGGGCTGCGGGCGCGATACCATGGGGTCGCTCCTTCGGGGAGTAGCCGACCCGCCGCCCTGGCGGGGATGCCGCGTCAACATGCTTGGCCCGCAGGCCATGGCGCGGCAGGTCACGGGATCCGGCGAGACCGATGGTTCGCGGCGCGCACCCGGCCGGGCACGCGCTCGCGGTCCATCGTTCGCCCAGCGCCCGGCCCCGGAGTCCCGATGCAAGCCCTGTGGATCTCGACCATCGCGGTCGCCATCGCCGAGATCGGCGACAAGACCCAATTGCTGTCGCTGGTGCTGGCCGCGCGCTACCGGCGTCCGTGGCCGATCATCGCCGCGATCGCGCTGGCCACGGTGCTCAACCATGCGCTGGCGGCATGGATCGGGGCCTGGGTGGCGGGCTGGTTCACGCCGGGCGTGTTGCGCTGGGCAGTGGCGGCGAGTTTCCTCGCCGTGGCGCTGTGGGCGCTCAAGCCCGACACGGTCGACGAATCGGAGACGCGGCGCGGCGCCGGGCACGGTGCCTTCGTCGCCACCCTGATCGCATTCTTCCTGGCCGAGATCGGCGACAAGACCCAGATCGCGACCGTGGTGCTGGCGGCGCAGTACGAGCCGCTATGGCAGGTGATCGCGGGCACCACCCTGGGGATGCTGGCGGCGAACGCGCCGGTGGTGGCGCTGGGCGCGCGCTTCGCGCACCGGATTCCCTTGCGGCTGGCTCGCTACGCCGCGGCCGGCTTGTTCGCGCTGCTGGCGCTCGCGATCGTATTGCAGCCCGCGCGCTGAGTTGTCGCGGCACGCGCCCATGCCGCGCCCTGCCTTGCCGCGTCGCCGGAGCATCCTCTAGGCTGCGATGACCAAGGCGGCGGGGGAAGGCGCGTGCTGGGGACGATCCTGTTCGGCCTGTTCGGCCTCGCCTGCCTGGTCAGCATCGCCTGGCTGTGCTCCAACAACCGCGGCGCGGTGGACTGGCGACTGGTCGCCACCGGCATCTCGCTGCAGATCGCCTTCGCCGCGCTGGTGCTGCTGGCGCCGGGCGGGCGCCAGGTGTTCGAGGCGCTGGGCCACGGCTTCGTCAAGCTGCTCGAGTTCACCCAGGTCGGCGCCGCGCTGGTCTTCGGCGACCTCGCCAGGAGCGAGAAGCTCGGCTTCATCTTCGCGTTCCAGGTGCTGCCGACGATCATCTTCTTCGCCGCGCTGATGGGCGTGCTGTACCACGCCGGCGTCATGCAGCGGATCGTGCGCGGCATGGCCTGGGCGATCACCAAGGTGATGCGCGTGTCGGGCGCGGAGACCACCTCGGTCTGCGCCAGCATCTTCATCGGCCAGACCGAGGCGCCGCTGACGATCCGGCCCTACATCGCGAAGATGACCCAGTCGGAGCTCCTGACGATCATGATCGGCGGCATGGCGCACATCGCCGGCGGCGTGCTCGCCGCCTACGTCGGCATGCTCGGCGGCGGCGATCCGGTGCAGCAGGCCTTCTATGCCAAGCACCTGCTCACCGCCAGCATCATGGCGGCGCCCGCGACCCTGGTGATCGCCAAGATCCTCGCGCCCGAGACCGGCGAGCCGCTGACCCGCGGCAAGGTCCGCATGGAAGTGGAGAAGACCACGGTCAACGTGATCGACGCCGCCGCCGGCGGCGCCAGCGACGGCCTGCGCCTGGCGCTCAACGTGGGCGCGATGTTGCTGGCCTTCGTGGCGCTGATCGCGCTCGTCAACGCGCCGCTCACCTGGCTGGGCGAGGCCAGCGGGCTGGCCGCGTGGCTCGGCCGTCCGACCGACCTAGGTACGTTGCTGGGTTACCTGATGGCGCCGGTGGCGTGGATCATCGGCGTGCCGTGGCAGGACGCGGTCCAGGTCGGCGGGCTGATCGGGCAGAAGATCGTGCTCAACGAATTCATCGCCTACCTGCAACTGGCCGAGATCCAGGGCACCCTCACCGACCAGGGGCGGCTGGTCGCGACCTACGCGCTGTGCGGCTTCGCCAACTTCTCCTCGATCGCGATCCAGCTCGGCGGCATCGGCGGCCTCGCCCCGGAACGGCGCGGCGACATCGCGCGCCTGGGCATGCGCGCGGTGCTCGGCGGCTCGATCGCCACCTTCATGACCGCGACCATCGCCGGCGTGCTGACCCAGTTCGGTTGAATCAATGCCCTGTAGGAGCGCGCTCTGCGCGCGATGGGCCTCGCTTCGGGCGATGCGCCCATCGCGCGCAGAGCGCGCTCCTACAAGGCCGCCTTCGGGGAATGCCATCCAATGAATCCGGTCGACGTCGTGGTGCTGGGGTCCTACGTGCAGGACCACTGCTGGGTCACCGAAACCTTCCCGGGCGACGGCGAGTCGCGCATCGGGCGCTTCTCCACCGGACCTGGCGGCAAGGGCTTCAACCAGGCGGTGGCCTGCCATCGCCAGGGCGTGGGCACGGCCTTCCTCGGCGCCATCGGCCGCGACGCGCTGGGTGCGACGGCGCAGGCGTACGCCGCCGACAACGGCATCGCCGCGATCTGGGAGGAACGCGACGACGCCACCACCGCCGCGTCGAGCATCCTGGTCGACGCCAGCGGCCAGAACCGCATCGTGGTCGCGCTGGGCGCCAACGAGAAACTCTCGGTCGCCTTCGTGGCCGGCCATCGCCAGGCGATCCACGACGCGCAGGTGCTGGTGTGCCAGTGCGAGAACGAACTCGCGGCCACGCGCGAGGCGCTGGCCACCGCGCGCCGCCACGGCACCCTCACCCTGCTCAATCCGGCGCCGATCAACCCGCGGATGTCGGCCGAACTGCTGGCCCTGGCCGACATCGCCACGCCCAACGAGACCGAGTTCGCCTTCCTGCTGCGGCATCTCTACGGCCGCCAGGTCGCGCCGGACTATTGGGAACTCGCCGACCCGCTGCTGCACGCGCTGTGCCGCTCGACCGGCATCCCGACCGTCGTGATCACGCTCGGCGACAAGGGCTGCTTCGTCTCGCACGGCGACGCGCCGGTGCGCAAGGATGGCGAGACCTACTATCGCGTGCGCGCAGAACCGGTGCGCTGCGTCGACAGCACGGGCGCCGGCGATGCCTACACCGGCGGACTCGCCGCCGGCCTGGTCCTCTACCGCGAGCAACCGTTCCGGCGCGCGGTGGAACACGCCAACCGGGTCGCCGCGCTCGCGGTGGAGAAGCCCGGCACCGCGCCGGCAATGCCCACGCGCGCCGAAGTGCAGGCGCGCTTCGGATCCTGAGCCCGAAGTCGCTGCCCCCGTATCGCTCCCCGCCGTACCACTGCCCCTGTCGCTGCCCCTGTCGCTGGCCCCTGTCGCTGGCCCCTGTCGCTGGCCCCTGTCGCTGGCCCCTGTCGCTGGCCCCTGTAGGAGCGCATCTCATGCGCGACCGCGGACCCGCGCGCCACGGAGACGTGCGATTCCGCGGTCGCGCATGAGATGCGCTCCTACGGAGGCTGGTTGGCGGCGGCGAGGGCGGCGAGCTCGCGCACCAGGCGGTCGTTGGCGCCGCGCTGCGCTGCCAGTGCGGTGCGCGCCGCCGCGTACAGCGCCTGCCCTTCGGCCGGCGCGCCGACCAGCACCAGGCAGGCCCCGAGCATCGCTCGCGTCTCGGTCGTGGCGGCCGCGCGGGTTTCGAGCACGCGCTCGCGCACGGCCAGCGCCTCGCGCAGGCGCGCAACGCCCCCGCTTGCTGGCTCGCGGCGGCACTCGGTGTAGCCGTACCAGGCCAGCGTCTCGGCGAGCGCGGGGTGGTCGGCCGGCAGGCGGGCGCGGCGGATCGCGAGTGCGCGCTCGAACAGCGTCGCGGCTTCCACGGCCTCGCCGCGCCAATGGACTACGCGCGCGAGGTTGGTCAGGCCATAGGCGATCTGCGGATGGTCGGCGCCCAGGGCCTCCTGCTGGATCGACAGTGCTTCGCGATAGGCCGCCTCGGCGTCGGCGAGCTGGTCGGTGGCCTCTGCCAGCACGCCCAGGTTGTTGAGGTTGCCGGCGACGCGCGCGTGGCGCGGCCCGTAGGCGGCGCGATTGATCGCCAGCGCGCGCTCGAACAGCACCCGCGCCTCGCCGTGGTCGCGCTGGCGCTGCCGCACCAGACCGAGGTTGTTGAGGGTCTTGCCCAGCACCGGGCTGTCGGCCGCCAGCACGCGCTCGTAGATCGCCAGCGCCTCGCGCAGCGCCGGCTCGGCGCCGGCGTCGTCGCCACGGTCGTAGCGGCAGGCGCCGAGATTGCTGAGCGAATCGGCGGTATGGCGGTGGCGATCGCCCAGCACGCGGCGGCGCAGCGCGAGCGCTTCCGCGAACAGCGGCTCGGCCTGCGCGTAGCGGCCGCGCGCATGTTCCAGCGCGCCGTAGGCATCGATCGCGCGCGCGAGCTCGGGCAGGTCCGCGACGGCGGCGCTGCGACGCAGGTCCAGCGCCCGCCGGTACCAGGGCTCGGCCTCGTCCAGGCGCCCGGCCACCCAGTACCAGGACCCGAGGCGCAACGCGGCATCGGCCACGCGGCCGTCGTCGGGTCGCAGGCGCAAGGCGCGTATCGACTGGGCCTCCTCGAACAAGGGCAGCGCCGCGTCGCGCTCGCCCAGCGACTGCAGCACGACGCCAAGGCGCTCGGCGACTTCCGCCACGCCGAGCTCGTCGGCGCGCCGGCGTTGCAGTTCGAGCGCGCGTTCCAGCGCCGTGCGCGCGGCCTGGTGCCGGCCCTGCAGCTCCAGCGTGTGCCCCAGGTCGGACATCGTGTCGGCCTCCAGCGCGATCGACCCGGCTTCGGGCAGCAGCGCGCGTGCCTCGGCCAGCAGTTCGCCCGCGGCCTCGTAGGCGCCGGCGTTGCGATAGACCTCGGCCAGCGCGTCGAGCAGGGTGATGCGCACGCGCGGCGGCAGGTCGTCGCGCCGCGCCAGCTGAGCGCGCCCGCGGTCGAGGATTTCGCGCGCGCCGACCTCGCGGCCCTGGGCCTGGGTGGGATCCGCCAGCGCGAACAGTTCGGCGAGGAAGCCCGCGGTGCGGGTCGCGCGGTCGCGCTCGAGCTCGGTCTGGGCCAGCGCCGCGCGGGTGCGCGCGCTCTCCTGCGCCAGGCGCCAGGTGAAGCCGCCGGCCATCGCCAGGAACACGGCGGCGGCCACGACCCACGGCCAGCGGCGGCGAACGAACTTGCGCAGCCGGTACGCGACGCTGTCCGGCCGCGCCTGCACCGGCCGATGGGCAAGCAGCGCGCGCAGGTCCGCGGCCAGCGCCGCGGCCGAGCGATAGCGTGCCGCCGGCTCGGGTTTCAGGGCCCGGCGCACGATCCAGTCGAGTTCCGCCGGCAAGCGTTCCCGCGGCCAGCGCGGCGGGTCCGGGTCGCGTGCATGTGCGCGGCGCGCCGCGATGCGCAGCGCCGGCGGATCCGATCCGCGGATGCGCGCCGCCATCGCCTCGGGCGAGAGGCCATCGGATTCGTAGGGCGCGCTCCCGCTCGCCAGCTCGTACAGCAGCACGCCCAGCGAGTACACGTCGCTGGCCACGCCGATCGGCGCGCCGGCAAGTTGCTCGGGACTGGCGTAACGCGGCGTCAGCAGTCGCGGACCGAAGGCTTCGGTCAGGGCGCCGCCGGTCGCGCCCGGCCCCAGCAGCGCGGCGATCCCGAAATCGACCAGGTGCGGCACGCCGTCCTCGCCCACCAGCACGTTGCTGGGCTTGAGGTCGCGATGCACGACCAGGTGCCGATGCGCATGGTCGACCGCGTCGCATACCGCCGCCACCAGGCGCAGGCGCTCGCGCAGGGGCAGGCGCTGGCGCGCGCACCAGCGATCGATCGGCGCGCCATCCACGTATTCCATCACCAGCCACGGCAGGCCGTCGGCGGAACTGCCGCCGTCGAGCAGGCGCGCGATGTGCGGATGCTCCAGCGCCGCCATGATCTGGCGCTCGCGCTCGAAGCGGCCCACGAACGCCGGGTGGGCCAGCTCCGGCACCAGGCGCTTGAGCGCGGCGCGCTGCGTGTAGCGGCCGTCGGCACGCTCGACCTCGAAGACCCGGCCCATCCCGCCGGCGCCGATCTCGCGCAGGAGCCGCCAGGGCCCGAGGCAATCGCCGACCTCGACGGTATCGAGCGGCGGCGGTGCCGGCGGCGGACGATCCAGCGGACTGGCGTCGTCGCCGTGCGCGCGCAGGAGGCTCGCGACCTCGTCTTGCAGCGCCGTGTCGCCGGCGGTGGCTTCGCGCAACCAGTCCGCGCGCGCCTCCACCGGACGCTCGAGTGCGTCGTGGAACAGCGACCACACGCGTTGCCAGCGTTCGGATGCCATGGCGCGGCCCTGCCGGACCTGCCGACGATACCGCAGCCGGGCGACCCGGGATGGCACCTTCGCCAGCCCGCGGCGAAGCGGCTACGCTGCGCACATGAGCGGGCCGCACCCCGATGTGACCGCGTGGCTGGCCGCCCTGGAGGGCGGCGAGCGCGCGGCGGCCGACGCGCTGTTTCCGCTGGTCTACGCCCAGTTGCGCGAGATCGCCCGCGGCCGCCTCGCCGGCGAGCGCAGCAACCACACGCTCACGCCCACCGCCCTGGTGCACGAGGCCTACCTGCGCCTGGTCGGCTCGGCCACGCCACGCTACGCCGGAACGCGCCACTTCCTCGCCATCGCCGCGATCGCGATGCGCCGCATCCTCATCGACCACGCGCGCGGCGTGTTGCGCGACAAGCGCGGCGGCGGCCAGTTCGCGGTCACCTTGCCGGACGACCTGCCGGGCGAAACCCTCGATCCCGCCGGCCTGATCGAACTCGACGCCGCGCTGGAACGACTCGCCGCCCACGATGCCGAGATGGCCCGCGTGGTCGAGCTGCGCTACTTCGGTGGCCTGACCGTCGAAGAGACCGCGGAAGCGCTCGACCTGGCGCCGCGCACCGTCAATCGCCACTGGACCGCCGCCCGCGCGTGGCTGCGACGGGAACTGGGCGGCACCTGAGGGGGCCGCTCAACGCAGCCCCGCCTATCGACCTGGCGCGATTCCTCCCCCTTTGGCGCATTGATCCCCGACGCCCAAGGGGGAATGCGCCATGCCGCACTTGTGCCACAACCGGCCCGTAGCCGCGGCCATGCACTTGCTGGCCCCTGCGATGCTGCTGGGCCTGGCCACCGCATTCTCCGCCGCGCAGGCTGGCCCGGCGCCGGAATCCCGCGCGCCCGAGGGGGGAGGCGAATTTCCGCTGCCGCTGTCGATCATCGGCAGCAAGGACATCGAAGCCGCGCCGGGCGTGATCCCGGGCGACATCCTCGAACTGCGCGTCGGGCCCGGGCCCGACAGTGGCTCGTTCACCGCGGTGGCGGCGGTGCGCAGCCTCAATCCCAACCTCACCTTGATGCTGATCAACGGGCGTCGTTCGACCACGCCGGCGCCAGCGGGCGGCCTGGAAATCGACGCGATCCCGATCCGCGCGCTCGAGAACATCCAGGCCTTCTCGGTGGGCGGCGGGTGCAAGGCCGGCAGCAGCACGGTCTATCCCTTCGTGCGCAACCAGTCGAACAACTTCCGTCCCTACGCGTTGTGGGCCACCAATGGCGTCGCGACCGTGACGCCGCTCAACATCGCCGGCACCGACCAGATCCACTCGATCGAATGCGCCGGCGATCCCAACGGCCAGGACGTGTATTACCTCGCCGCCAATGCTACCCAGGCCCGGGTCGAAGTCTGGAAGGGCACGGGGACGGCGCAGCCGACCAACCTGTCCGTCAACCTGCCGCAGCTGCTGTCGCCGTTCAACGGCGGCATCCGTCCGATCATGGCGAGCATCGAGGCCAACGTCGTCGGTGCGGCGATCGCGATCCAGTACCAGCGCTCGAACGGCCAGATCACGGTGTCGTACTACGCGTTGAACCCGTTCAACCTCGCCGCGACCTGCCTGCTGTTCACGCAATCGCCGGTGCCCAACAGCTTCACGGTGGTGCGCGAGGGCCGCATCATCGGTTTGCGCGGCGGGACAGCACTGACCAACTACTTCGGTAGCGTCGCCGACCTCGATCGCAACGGCAGCGCCGAGCACGTCGGCACGCCCACCAGCAGTTGCGCGCCAGTGCTCACCGGCAAGGGCAGTTCGGCCGGTGGCAATGGCTTCAACTGGACCGGATATGGCGCGATCAGCAATCCGGCCCGCAACTGGGGCTACGTCGGCAACGGCAACAGCCTGTTGCGCGTGGACTACCCGACCGGCGCAACCCAGAGCCTGGCCGTGCCCCCGATCGGCCCCGGTGGCCCCTTCGATTTCATGGGCGGACGCGTCGCGGACAGCAAGGCCTACGGCTTCTTCGCGCTGGGCACCCGGCCCGGATTCCCGCGCGAGATCCGCTTCACGCTGCTAGGCGAGGACCTGGGCACCGGCAACTTCGCCTCCGACTTCGAGGGCCCGAGCCTGGATCGCTGGTACGTGTACAACCAGTAGCAACAGATGTCGGTCCCGCGGCCGCGCGCAAAGAGGTCGGCGTTGGCGTCCCGATGATCGACATGCCCCGGTTCTTCCCGGCCAGGTCGACGCGCATCGTCGACTTCGGTTCGGCCCCGCTTTGGAACGAGACGCGGGTTCAGCGCGGTGTTCGCCGCGCGATCGGCAAGCTGCGCCCCGCCAGCAGCAGCATTCCCAACGCCGCCGCCAGCCAGGCGACCATGGATCCGGCGGGAACTGGCGCCGGGGGCGGGGCCGCTCCGACGACGAATGCCACGGAGTCCGCTCCGAAATTGAACGAGTAGACGCCCGGCGTCAGGCCGAGGCTGGCAAAGGTCTCGCCGTTCCAAGTGGCGGTGCCGTTGAGCGGCGCGCCGGAAACGTAGCCTCGCGGCAAGTACAGAACGGTGCTCTGGCCGCCTGCGGCGGCTGACACGCCCACCGTGCTTCCGGTGCTGGCATCCGCGACGAAGCTGACAGCGACGGCATGCAGCGGCTGTTGCGTCGCGAAGCTGACCGCATAGGCGGCTGCCTGGCTGGGGCCGACGACGTAGGCGTAGTTTCCGGGCGCGACGAATTCGAGCAAGGCCAATACCGTGACGTCGGCAGGATTGCCGAGCGTGCCCACGTTGAGGCTGCCGCTGGCCTGCGCTTCGACGTTGCCGCCGGTCTCGCGAAAGCTGACCGTGACGGCGGCCTGGGCTTGCACCGCCGCGAGCAACAGGACAAGTCCCAGGGTGTGCAGGCATCTGGTCACGTGGCATTCCCCACTGGTTGAAGATCGCGCTTCCGCCCGTGATCCGCAGGGCGGCACGGTGGGCATCGGCTCAGGATGCTTTGGCGCGATGCGATCGCCTATCGGCGCCAGGCTGGTCCTCCTATAAGCTATATGCTGACCCCGGCCACATCGCGGACGAAGGAAGCACAGTGGTGTCGGCATGAACCAGGGGTTTGCGAGTCGCACGCACCGGATCGTCATCGTCGACGATCATCCGATCGTGCGGGCGGGACTCACTGCCCTGATCGAGGCCGAGGCGGACCTCGAGGTCTGCGGCCATGCGGCCGATCCGGCCGAAGCGCTGCGCGTGGTGGAGCTCTCGCGACCCGATCTCATTCTGGTCGACCTGTCGCTCGGCGATGCCAGCGGCCTCGACCTGGTCAAGCGCCTGGCGGAGCGGCAGCTCGCCACGCTCGTTGTTTCCGTGCACAAGGACCCGATCTGGGCGGAGCGGTCCCTTGCCGCGGGCGCTCGCGGTTACGTGCACAAGGGTGAAGCCTCGAACGACGTGGTCAGCGCGATCCGGAGCGTGATCGCCGGGCGCGCCTGGGTCAGTCCGTCGATCTCGGTGCTGCTGCTCGGCCGCCGCGTGGGCGTGCCGGTGCGCGATCATTCGGCGCATCCGGTGGAATCGCTGTCCAACCGGGAGCTCGAGGTATTCGAACGGATTGGCCAAGGTCTTTCGACGCGCCAGATCGGCGAAGCCCTGGGGCTGAGCCGGAAGACGGTGCAGACCCACCGTGAACGGATCAAGGCGAAGCTGTCGCTCGGCACTGCGGCCGAGCTCGCGGCCCAGGCCGCGCGCTGGGTCGGCGAGCGGGCATCAGGCTAGAGTTTCGGGCTGCGTGCCGAGCGGG
>Ga0209477_1000239_pt1 | contig 32870 bp, 29 predicted proteins | sample KloWWTupernatant_FD_187180 | JGI IMG/M metagenome (GOLD analysis project Ga0209477, IMG submission 187180) | Active sludge microbial communities from Klosterneuburg, Austria, studying microevolution and ecology of nitrifiers - Klosterneuburg... | ecosystem: Engineered > WWTP > Aerobic digester >...
TGAAGCTGCAAGAACAGGTCTTGCAAAAGCACTCAATTTGGCTTTTAAAGCAGGCGCTGTGACAGGGCTTTTAGTTGTAGGCTTAGCACTTTTAGGCATTACGCTTTATTTCGTTATTTTACAACAATTGGATTTATCTGAACGCACAATAACCGAAGCGCTGGTTTCCTTAAGTTTCGGCGCTTCATTAATTTCTATCTTCGCACGTCTCGGCGGCGGTATCTTTACAAAAGGTGCAGATGTTGGCGCCGATTTGGTCGGAAAAATTGAAGCCGGTATTCCAGAAGATGACCCACGAAACCCTGCTGTTATTGCTGATAACGTGGGTGACAATGTCGGCGATTGCGCTGGCATGGCGGCTGATTTGTTTGAAACTTATGCCGTTACCATTGTCGCCACAATGGTTTTAGCAGGCATTTTAGCCCCCAGTGATTTGCAAGAAACCCTTATGATTTATCCGCTCGCGATTGGCGGTGTGTGTATTTTAGGTTCTATTGTAGGTACTTGGTTTGTTCGATTGGGCAAAAGCCAAAACATTATGAACGCCCTTTACAAAGGACTATGGGCAACAAGTGTTATTTCCGGATTATTAATTGTCGGTCTTACCGAATGGCTGCTGGGCATTCAAACCACCTTTGAAATCGGTGAAAGAACGCTTTCTGGTTTAAGTTTGTTGTATTGTGCTGTAGCAGGATTGCTGATCACAGGGCTTTTGGTTTGGATCACGGAATATTATACCTCGACCAAATTTAGACCCGTTAAAAGTGTTGCGAAGGCGTCTCTAACAGGACATGCCACCAACATTATTCAAGGATTAGCAGTTTCGATGGAAGCGACTGCATTACCCGTGTTGGTGATTAGCGCTGGAATCCTCTTTACCTATGTATGTGCAGGCTTATTCGGCATTGCCATTGCAGCGACCACCATGTTGGCGCTCGCAGGTATGATTATTGCACTTGATGCTTATGGTCCTGTAACAGACAACGCAGGCGGTATCGCTGAAATGGCCGGCTTAGACAAAGATGTTCGCGTCATTACCGATGCACTCGATGCGGTTGGCAATACGACCAAAGCCGTTACCAAAGGCTATGCTATTGGTTCTGCTGCACTGGCTGCCTTAGTCTTATTTGCAACCTATACAGAAGATCTGAGCCATTACTTTCCGTATTTGGATATTAACTTTAAATTACAAGATCCGTTTGTGATGGTCGGTTTATTTATAGGTGGCTTATTGCCCTATTTGTTTGCCTCTTTCGGAATGATGGCGGTTGGACGCGCAGGCGCACAAGTGGTCGTAGAAGTACGTCGTCAGTTTCGCGAGATTAAAGGGATTATGGAAGGCACTGCAAGGCCTGAATACGGTGTTGCAGTTGATCTCTTAACAAAAACAGCGATTCGCGAAATGATTATTCCTTCTTTATTACCCGTACTTGCACCGGTTGTTTTATACCTCGTTATAAAAGCTATCGGTGGACAAGAAGCGGCGTTTACTTGCTTAGGTGCTACCTTACTCGGAACTATTGTCACGGGTATTTTTGTCGCAATCTCGATGACTTCGGGCGGTGGCGCTTGGGATAACGCGAAGAAATATATTGAAGATGGAAATCATGGTGGAAAAGGATCAGATGCGCACATGGCTGCTATTACCGGTGATACCGTGGGTGACCCTTACAAAGACACCGCAGGCCCTGCGATTAATCCCATGATTAAGATTATCAACATCGTTGCATTGCTATTGATTGCGATAGTTGCTCACGCTTCTTAGGTTGTTAAAGCCCCCTTCATAGGGGGCCGATGTCGCCGAGCGATAGCGAGGGGATATCGGGGGGATGTACAAAAACCAAGGGCCCTTACGGGCCCTTGCTACACAGTCAAAATGGTTTTTTTGTTAATTAAAATTGATAAAAAAGACCTAAACCAGCGGAGTTTACACTCTTCACAAACTGATTACCTTTTTGATGACGAACCATAAAGCGTGCACCAACATTTGGTGTAACTTTATACTGAGCACCCAAACCAAGACGAAGTCCTGTTTTAGAAGATTTCAGCGATGCGTTCGTAGTCTCCACAACACCTGCAGCATTTGGGCCTACCGCTTTAGCATTCACTTTTGTAGACAAACGTCCCATACCCAGTGAACCAATCAAATCAATGTCTTCACAAACGGGAACATAACCTAAAACATCTACATACATGTTACGGCTCTTGGTTTTGAATGAAGATTTTTCAAACCCAGGTTGCTTATAAGATACTTTAGCACCACCTAGCACAGTGTATCCCAGTTCAACGCCCGCATATTCCGAGAATTGCGAACCAACAAATGCACTTGCACCAGCACCGGATTTTCCAAAGAGTGATTTGTTATCAGGATTCTTTATTGTTCCTAATCCAGTTATTTTAACTTCTTTCGCACCTTTGTACTTATTCGCTTGCGCTTCAGCACCCAGATAGAATTTCGGATCGAAATCCATACCAAAAGACGCACCACTAACAAGCATGGCACCTGACAAAGCTATACCAGCTAACTTCATATTCATATTACTTCCTCCAACCATTTTGATGCATAGTTTCAAACTATGAGCCACGATGGTAATAGACTTTCGTTGTAAGGTAAATACTTTTCAACTAAAAAAAATGAAAATAAAGCCAACAATTCTGTTTTAACAACCAGTAATTTAGCATTTTTTAATAGAAAACTAATTTTTTACACAGTGGTCAATATATTGCGTGTATGTCATAAACAGTCATTGCAAGCAACCCTAAGATAACCTAACATTGCAATTGGAGGACTGGCTTAAATTATGTTGGGAAAACCGCCTAAAGTACTTATCGGATGGCAAGAATGGTGTGCGCTTCCCAAGCTCCACCTGCCCGCTATTAAGGCCAAAATTGATTCGGGTGCAAAAACCTCCGCCCTCTATGCTTCCGATCTTCGTCCTTTTCATCGTCATGGCGAATTATTTGTTCAATTTTTCGTTCATCCGCTACAACGAACACAAAAATTCGAAACGGCCTGTACCGCGTTAGTCACCGATCAACGAACCGTTATGAATTCTGGTGGGCATAAAGAACTGCGTTATGTGATTACCACGACGATTGCTTTAGGCAAAATGACCTGGGAAATTGATATTACATTAACAAACCGTGACCCCATGACTTTTCGTATGCTATTAGGAAGAGATGCGCTGAAGGGTCATTCCATCATTGATCCGGGTAAAATTTTGTGTCAAGGAAAACTCATGCTAAAGCAGCTTCGCTCACTCTACACATCCCACAAGAGCCATTCCCTATGAAAATTGCGGTATTAACACATAACACAAATGCTTTAAGCCAACGACGTTTCAGAGAAGCGGCCAATAAATACGGGCACGAAATTTCTTTTATTCATATTTCTTATTGTTATATGAACATTTCCAGTACAGCGCCAACGGTTTATTATCGTAATAACGAAACTTTTGAAAACTTAGATGCGATTATTCCCCGCATTAATCCAGCGCACAGTTTTTACGGTACCGCTGTCTTAAGACAGTTTGAATTAATGGGGATCTACACGCTTAATAGTTCTCTCTCTATTACTTGGACACGAGACAAACTCAGAACACTACAATTGCTTGCACGCAAAAATCTTCCGCTACCCATTACCGGTTTTGCAGATTCGCCTGAAGAAACCGAAAAATTAATTGACACCGTCGGTGGCGCACCCCTAATTATACGGTTACTAGAAGGCACTGCCGGTCGTGGGACTATTTTTGCTGAAACACATCAAGCCGCTATCAGTGTCATCAACGCTTTTAAACAATTAAAAACGAATATACTAGTACAAGAATGTATTCAAGAGGCGATGGGTAACGATATACGTTGTATTGTGGTTGGCAACAAAGTCGTTGCAACCATTAAGCGATCTATTCATGAAACAGGGCCACATTCTCTGCAACACGCCACTAAATCTACGACGCTAGTCAATATTACACCCGAAGAAAATAAAATGGCTATTCGCGCTGCTAAGGCAATGAAACTGAATTTAGCCTGTGTTGATTTAATACGATCCAATCGCGGACCACTCGTATTGGATGTTGACTGCTATCCCAGTATTGAAATGCTAGAAAAAATGACAAAAATCGATATTGTTGATCCGATTATTCAATTCCTGATGGAAAACCTAAAGAAAACTGGTTAATCTTTAGCCATTGTAATGCAATAACGAAGGTGAAATTGTGGTGCCCATGACAGACTCATGTTATACTTCCAGACACAATGTTAGAATGGTGAATTTATTCAAGCTATGAAACTAATAAAATGGTTTATCTTTTTCCTTTTTAGCATTTCCCCCGCATACCTCTTAGCCTCAGATCTTTTAGAGGTTTACCGTCAGGCACAGATGAATGATCCCACTATTCAAGCAGCAAGAGAAGGGCAACTTGCTACACAAGAAGCAATCCCCCAAGCACGCGCGCAATTTTTGCCCGTACTCAATGCAAGCGCAACCCATCTTGCCTACCATCAATCTCCGGGAACCAACGCCTCGGCCCCAGCTCCTCAAACTGGGGATACTCATTATAATCAAAGCCTCTATGGCCTTACGCTCACGCAACCCATATTCTATTATCAACAATGGATTCAACTTTCAACAGCAGCAGCACAAGTCAAACAAGCCAATGCCACCTATGCTGCTGCTGAACAAGACTTAATCGTGCGGACAGTACAGGGGTACTTTAATGTACTCAAAGCGCGCGATACGTTAAAATTTTCAAAAGCGAACCGAAGCCAACTCTCCAAAATTTTAGACCAAACACAATTAAAGTTTAAAGTCGGGCTTATCGCTATTACCGACGTACAAATAGCCAAGGCTCAGTATGACACAGCTTTAGCAGAAGAAATTTCGAATGAAAATGCACTCGCCAACCAAAAAGAACTCTTGCGAGAAATAACAGGACAGCCTATCGAAACCTTTTCTTTTGTACGTGAAGATTTAACCTTAAAATCACCTGAACCCGCAGATCTTGAAAAGTGGGTCATGACAGCTGTGGATCAAAATTTTGCATTAGAAGCGGCGCGCTTTGATGCAGAGGTTTCGCGATCCAATATTAAGACGACCGAAGCAGGACACTTGCCCACGCTCAATATCAATAGCAATCTTAACCGATCAACAAGCTATCAAAGAACGCCCAGCACTACAAAATCAAATGTTGGATTACAAGTAAATATGCCTTTATTTAACGGTGGCACTATCTCCTCAAAAACCAGGCAAGCCGTACACACCTATGAGCAAAAGCAAAAACAAGTAGAAACCTTGTATCGCAAAACAGAAAGTAACACTCGACAAGCGTATCGCGGTGTATTAACGCAAATCAGCCAAGTTGCCGCTCAAAAACAAGCGATTATTTCTACCGATAGCGCACTAAAAGCTACTGAGGCTTCTTTTAATGTAGGAACTCGTACAATTGTAGATGTTTTAGCAGCACAAACCAATTTGGTTCAAGCACAACAAAATTATGCGAATGCACGCTATGATTACATCATACAAAGTGTTTTATTAAAACAAGCCGCTGGTACTTTATGTCCAGAAGAAGTGCAGCATATTAATACTTGGCTTATTGATAAGGATGTTGAGATCAATAAATCAAAATCAACAAGGGCGATTACCTCGGTTCGCCCCTCATAATGACATCAACAATCTGCTTTACAGCACCCCGATTTTTTTCAACAACTTTTTTTGCACATATGCCGGCTTGTGTGCGATCGACTGGATTTACGAACCAGTGCAATACCGCTTTTGCCAATGCATCGCTGTCCGATACCTGAATCAAAGCACCGGCATCTGCTAGCCGTTTTGTAATTTCCAGACAATTATCAACATAAGGTCCCATAATAACAGGAACACTTAAAGCAGCGGGTTCTAATGCATTATGACCACCGACTGGAACAAGACTTCCACCCACAAAAGCAACATCGGCAGCAGCATAAAAAAGTGCTAACTCACCCATCGTATCGCCCAATAAAACCTGCGTTCCTGGTGCTACTGAAAATCGGCTGCTGCGTTTTACGACAGTATACTTCTGTTGTGCTAACAGCTCCGCAACCGTGCTAAAGCGTTCTGGATGTCGAGGCACTAATATTAATAATGCGTCTGGCTGTTGTTCTAAGATCTGCTTGAACCCTAATAACACGAGCTCTTCTTCACCAGCATGCGTGCTGGCAGCGATAAAAACAGGGCGATTGCCAAAAGTCTCTCTGTATTGTTTTCCAGCAATTTCCACGCCTTCTTTAAGAGCCACATCAAACTTCACATTGCCAGCAACAATAAGATGATTGCGTTCTAATCCTAATGCTAAAAATCTTGTGGCATCTGTTTCAGATTTTGCAAAAACAACCGTAATACATTGCAATATTTGCTGCTTTATGCGAGAAAACCATTGATACCTTTTAAGGGAATGTAGCGAAAGCGCACCATTCGCAATAAAAACAGGTATTTTTTGCTGACGACAAACCCAGAAACAATTGAGCCAAAGTTCCTTTTCCATAACGATTAAGATCGTTGGACGAACGCGTTTTAAAAATTGCTTAATACACCAAGCTAAATCATAGGGAAAATAAACCTGCAAGACGGTGTCTTTAAAAATATTTTTCGCCGTTTGATATCCCGTAGGTGTTGTCGAAGTCAATGTAATAGGCAGTGCGGGAAACCGTTTTTGAAATTTCCGAATTAAGGGAACTGCGGCCATGGTTTCTCCCAAAGAAACAGCGTGTATCCACAACCCGCCCGATTGTGCAGGGGGCTTAAAAAAGCCGAAGCGCTCGATCCAACGCTCTCTATAGCCTGGATTTTTGCGACCTTTCCACCAAAGCCTAAGCAATAAAGCTGGAATACTGAATGTAAAAAGGAGGCTATATAACCAACGTAAAAATGTATTTAAGCACATAGATGCTGATCATCGCATTTAAAACACTGCAAGTCGATAATCGAACAGCTTAAGTCGCAGAGCTTACTATATAACCTAAATAGCGATTAACCGATTCTTGCATAGCCTCAAATGCATCTTGTGGATTTCCCGCCTGAAAGGTAATCAAATCGACCGAATTCAATACTTCACCACAAAATGAACCGGCTTCTGGGAAGAAAAAGAACTCGGCAACAAAGCCCTTATATTTAATTTCCATTTTGATATAATATTTCCATGAATACTAAAGACATATCACTCGATATCGTTATTTTTGGCGGCGGTATTGCCGGGCTCTGGACTCTCAATCAGCTACGCCGCCTTGGCTATCAGGCAATTTTACTAGAAACGCATACACTCGGTGGCGGCCAAACGATTAAATCGCAAGGTATCATTCATGGGGGCATGAAATATGCGCTCTCTGGCTTCTTAAGTGGCTCAGCAAACACCATCGAAACCATGCCTCAACGATGGAAAGATGCTTTAGCAGGTGCTGGAGAACTCGATTTAAGCACCGTTAATGTACTCTCAGAAGATCAATTATTGTGGTCCACCGGCAGCTTAGGGTCAGAAGTTGCCAGTTTCTTTGCCAGCAAAGCATTAAACAGCCGTATTCAAAAACTGCCCAAAACGGCTTACCCGTCCATTTTAAAAAATTCGCTTTTTAAAGGTCATGCCTATCGCTTAGAAGAAGTTGTTCTCGATATGCCTTCTTTAATTGAAACATTGACAAAACCCCATAGTGATTACATTTTTAAAATAAACCCAAATGCAGGATACGCTTTTACAGCTGATCCAAACAATCCGCAAAATGTCGTATCTCTTAAAATTTTTTCAGATCTTCAACAAACGGTAAACATAAAAGCAAAACGCTATCTGTTTACAGCGGGCGAGGGCAATAGAACGCTCGGCTTAGGCCTGCCAAATGCACCTCAAATGCAAGTCCGTCCACTGCAAATGGTCATGGTTAAACTGGCGTTGCCTTTCCCGTTCTTTGCACACTGTATAGATAACGGAACCAATCCCAGAATCACTATCACCACGCACCCCACCCAAGATGGCAAAAGCGTTTGGTATTTAGGGGGACAACTTGCAGAAGATGGCGCAAAGCGAACGACAGCAGAACAAATTGCCTATGCTAAAAAAGAAGTGAGCACTTTATTTCCATGGTTAGATCTTTCAGGTGCAACATGGGCTAGCTTTTTTATCAATCGCGCAGAGCCTAAACAACCCGATGGAAAGCGTCCAGAAAATCCTTTTATAAAAACACTGGGCAATATAATGACTGCATGGCCAACCAAACTCGCACTTGCCCCCATGCTATCTGATCTCATTCTAACGCAATTAAAACAACAAAATATTCTGCCTTCACAAACAACGGATGAAACAAAATTTCTGCTGGCTCGCTTAGAAAAACCCGCTATTGCACTGCCACCGTGGGAACAGTATTTTTCTTAATCAAAAAAGTGCCTAAAAAACCCATCGATGCTAACAATCCACAATATAAAAATGGCACTGCGGCGTTCTCTGTGCTCTGCCACAACCACAAGCTTATAAAAGGCGCACTACCGGAAAACAATATTGATCCTGTCGCATGACCAAAACTTAAACAACGACACCGTTCTCCGACCTCTATTCTCTGGATCACAAGGGTACACATCGGATCTTGGAAAATAGCTAAAATGCCAGCCGTTACCCACATTAACCATAACGGCATTTGTCCTGCTAATACCATCATGATATTTAAACCTAAAGCAACACATAATCCATAAAAAAAAGTCTTTATGATTCGAACCAAGCCAAAGCGATCGGCTAAAAACCCTCCTATCGGCAGACATAATGTATAAATTAAAACAGCCGTTGAAATAAAACGCGAGGCTGTTTCTGAATCTAAAATATTCAAGGTGCTGCTTAGATATTTTCCCAAAAATACTAAATAAAAATGATAGGTTCCACCCGATGCGCCACAAAAAAGAATCGCCGTTAAAATTATCCGCTTATTGTCTATAAAAACTTTAAAAAAACCATTCCACGACTGTGAACTTCGTGTTTTAACTCGTACATTAAGATGTTCTACATAGTCTACCGTTTCAGAGACTGTAAAGCGCAACCAAAAAACAACAGCGCCCATCATACCGCCCACAATAAAAGCGATACGCCATGCAAAATTTGGATCTTCCGCTGCCATTACCCATGCCGATGCCTTCGATGCCAAATAGATACCCACAAATATCGAAACATTCGATAGACTATTGGCAAAGCAGGGTTTGGACTTAAAAAAAGATTCAAAAATAAAAATGCGAACGGTATCCGATTCCCCGGCGGTTAAAATCCCTTGCAAGATCCGACACAGTAATAATAAACACGGCGCAATCCAACCAATGTCCTGATAAGTCGGCATTAATCCAATGGCGGTTGTCGGTATCGCGATACCCAGCATACTGATTTTTAATGCAATACTACGGCCAAACCGATCACCAATAAAACCGAAAAGTAATGCACCCAGTGGTTTTGCTAAAGATCCGGTTAAAAAAATACCAAAGGTTTTGAGCAACGCAACCGTTGGATCATCTGTTGGAAAAAATTGCGAGGCTAAAAGACTTGCACAAAATCCATAAAGCGCATAATCATAATATTCAACAATAGTGCCGAAAACGGCAGGAAAAAACGCTTTAAGAGACGCTAAATCCATTTTTTGTTTTGCATTGACTAATTCAAGATGTGTTGACATGCCACGCTCCCTCCGCTGGTATTAGCCAGATCAGGTCTTAAGGGTTAAACGCCCCATGCATTTTTTCAGCCGATGTCACATTTCGCACCGGCACCCCTGGTGAATCTCCAAACTATATTAAGACGAATAGGATGTCAACGATAGCTAAACGCGCGTGATGAATGATATCATTTCTTGTCGGGGTTTGCCCCCATACGCTTTGGGTGTGAATGTGCAACAGAAAAGACTAGGTAATACAGACATAACAGTTTCAGTGCTTGGATTGGGAACCGTTAAATTTGGACGTAATCAAGCCGTTAAATATCCAGAGGCTTTTGAGCTCCCAGACGACCAACATCTGTCTCACCTTCTTAATTCCGCACGCGATTTAGGCATTAACTTAATCGACACTGCTCCGGCTTATGGGAATAGTGAGGCACGATTAGGTACCTTATTATCGGACTCCAGAAAAAACTGGGTTATTGTATCCAAAGTTGGAGAAGAATTTGTAAACGGAAATTCAATCTATAATTTTACGCCAGAACATGCGGAAAAAAGCATTAAACGCAGTCTAAAACAATTGAATACGGATTATATTGATGTCGTCCTTGTGCATTCTGATGGCAATGATGTTTATAATATTGAGCATTTTGGCATTTTGCATTTTCTATCGGAATTAAAAAAACAAGGTCTGATCCGTGCTTTTGGTATGTCTACCAAAACGGTTGAAGGTGGCATTCGAGCACTCGAACAATCCGATGTGGTAATGGTTACTTACAATCCTACGGAAACAACCGAACAACCGGTTATTGCAAAAGCCTTTGAATTAAATAAAGGTGTGCTTATTAAAAAAGCGCTTGCCAGCGGGCATATTCAAAAAATCCCAGGTTTAGATCCCGTTAAAACTTCGTTACAATTTATTCTTCAGGAACCGGGTGTTAGCAGTATTATTTTGGGAACGCTCGATCCCGCACATTTAGCCCATAATGTTGCTTGTATTAGTAAAAACCTGATCTAACGATTTCGCATTCACGAAATTAATGCACCACTGATTCAGCGTATTGACGTCAGCACGGTTTATTTTTTCAATATACGCATCCGACAAATCATTAAACTTAACTTTTAACATATTCATTAACAAAGATGCACCACATTCTTGCCGACCTTTTTGCGTAAGATGACTTGCTATTGTTGCCATAACTTCTCCTTTTTTAAAACCTCTTAACTCTTCTTCAAGCATTTCTTGAAGCTTAGCGGGATCGACGGTTCGTGCATTATCCACGTAGTATTTTAGCACTGTTATTAAATAATCGTCACTCAAAATTTCATATTCAAACTGGAATGCCAAAAACTGTGTAAGGCACCGCATACTCTTTATAGCTTCCTTCTCACGAACATGTTTCATCACAAATTCCATCAAACTAGCGACCCGTTGCTTTTGTAAGTCGTCATCTTTAATATCATGCGTATCGATTAAATGAAAAGGCTTTAGTAGAAAATATTCAATTAAGTCCTGCGGCGCATCAATAAGTTCTCGGATGTCTCTAGCGCCATCATACGGTTTACGCCCGTTGTAAAAAACAAGTGGAATAACAAGGGGCAATTTTCCCTTTCCCTTTTTATTTCGTTTTACGCACTCATTCCAGATGTCACCAATATATTGCCATAATCGAAGTGGCATCCAAACATCAACCGAAGACTGGTGCTCCGCCAAAATATATAAACATGCCCATTCAACACTATCGCGAAACCTGACCTTATAGAGCACATCTGATGCGGAATTTTGCAAAGCCTTGTCAATAAAGCTTCCCGGCTGCAATTCTAGCGTACTCAAATCAAGACGCGCTTTAATAGTGACAGGCAAATGTTCCTCAAAAAAACCGCGAGCTATTTGTAGATTAGACATTGATGTTTTAAAAAAAGCATCGTGTGGATTATGGATAACCGCCATTGCTTACACCTCGCTGTATTTCTATTTTAGTTACGCTCAGAAACCTTATTAGGTAAATTAACGCTTAACTAAAGCGAAAAACAATCGCGTAAATATGCTCGGTTATTTATAGTAGATTTCTGCTCATTTTAAAAATTTGTCTGTATTCAGACTTAACCCCTCTTATTACACAGCCGTCGCGCTTTCTTTTCGTGCAGCAATCGTTTCTATTACCTGCGTCGTCGAAGCCCCTGGTTTGAGTCCCAAAACTTTAACCACACCGCCCTGGCTTAAAACAAATTGTGCGCCGGGTAATGCCATAATGTCTTTATAATCGCCACCTTTGACTAAAACATCGGGAGAAAGCGTTCGAATCAGTCTCTCTGGCGTGTCTTCACTAAAAGCAACAACCCAATCAACAGAACGCAACCCTGCCAACACATTCATCCGCTCTGAGAGTGTATTAATAGGTCGATTCGAACCTTTGAGTTTTGAAACCGAAGCGTCATCATTTACCGCAACTATCACGCGATCACCTAAGCGACTCGCCTGCTCTAAATACATGACATGTCCCGCGTGTAAAATATCAAAACAGCCATTCGTAAAAACAATGCGCTCTCCCTTAGCTTTACTGATTTTAAGCGCGCTCAATAAGGCATCTTCCGCCATCACGCCCAAAGTCAAATCTTCTTTTTTACCTAATGCCATTTCTAACTCTGGCACAGAAACAGTTGCGGCACCCAATTTACCGACTGCTATACCGGCAGCAATATTCCCCAATGTTGCGGCAGAAACGAGATCCAATCCACTGGCCAGTGCTGAACCCAAAACAGCAATGACAGTATCGCCGGCACCCGTCACATCATGCACTTCACGTACAATAGCAGGGATATGCGTCGCTTCTCCCTCTGCAGAAATAATAGAAAGCCCATGTTCTCCGCGCGTTACTACTAAGGCATCTATCTGATATGCGGATAACAAATCCCGTGCCTTTTCAACCAAACAATCGACTGTCGGACAAGGTCCCGCAACGGCTTCAAATTCCTTTAAATTAGGCGTGATAATACTCGCGCCCCGATACACAGAATAATCATGCGATTTAGGATCGACAATAACCGGAATATTTTTTGCGCGTGCTTTTGCAATTAACGCTGAAGATTCTGATAACGTCCCCTTGCCATAATCAGAGAGGATCACCAGATCGACATCCTCTAAGATACGAATATATTGATCATGCAGTGCTGTTTTAGCACTCGATTCTAAAAAGGGACTTTCTGTATCGAGTCGAATCATTTGTTGATGGCGACTTAAAACACGCAATTTTGTAATAGTTGCATGTTCTGGCAATATTTCTAATAGCTGTTTGACACCTGCTGCTGTTAATGCATTCGATAAAGCACTCCCAGCGGCATCTTTACCCACAAGCCCCAACAAAGTGGCATGGGCGCCCAATGCCGCAACGCCTAAAGCAACGTTTGCGGCACCACCTGGGCGCTCGACCACACGATTCACATGTACAACCGGCACAGGCGATTCTGGTGAAATACGCGAAGTATCACCATGCCAATATTGATCTAACATGACATCACCAATAATCAATATTTTTGCTTGTTCAAAATTGAGTGTTTTAATTTGCATATTGACTTAACCCTTTTTCTGCATTTATTTGTGTATCTGTTTCTCTGGCTTTTAACTTAGTCCAATTGTGACGTTCCTGGGTTCTATCATTTTCAGGGTGCCACAAGTGAATAACCGGAATATAAAAACGACCATTTTTACGTTGCACGCCAGAGCGCAATAGACGAATCACAAGATCAGAATCTTCATATCCCCATCCTGTAAAATTTTCTTCCCAGCCATTAATGTTCAACAAATCCTGCTTCCACATCCCGAGATTACACCCTTTAGCACCTTTCCAACGCGATTTTGTCTTTAAACGTAGACACATAAAAGGCTGCGTTAAAAACGGCAACACGCGATTACAATCTCCCTTAAGATATGCCATAAACCAACGCCATAAAGGCCAGCGATGTAAAGGCAACATTTCTGCAAGTGCTGATACCGTGAAAGCACGATTTAATAAAACGCGATTGCCAACAATAAACGTCTTCGCTTCCAATAATTCCAAATGACGTGTTATAAAATTTAATCGAGGGATACAATCGCCATCTAAAAAAATAATATAATCGCCTTCTGCTGCCAAAATGGCTTTATTTCTAATAGCCGCAGCACGAAAGCCTTCGTTGGTGTGCCAAATGTGTAAAATTGGAATAGACACACGATTCTTCAGCGTTCGAATCACCCCTGCAGTTTCAGCTCCCGAACCATCATCGGCCACAATAATTTCGAAAGGATGCGTTGTTTTTTGTGCAACCAAGGCATCCAACACCGCCCTAAGCGCATGAGACCAATTATAAGTTGTGACAATAACAGAAACCTTGAAGGATAATGGCTTATTCACATTGAAAATCCTTTTTTAAGTTTAAAGCACCAAAACAAAACACAAGGATCATCACAAAAAAATAACCAGACGTAAAATCCATCAACCAGGAATTTGCCAAACACCCTGTCGCTATTGCCAAGATGATACCTTGCGCAAACCATTTTTCTGAACGCGGTAATGCGAAACTCCATTTAAACAAGACAACAAAAAACCCAACAAAAACTGTTACACCAAAGAGCCCTAATTGAAATAAGGTGTTGATGTATTCATTATGTGGGTTTTGAGTGCGTGTTAAGTGATTCATCGCTGAATAATTTTGGTAGATCTCTTTAAAACTGCCTGTGCCATGCCCAAACCAAAGCCGCTCTTTTGATAATTGCCACGTGTGATTTAAAAACTCCAAGCGTTGCCCGATAGAATTATCCGAATTCCCTGCTGTATGCTGATCGAAATCTGCTAAAACATCTAAACATCTTGTCTGAAAAACAGGCGAATTAAAGTACGCAAAACTCAACAATATTGCCAAACTCAAAAAGCCAATCGCAACACCTTTAAGACTTGAACGCTGTAAAGCAAAGAGCAGCCACAAAACTGAAAAAACGACATAACCAGAACGCCCTGTGCCCATAAAAAGTATGTAAAACACTAAAGTTGCGAGTAAAATGCCCAGCCCAATGCGTTTTAAAAAATGTGTTTGATTTAAAAAAAGATGCCCTACCATAAAACTAGCAAAAGCCATCATTAAATTTGTAAAGATTGTATCTTTAAATATTGCGGCCCCTGAAAAACGCGGATTTATCACAATCGGTAATCCAGCATAGATTTTCAACAGGCTTAAAATTAAAGTCAACAACATTGCGCTTAAAAAAGCAAGCATTCCGGCACGACGCCACTTTTTTTCTTGCATGATCGGCAACAAAAATGGAAGATATAATAACTTACCGATCTTTTCTAACATCCACAAACTGTCTACCCATGATGCTTGCGAGTATAAAGTGCCTATGACAAAGACGCCAAAGAACAAGAATGTGATCCGAGCAACAGGGTGGTTTACGATAAACTGACCTTTTTCTTTTAAGCTCCCCGCTAAAAACCAAGAAGCCAGCAGTAAAAATAAAACCACTTGCGTCGCAAACGTTGAAACAGGTACAAAAAATCCTAATAATACCGCACACTGTTTGCTAAATAGATCGCACCTGTTTTGAAAAGCGTTTATTTTATTAGATTCTATATGCGCTTCAAGTATTGCACTCATCTCTATCTCCTAACAATTAGGGTCGACACAGCGATCGACCCCTACAATTAAAGAACGCAACACTTTTTCAGGCGTAACCGTTGCAAAACAAGCAGGTTCCACTCGCTTTTCTCCGGTATAGGTACAAATCCGCTTAAAACAAGGTGCACACTTAAAATCTGCTGCTACGTGAATTTGATTTAACCCCAGCGTCCCCGATTGCGTAGGATCCGATGGCCCATAAAGCGACACGGTCGGCACACCTAAAGCAGCCGCCAAATGACCCAAGCCTGTATCAACCGTTACGATACCTCGCGCGCGTGCTAATATCGCAGTAATTTCACTTAAGGTATGTTTTCTGGACGCGACAAGAATTTTTGGCACAGCGCTCTGAATCCGATTTGCACGTACGCGTTCCGTTGCATTACCCCATAATAATTGAACCCCAAATCCTGCATCCACAATACTTTTTGCTAATGCAATCCAATAGGCTTCGGGCCAATGTTTTGTGCTCCAAGTCGTGCCATGCAAAAAAACATAATACGGATTTTGCGTTTCCAAAGCCGGCAAACGCGACAAATCAATACCATAATCGGCCACTGTGTCGGGAAGGCTATACTCCAAACCTTTTGCAAACAGTGCTCTCGCACGTGTCACCGCATGTTCTCCCCATGGAACAACGACACGTTTCTGATAAAATAAACTCGAAAGACCCTCGCGCGCAGATCGAAAAGAGAATCCAATACGATCACCACCTCGCGCTAAAACCGCCAATGAAACGCTTTTCAGCAATCCTTGCGCATCTATAATGGCATCATATTTTTGTTGGCGTAAGCCTTTAATAAATGTTTGAATTTCGCCATTTTTTAGGGCATTCCAACTGTGCTTACGCCAACGTCGTAGCGCAACCGGAATAATACGTTTAACAGCAGGATGCCAAAGAGGCACCTCTTGAAAAGCATCTTCGACGACCCACTCAAAAGACGCTTCTGGATAATATTTTTTAGCGTCACTGAGCGCGGGCAACGTGTGAATAATATCGCCAAGTGATGATGTCTTTATAATTAATATGTTTTTCAACTAACTCTCGCCATTTTCTAAACGATACAGTGCGCCGCAATAAGGACAAGTCGCCTCGCCGGTCTCCAAAATGGAGAGATAGACCCGAGGGTGCGCATCCCAAGACGCCATTTTGGGCATCGGGCAAGACAAGGGTAAGTCCGCGTGTAAAACGACATGCTGACCTATGTTATTAAAATCCTTAGCTTTTTTATCCATACGGCAGCTCCCCCCTGTATCACCTTAAGCAACTGACCTATTCTACCATAAATCTTAGGGCGAAGGCCTCTAAAATATCGCTTTTCAGATAATCATTTTGATTCGCTGCTGAACTCGCTTTGCGGAAACTCGCATCCGCTCACTAAAATAATTATCTGCAAGGCTATAACGCTGGAACATCTGTTACAATAAAGAAACCTGGAAATTTTGAAAACACTTAGAGTTATTTAAAAAACTTTTATATGGCAAAACATCGCAAAGGCCAACACGCACATCGGATATCTCCTAACAGCAGACGTTCAAAATCGAATGCCTCGGGTCCTTGGCGCTGGTTAATGATGGGCATGTTGATAGGCATCCTCGGCATTACTGCCATCTTTCTATTGGTGACAGGCAAATCATTGGATAAATTCAACACCCTGTTCAACTCTAACCCATTAATCCGACAATCGAACACCACTCCGCTCAAAAGCACGAACCAAAAAAATTCGCGCAAACCCAAATCCACAGAAGCGCGTCATTCAAAAATCCATGCGCCTCAAAAAGAATCTACTCGTTTTGAATTTTATCAACTGCTGCCCGGTATGGAGGTGCCCTTACCAGAAGCGACAACTGAAACGGCCAGCAATACGGCTAAACCCACGCTGGCTAAAACAGAAAAAAAACTGGCAGCAGCGCAATACTTAGTGCAAGCAGGCAACTTTCGTACACTGGTGAATGCGGAGTCCTTAAAAGAAAGATTACATTTACAAGGGCTCTCTGCCAAAATCCAAAAAATAGACGCTGAAGATGGCGAGTGGTTTAGGGTCACACTCGGACCATTTCCTTCAGAAACAATCGCATTAAGCCATAAAAGCCGTCTTGCCAAAGAAAAAATCCCAGGCATTTTAATATTACAACGTCAATAGTCTAATTAATAAGGAGGCAAACCACTTGGAACAGTTTAGAGGTACAACGATCCTTTGTGTACGGCGAAATAATCACGTTGTTATCGGCGGTGATGGTCAAGTTTCTCAGGGCAATATCATTTTAAAAGGTAATGCCAAAAAAGTTCGGCGTCTTTACCAAAATAATGTTATCGCTGGATTTGCCGGAGGAACAGCAGATGCTTTTACCTTATTTGAACGTTTTGAGAAAAAGCTAGAGGCTTTTCAAGGACATTTAACCCGTGCTGCTGTAGAGCTTGCCAAAGACTGGCGCTCTGATCGTGCTTTAAGAAGATTAGAAGCTGTCTTAATTGTGGCAGATAAACAAAGTTCTTTTATGATCACAGGCAACGGTGATGTTATCGAACCTGAGCACGGACTAATTGCCATTGGGTCTGGTGGCGCCTATGCACAAGCAGCCGCCAGCGCACTACTTGAAAATACGACTTTAACTGCACGCACCATTGTCGAACAATCCTTAAAAATTGCAGCCAATATTTGTGTGTTTACCAACCATAATTGCATTATTGAAGAACTAGAGGGTCAACCTTAATGGACAAAAACGTATTCGAAGTCATGACGCCCCAACAAATTGTACAAGAACTCGATAAACACATTGTCGGTCAAACAGCTGCCAAACGTTCGGTTGCGGTAGCACTTCGCAATCGTTACAGACGACTGCGGGTTAATGAAGCGCTAAGACCGGAAATTACGCCTAAAAATATTTTAATGATAGGGCCAACCGGTGTTGGTAAAACTGAAATTGCACGCCGATTAGCAAAACTGGTAAAAGCGCCTTTTATTAAAGTTGAAGCAACAAAATTTACCGAAGTGGGTTATGTTGGACGCGATGTCGATTCCATTATTCGAGACTTGGTCGATGTCTCTGTTAAACTCACCCGAGAAGAAGCTTTAGCCAAAGTACAGGATCGGGCAGAAAAGACAGCCAAAGATCGCATCATCAATATTTTGGTTCCAACCCCTTCCGATGTGGGAGAAGTACATGGCACAGAATTAGAAGAAACGCAAAAGGCTTCAAAAAAATTATTTCTTAAAAAATTAAATTCGGGCGAATTGGATGACCGGGAAATTGAAATAGATCTTTCTCACAGTGCTATTGGCGTCGAAATTATGGCGCCTCCTGGCATGGAAGAAATGACAAATCAGCTCCAAAATATTTTTCAAAGTCTATCGAGCGATAGAACACGAAAACGAAAATTGCGCATCAAAGATGCCTTAAAATTATTACGCGAAGAAGAGGCCAGTAAATTAATTAATGATGAAGATATTAAAACAAGGGCTTTAGAGCGCGCAGAACAAGCCGGCATTGTCTTTATAGACGAATTAGACAAAGTCACACAGCGATCGGAAATTCGCGGCGGCGCAGATGTTTCGCGCGAAGGAGTACAGCGTGATTTACTGCCTTTAGTGGAAGGATGCACAGTTACAACAAAATACGGTATGATAAAAACTGATCATATTTTATTTATCGCTTCTGGCGCATTTCATTTATCAAAACCTTCTGATTTAATCCCCGAACTACAAGGTCGATTGCCCATTCGTGTTGAATTAAGCGCCTTAAAAACGGAAGAATTTGTGCGAATCTTAACAGAGCCTGATGCTTGTTTAACCGTACAATACACAGCATTATTAGAAACAGAAAACGTGACACTCGCTTTTGCCAAAGATGGTATACAACGACTTGCCTCCATTGCTTGGGAGATCAATGAACGTACCGAAAATATCGGCGCAAGAAGATTGCACACGGTGATGGAACGTTTATTAGATGATATCTCTTTTAGAGCAACAGAACTGGCAAGTACCACTATTACGATTGATAAAGCTTATGTGGAAAAACAATTGGGCGAGTTGATTAAAGATGAAGATTTGAGTCGATTTATTTTATAAAAAATCCCCCCGCCGATGCGAGCAGTGCTCGCTCGTCGCTCCCCTTTTTCAAAGGGAGGTATTCGTAACTTATTGATAATTATTAAAAATATTGTAATTATCTAAATTTGATCATTGCATAATGATCAAATTTAGATAATACCCATTGACTAAATTTAGTCAATGATTAATACTAAGACATGGATCCAAGATTTTTGCCCCACAACACGCACTTAGAGATACCGCAACAATTTTCAATGCGTGACCCTCAACTACGACAATTAAAAACGCAAAAATATGTTTATCGTTCCAAACTATTAGATCAATTTCCCTTTAACACACCAGGGATCTACACCTTAGGTGGCGGACGCCAAATTGGAAAATCGACTTTATTGAAACAATGGATGTTGGAACTACTCGCAAAAAAAGTCGCACCTCCAGCGATTGCGTTTTTTACAGGTGAATTAATTAATGACCACCATGCCTTATTGAACCTAGTACAAACTGAATTAGAAGCGATGCCAGATCACAATGTTCATTATATTATTATTGATGAGATTACGTACATAAAAGACTGGGATAAAACCATTAAATATTTGGCAGATGCAGGATTATTAGAAAAAACTATTTTAATGCTAACAGGCTCTGATTTGAATTTAATCCAAGAGGCAAGAATGCGTTTTCCGGGTAGACGCGGCAAAGCGTCTCTGGTTAATTTTCATCTTTTTCCTTTATCATTTCAAGAAGTTGTTTTACTTAAAAATAAAATTCCAGAGATTAATACAGTATTGCACTCTAAACATTTTCCCTCGCCAACTGTTATCGATGCATTATTTAGTGAATTTGAAGATTATTTAAAACATGGTGGATTTTTAACGGCTATTAATGATTTAGCCTTAGATGGCACGATATTAAAGGCAACATTAACAACTTATTCTGATTGGATCCGCGGCGATATGTTAAAGCGCGGCAAACAAGAACATTTTTGTCGCGAAATATTAACAGCCATTATAAAGCGTTATAATACTCAAATAACGTGGAACTCCCTGGTGCAAGATTTGTCTATTGACCATCCGAAAACCATTGCAGATTATGCTGGTGTATTAGAATCGATGGATGCATTGTTTATACAACCTGTGTTATTGGAAGATAAACTGGTGGCAGCGCCTAAGAAAGGCAAAAAAATGGTTTTTACAGATCCTTTTATTTTCCATGCACTTCGCACTTGGTTATTTCCTGTAGAGAATGCTTACGAAAATCAAATTATAACGGCCTTAAACAATCCTGAGTTATGTTCACTGTTAGTTGAAGCTTGTGTTTCCACCCATTATCGCCGTTATTATCCAACCTATTACATTAAAGCAGAAGGCGAAGTTGACGTTGTTTATGTTGATCATGGTCGTTTTTGGCCTATAGAAGTTAAATGGACAAATCAACTGAGACCTAAAGATATCAAACAAATTTTAAAATATCCCAATGGCCGTATTTTTTCAAAAAACAAACACATGGGCAAGCTAGAAACGACACCAATAGAGCCTTTGCCTTTAGCATTGTTTAATTTACCCTCACCCGGCGCTTCGCGCCACACCCTCTCATTTCACGGAAGAGGAGACAGCCAAAGCTAAGACCTAAAACAAAAACTTGAATTTAAGCGAAGCAGAATGACTCCTAAAAGATTTTTTCGCTTCTAAATCATAACCACCACTGATAACAAAGTCATCCGTGACCAAAGCGGTAAGGCTCGCACCGACATTAATTCCCGCTTTGGGTGGCAATGCACTTTTTGAAACAAACGAACCGCCACCGGCTACAAATCGTGAGGTAATGAGTACATCTGGGTTTTTAAGATCTACAAGATAAAAAGCGTGGATCTCGGGAAAGAAATCTTCTTCTTGACTTCTATCCGCTAGTCTTGCACCTAGCATTGCACGAACTGTACTGATTTGCGTTGAACTTACCTGCTGATTTAAAATTTCCGCACCTTTTTCTGTATATTGACCCACATTTAAGTGCATGTATTGCACGCCTGCCGTTGGCGAAATTTCTGCTTGACCACACGGAATTGTAAAACCCCCTTTAACTTTAGCGCCATATTGAAACCCCGTATAAGCCGATGTCGCAGTTACATTGAATAAAGGCATGTTTCGTTTTCCATGATAGTTATTCAATCCGACAGACAAAACACTGTCTAAAAATAGGGGGCCGTAAGTTGCACTACCATAAGCGAGGCCTTGCGTACTACCAATCGTTGTGTTGCTGCCTGTATTATTTGCTTGTTTTACAGCAGAATTTGCATAACTCAAACCTAGACCAACGCGAAAATATTGCAGGATAGGTATGTCGCCTAAAAACCCAAAACCCGCAGTCACTGCGTTATAACCGGGAAGTCCATTTCTCGACTCTTGCTTTGCGGAATTTCCAAATACGATAGGACCATAAGATCCTTGATCTTCTAGCATGTCACCCGCTGAATACCCTCTGCTGTAACCTGTTCTGGCAAGCACTCCTTGTGTACCCATTGTGCGTATTGTATCCAGCCTTAACAAAGCTTGATCTGCCCCACCCAGGCCTTCCATACTCACACCATATAGACCATCTAACCCTGTTGGTGCCAGCTCTTTTAATATGTCCTCATATTGGCTTTGAGATGTAATGCTATCTACAAAACCTAACACGGAATCAAATTTATTGTCTTCAATCAAGGCATCTAATGCTCCGGCAATGCCTTCCAATGCTGGAATAACATTGACATCTTGGTAGGACGTTCGATCTGCCGTGAGTTGCAAGTTATTACCGACTATAGCAGGCCTAAAATCAAGAAATAAAGAAGAGCTTTTCACCTTAGGCACTATAGAGCCAGCAGCAATGCCGGCAGCAGTTATAATATTAAAAGTCTCATCCCTATCAATAAATGTTGTATTTGGCACTATAATATTCATTGTGCCACCCTGTAATATTGCATTACCTGTTACTGCAAATTGACTGTTCTGTCCTGGAGCCGTAATAGCGACATTCATTATTCCGTCTGCTTGCTGCGTAAAGTTTCCACCTATGCGAAATGGATTTGTCGTATCTGTATTTGTTATTGTGCCTCCATTAACAACATTATTTCCCACTGCTGCTGGTACAACAGAATTATTTGTTAATAATAATATTCCATTTTGAGTAACCGTTATCGGCCCTGCCCATCTGCCACCTGAAAGTGCAATTGTGCCACTATTGATCGTCATAGCCCCTGTAGCCATATTCGCGCCAGACAATGTTGTGATGCCTGTACCATTTTTTGTAAACGAGCCAGCACCAGACATAACACCGGAATAAGTTGAATCATTATTGTTGCTACCGACAGTCAATGTATTATTGGCTCCAGGGAAAACGATAGCACCTGATCCACTAATTGAAGCCACAGCTTGGTTAATACCATTTGCGTTAAAAGTGAATATTAACCCCTGTCCAACAGAAAGGGCAGTCGTGGTGGGTAGCGCATTATTAGCATTGACCGATAATTTTGCTCCGAGAAAACGTGGAGCAAGCGTGTTTTGAATTGTTGTAGTACCCGTGTAACTATTCGCCCCGGAAAATCCAAGTATGGTATCGCCATATAGACTATTATCTACCACCAGATTACCCGTACCGCTAATACTACCTCGATATTCCGCATTTTCCGCCTGGATCATAAACATCCCGCCATTATTGAGGAAATTTCCTTGCCAACCCTCATTTCCTCCAATTAAGGTCAGTACAACATCATTATTAATAGTCGTAAGAGGTACTGCACCCGTAATAATTGTATTGGTGTTCTGATTTGCAATGGTCATATTTTGGGTAATCGCAGGTAATGACGATGAGAGAGTTACTTGCTCTCTGACCCGTAAAAGAACCAGAGGCGCAGCGGGACCAGGATCAGCATTTGCTTGCGTAATTGCATATCGCAACGAACCTGGATTTGTATCATCATTAGTATTTGTAACATCGTACTGAGTCGCCTCAACAACAGGTACTATGCAAATTAAGCTTAAGGCCATCCCACTAATGATGTGTTTTTTAAAAGATGTTATTAAACTTTCAAAGTTCACGTGTCGCTCCTGCGTATTGTGCTATTCCTTTGCTACATGTCTTTAACACTGTGCAGCTTTTTGTTTAAATCTGTATCCTGCTACTTCAGCTTATATGAGGAATGAAAGATGCGCCAAAATCGCCCACGCAATCTGTGCAATTTAATTGTTATCTGCTTATTCTTTTGCATACTCTCCGGCTGTGCATCACAAAATCAATTATCATCAAACAAAGTTAATCAAACAGCTTACGATATCGCTCAACTCAATCATTTTCAAAAACAGCTCATTAAAACCAATCCCTTCATGCTGACCACTTTTCAGAAATTTTCAACATCTCCCTCAACCTCAAACACCAATCACACAATTAATCAAACACTCACGATCTACATAGAAGGTGATGGTCGAACATGGATTACGCGATCAAAATTGTCCAACAACCCAACGCCCAAAAATCCACTCGCACTCAAACTCGCGGTATTAGATAACAGCGCCAATGTGGCTTATCTCGCAAGGCCCTGCCAATACACACCTCACTCCCTAGATTCCGCCTGCAATCCGCTTGTCTGGTCTGATCAACGTTTTTCCGAAACCGTTATCCAATCCATGAACGAAGCCGTAGAAAACTTAAAAAAATCAGCAAAAGCCAGGCAAATTCACCTCGTTGGCTTTTCTGGCGGCGGGGCCATTGCAATACTGATTGCTGCGCGTAGGAATGATATTGCCTCATTAAGAACCGTTGCAGGTGATTTAAATCCCACTGCTTTAAGTCAATATCATCAAACGTCGCCCTTAACGAGTTCTTTAGATCCCAACACCCGCACTGTCATACAAAAACTCATTCATCTCCCTCAACAACATTTTTCGGGCGAAAAAGACAAAACTGTACCACCTTTTATTGCTGAAGAGTTCGTTGCCCGATTGCGAAAACTCGGAAGCCCATGCACATCACAAACCACTATTAAAGATGCAACGCATCATCAAGGCTGGGAAGCAATTTGGCCAACCCTTTTAGATAAGCCTTTGGGAACCTCGGACGGCTGTCAAAAAAATAATGTTTCTTTTTGAGCGAGGTTTGTCTGAGCTCAGCGAGTTCAAGCTCGCGAAAAAAAGGAAAATTATTTTTTGACAGCCCTTATTTTTAACTACCATTATTTTTGACAACCCATAAAAAATAACGTTTAATAGACCCCATGCAACAAACCTTAAGGATCGTTACCCGAAAAAGTGCTTTAGCATTATGGCAAGCCAATTTTGTGAAAGATAAACTACAAACACTCTATCCCAACCTCGAAATCACGCTGATTGGCATTACAACAGAAGGAGATCAAATTTTAGATATCCCCTTAACCAAAATGGGGGGTAAAGGCTTGTTTGTAAAAGCGCTTGAAGAACACTTATTAAACCGTACCGCAGATATCGCCGTACATTCGATTAAAGATATGCCTGCTGCATTACCGGATGGTTTAATGCTAACGGCTATTCTAGAAAGAGAAGATCCCAGCGATGCTTTTATTTCTTTACAATATCCAACCCTTGAAGCACTACCACCACAAGCAACGATTGGCACTTCGAGTTTAAGGCGACAAACCCAGCTCGTTGCATTGCGACACGATTTAACGATTAAAATGCTGCGTGGCAACATTGATACACGTATTCAAAAACTGGACAACAACGAATACGATGCGATTATTTTAGCAACCGCCGGTCTTAAAAGGCTCGGACTTGCACACCGAATTACCCAATCTTTTTCGACAACAGATCCAACAATAAAGATGCTGCCCGCTGTAGGACAAGGTGCATTAGGTATAGAATGCCGCATCAGTGATAAAAAGATCCAACATTTAATAATGCCCTTACATCACACACCAACTGCTCAATGTGTATTAGCAGAACGCCATATGAATGCATTGCTGGGCGGTAACTGCCAATCACCTATCGCAGGACTCGCTATTATTAACGATGAAGGACTGTTAAAATTAGAAGGCATGGTTGCAACACCCGATAGTCGAACAATCTTAAAAGCACAGGCTATCGGAAATCCAGAAGCCATGTTAATCGTCGGCAAACAAGTTGCAGAACAATTGTTAGAGCAAGGCGCCCAGGATATTATTACTGCGGCAACCACATGCGCATCTTAGTTACACGCCCGGCAAACCTGGCCGCCGGATTATCTGAAAAAATAAACGCTATGGGCGACATCGCAGAACTTTTCCCCGTTATTGAGATTAAAAAAACCCCTCATCAAGCCACGTTACAAGCTGCCATTGATACCTTAGATACACAAGATATTGCAATCTTTGTGAGCCAATCTGCAGTGCAATTTGGACTACCTGCCATTCAATCGCGTTGGTCTACACTACCAAAAATGCTTTGGGTCGCCATAGGATCTGGCACAGCACATGCACTACAGAATTTAGGCATTCATGATGTCCTTTTTCCACCTGCGCCCCCTTACGAATCCGAATCTTTAGTTGCCATGCCCACATTTCAAAGCACCCAAATCCACGGAAAAAAAATATCGATCTTTCGAGGCAACGGCGGACGTGAGTTATTAAGCGAAACCTTAAGATCACGCGGCGCTTTGGTGCAAATAATAGAAGTCTATCAACGTTGTTTGCCAACGCTTGATATCCCGATAGTTGAAAAGATTAAGCATTGGCGCCATACTCCCATTCATGTCATCATCGCCACAAGCGCGGATTCGCTTTGTAATCTTGTACAACTCTTGGGAAATGCAATGAATGGATTAACAGAAATCCCCCTGGTTGTTGTGGGAGCGCGAATGCAAAAATTAGCTAAAGAACTAAATTTTAAAAACCCCATAACAGCGACGAGCGCCGACGATGCGTCTATTATTAATGTATTAAAAACGTTTAAGGATACCTGCGTGTGAAAACGGCTATATTCAGTTTAATCATTGCAATCAGTGTCGGGATATTAAGTGCATTCCAATTTGAAAGATACCAAACTCTTTCTAGCAGCACTCACGCAAGCCTCGCAGCTTTAGAAAACAAGATGAATCTAAGCTTAGCGAGCCTTAGAGATGAGCTGACAAAGCTCAAAACCTCAGAAGAAGCCATTCTAACCCAAGCACAAAACCCCACATTTAAAACAGCAGAATTAGAATATTTAATCCGTTTAGCAAGCGCGCGCCTGCAAACAACCCGCGATCTTAAAGCCGCTATTGAGCTACTCACCTTAGCACAAACAAAAATTCAAACCCTAAATGATCTGCACTTATCTCCCCTATCAGAGGCCATTGAAAAAGATATCCTTACACTACAACAAGCCTCGACGCTTAATGTAGAAGATTTATGGCTAAAGGTCAGCGACATCATCGATCAAACTGCTTCAATCTCCTCTCAAACCCTGACAGCCAACGCTCAGCAAACAGAAGCAACAGCACAACCGCAACCGCAAGAAAAACAAGAAAACACCTCTCGCCTCAGCATTTTGAAACAAGGTTTTTTTGAGAGTTTAGAAAGCATTAAAGACTTTATAAAGATTCGACATTCTACACAACGTATAGAACCCTTACTGTCCGAAACACAAAAAAACTTAATTCAAGAAAACTTGCGATCGCTATTAGAACAAATACGTTTAGCTATACTCACCACTGAAGATAAAATTTTTCAAAAAGCCTTAAAAGATACCCAACAGTGGTTATCGCGATATTATGATGAGACAGATCCGGTCGTACAAAAAATGCAAAACACAATCACTGAACTTTTGGCAATTCAATTACGTCCCACATTGCCACTCATAACAGCCGTGGAATTTTTTAATACGTTAAATAATAGGTAATTAAAGTTATGCGACTATGGTCGTTTATTATTGTACTGACACTGGCAGCAGGGCTTGGGGTTATCATTAGCCAAGACCCGGGTTATGCCCTCTTTTCGTATGGACATTGGACAGTCGAAATGCCCCTATGGTTATCGGCTTTTTTGATTATTTTGATAATCACAATGGCATTATTCACCATCTGGTTTATCAAAACACTTTTTTCCGGATCTGACAAAATCAAACTGTGGTGGAAAAAACATCGAGAAAATACTGCAAGACTGCAAACTTATAAAGGATTTTTGGCATTAGCGGAGGGACGTTGGAAAAATGCAGAGCAATATTTAATACAAAGCGCTTCACATAGCGAGACACCGCTCATTAACTACCTTTCCGCAGCGAAAGCTGCAGAAGAAGGCAACTCACCCGAACGCCGCGACCATTATTTACAACTCGCACTGGATGTTGGCGCGGGTTCTGATATGGCTATTCGTTTAACACAAGCACAATTACAATTTAAACATGGCGAGCTAGAAGAAAGTGTCCGTAATTTACAACGTTTACATATCAATGCTCCTAAGCATCCCAAAGTCTTAAGATTATTGTGCACGCTATACGAAGCCATGCTGGATTGGCCCGCATTGTATAGCTTATTGCCCGAATGTCGCAAAACACAAGCATTGTCAAAAGAAGCGTTAATAAGGCTAGAAAAAAAGATCTATCCCGCTCTTTTACCGACTTATGCGGATAGGGGACTAAAAGCACTCATGGCATTTTGGCAACAATCTCCAGGTTACATTCAATCTGATCCCACGATGGTGTGTGATTATGTCAAATTATTGACACAACAATCTGCCAATAACGAAGCCGAAGCCTTGCTGAGAACAACGCTTAAAAAAACGTATCATCAATCTTTAGTTCATTTATACGGTTTAACCATCGGCACATCGCCCAAAAAACAACTGGCTTTTGCAGAATCTTTGCTACCAGAACATTTTACAAATCCAATCTTACTGTTAACCTTAGGACGGCTTTGTTTGGCAAACCAATTGTGGGGAAAAGCACGCGATTATCTCGAAAAAAGCTTAAACTTGATGCCCCTGCCAGAGACCTATGCAGCGCTTGGTTTCTTAATGGAATACCTCGAACTCCGAGAAAAATCCGAGGAATATTACAAAAAAGGACTTTTACTCGCCACTCAGACCCAGGCTAAGCTCAACCTCCAAATGGATGCGAATTAACTTTGTCTTTCTAACAAAACTGTACTATAAAATAATTCTAAATACTAAGTTTCTAATTGGCAAAATAATGAAGCGTGTTTTAAAAGAAAACCTTATATTAATCGTCGGTATCGCACTGCCCATTCTTTTGGTTATTGTCTTCTATCTCGCGGCTGTTTTACCTAAAATTTTGGTAAAATCTCCGAAAATCGATCTTTTATATCTCACCAGCACCTACCCACACGACGGTATCAGCACAGAAGTTATAGACGGAACCTTAAAAATCTGGATAACCCCAGAAGTCCAAAAAGGCAGTCTACCTATGCCACGATTATTCCGGTTTAGCGCTAAAACACTCACTTCGACAGAAATTCCAATCCACTTATCAACTGCTCCCGGAATCATTATTGCGAATAAACAAGAGATGCTCAGCATCCCTGCAATTAAAGATTTAAAGCTCGATACCCAAGAAATTTCTTCCGATGGCTATAAAGCAGAAATCTCGTCTCCCAATACAGGCAGCGTTGCTAATCTTTTTTTATTGAATACAAAAAGAGCACTACTGATATCAAAAAATGGTCATGTTATTAATGTTTCTGATGAAAAAAACAAGAATAGCCATAAATACATTAAATTTCTAGGATGGATACGCACACAATCACAATAAGGAATTTTTATGCCTCACTCTAAAGATAAGGCCCTAAAAGAAATTAATCGTCTTGCACGCCAGCACAACTTGACAATCGCAGACATTACAAAAGTCTTACAGACACAATCTATACAAAGCGCTCGCACAGAAACGTTAATGAAACTTTTCGCTTATCTGGGCGGCATTTTTATTTTTTCTGGCTTAAGTATTTACATTGGCACATTTTGGTCGACCATGAATGTTGCGATGAAAATTACCCTTACCTTTGGCACGGGTATTGTACTCTATCTGTTAGCGCTGATTTTACCTGTGTATCAAAAAAAATACGAAACCATGTTAACGCCCCTTTTTCTAACCGCCACATTATTTCAGACCATTGGTCTTTTCGTTGCCGTTAATGAATTTAGAGATGGATTGGATTTTAAAATTTCTTCTGTACTCATTTTTGGCGTTATGCTTATCCAACAACTTGTTACCTTTAAAAAAATTAAACGTGCTTCTTTAATTTTTACTGCTCTTTTTTTCTGGTGCGCATTTTTAGCAACCACATTAGATTTAGTACATGCAAGCGACAAACTGATCGGCATCGTTGTCGGGCTATCCGTACTCTTTATTGCTTACATGTTAGATAAAGCCTTTTACAAAGCCGTCGCCAGCTTTTGGTACTTTGTAGGCTCCATTCTGTTTTTAAATAGTCTGTTTGATACGCTTCGCAGCACGTATTTTGAAGTAATTTTCTTTGGGATCAGCGGGCTTATGCTTTACCTCAGCACTTTAATACGTAATAGAACACTGCTTTTTGTGAGTACATTATCTGCATTAGGATACATTGGCTATTTTACCAGCAAACACTTTATGCATTCGGCCGCTTGGCCTATTCTTTTGGTCATATTAGGATTGGTGTGTTTTGGCGTAGGCGTTATGGTTTTAAAAATTTGCAAAAAATATATGATTGAACCGATGTCTTAACCCTCACCCGATGCTGCACACCACCTCATTTACCTACCTATTTTATTATCCGCTCTAAAAAATGATAGATATCATCGATTTCTTCTGGAACCACTGTATGTGCCATTGGGTAGGTAAACCAATCGATCTGATAACCCAAGTCTTCTAACTGTTCTTTAGACATTTGATCAAGCATGATAGGCACTACAGTATCAAATAAACCGTGCGCCATAAAAATAGGCGTATTTTGATTCGCAAGATCCCGCTCTTTTACAAATGTATCGGGCAAGGCTAAATAACTGGATAATGCAATGATGCCTGCTAACGGCTCTGGATAACGTAGTCCTGCGTGCAATGCCATCGCACCCCCTTGCGAAAAGCCGGCTAAAACAATCTGGTTACTCGCAATACCCAATTCTTGCTCACGCTTAATCAGTAATTCAATTAACCGCGCCGAATCTTTTATACCTTCACTATCTTCTTTGTATGATATATTCAATCCAACAATATCGTACCAAGCACGCATCCGCATCCCGCCATTCACCGTTATAGATCGCACCGGAGCATGTGGAAATACAAATCGTACTTTGGATTCCAATGATTTAAATCGCTCCACAATGGGCACAAAATCATTACCATCGGCACCCAGCCCATGCATCCAAATAACAGAAGCCTCTGGATCTCCACCCGAAGGGTTGAGATCAATGGTTGCAGGAATAGTATTCAAAGGGCATCACTCACAATAATTTAAGTTCTTTTATAGTGCCAGGAAATACCAAAAATGTCTAAACATTGACAAACATCCCGCATTAAAAAAAGTCGTTTGTTGCCTAACCTATTACAGCAAGCTCATTCTAATCAAATTAATTGCTCAGCATATCCGCTATGTAATTCCCCTGTAGCCCGAAATCATGGCCTTTGCGCTAAACTACAATTCCTATATAATGGGCAAGAGAAATAACGGGAGATCTAGAACCATGACGAAACTCTTTAAACGCATCTTTCAAATACTGATAGCATTAATCACTATCTTTGTTATCGCTATTATTGTGATCGTCAACTTCGTTAACCCCAATCAATTTAAAGACATCCTCGAAAAAGAAGTTCTTGCAAAAACAGGATTTGTTTTAGCCGTTCAAGGGCCCATTCAATGGCGATGGTTTCCCATGTTGTCTTTGGAGTTTCAGGATATCAGCATCCAAAATCTTGCCCCCTTTTCTGGCCAACTGCTTTCTGCAAAAGCTATTCACGCTGAATGTGAACTCCTACCCGTTTTTTTAGGCAAAATTGCACTCGCTATTAATGTAAAAGGTTTAGATCTCGCACTTTCTCGAAATGCAAAAGGGCAAACCAATTGGGAAAACCTGAATCAACACTTAAAGGAACAAGAAACAAATAAAACTACAACCATAGAATCCAATCCTGCGACTAAAAATACAAACCCAACCTCGTCTCTGTTCATCACTTTAAACAGCGTAAAAATTCAAGAGGGGACAATTGCTTTTACTGATCGCTCAAAAAACAGCGAATATGCTCTCCACCATGTCAATTTATCTGCAGATAATTTATTCAAAGGTTTGAGCAATGATTTCACCCCATTTTTTTTAAATTTCGAATTAATCTCCAATCATCAAACACTCGCTCACATTTCTTTTAACACGGAGTGGATATTAAAAAAAGAAAAAGAACAGCTCAACCTACAAAAAATTACACTGAAATTTCAACTACCCGATGGCATTACAAATCTGATTACCGGAGATACCTTAATAGAAGGATTCTCACAAAAACCGATTATCAAAGCGAATTTACTCGGCAATGCGCTTCAATTTGGCACAGTAAAAATTGCACAAATAAAAACAATGATGACAGCGCAAGAAAACATCGTTACTTTTGCACCTATCGATATTCATATTGCCAAAAGCCAACAAAACGCAACGCTAAAATTGGATATGCGAGGAGACACGCCTAAAATTTATATCACCCATGAAGCACATGATTTCGAAATAAATGACTTGCTCACGCTCTTTAATAAAAAAGACAAACTGTCGGGCAAAACACGTATTACAATGAACTTATCGGCAACAGGAACAGATCTGCAAGCATTGCAAAATAGTCTTTCCGGGAAAGCGGCCATTGAGATTAACAGTGGCAAATTTCATGGCATTGATTTAATGAATCTTTTAAAAAGTACCCAATCAAGTATCCATAGTTTGATCGACGCACTAACGCACAAACTCAGCATCGACTCGCTGTCTGTTATTAAATCCGAATTGGCAAAATGGAAAACAGAGTCTAACTCGAGTGCGTTTACGCCCTTTAATTCACTCAAAGCAACCGCAACTATCACCAATGGCGTGATACAAAATCCCGATCTTGCTATTAATCAGACCGATTATGCCATCAACGGGGCGGGGACCATTAACCCACAAGCAAACAACATACAATATCAAACAACTTTACAACTCAAAAATAATCCTTACCCAGCAAATGATAAAGCGGGCACTTTCTTATTTCAAACCCCCTTGCACATTCAGATCCAGGGTACGCTAGATGATCCCAAAATAAAACCAGATCTCTCAAGATACACAAATAGCGCCTTGGAATTTGCACAAAAAGAGTTGGTTGAAAAAGTGATCGGTAAAACGGTCGAAAAAACACTTGATAAAATAAAAGGAAACAGCGCAGTTCAGGATACGCTACAGAAGGCCTTGGGAAATATACTGAATACTCGACAGCAGTAAACTAACCAACTTTAAGATTGTGCTTCATTAGAAAGCACGGTAAAATGGAGAGTGCTGCGGGTGTCGTACAATGGCAGTACTCCAGCTTCCCATGCTGGTAGCGTGGGTTCGATTCCCATCACCCG
>Ga0209477_1000240_pt1 | contig 32825 bp, 27 predicted proteins | sample KloWWTupernatant_FD_187180 | JGI IMG/M metagenome (GOLD analysis project Ga0209477, IMG submission 187180) | Active sludge microbial communities from Klosterneuburg, Austria, studying microevolution and ecology of nitrifiers - Klosterneuburg... | ecosystem: Engineered > WWTP > Aerobic digester >...
CACGTCGATCGCACCGCTGGTCTCCAGCGAGACCTCGAATCCCGCGTCGCACAGGCGCCGCAGCAGCGCGAGGCAGCGCCGTTGCGCCAGCGGTTCGCCGCCGGTCACGCAGACGTGGCGCAGGCCGTGGCGCTGCACTTCGGCCAGGATCGCATCGAGCGTCCACCACTCGCCGCCGTGGAAGGCGTAGGCGGTGTCGCAATAGCCGCAGCGCAGCGGGCAGCCGGTGAGGCGCACGAACACCGTGGGGCGGCCGACGTCGCGCGCCTCGCCCTGCAGCGAGCTGAAGACTTCGGTGAGCTTGAGCCGCTCCTCGGCGGCAACGGCAGCCGGCGGCGCGTCAGTGGATGCGTTCATGCGTGCGCGGCGCGATGCCGGGACCGGGAAGATGGAGATCGCGACGGGCCGGCACGGCGGGCAGCCGCGCGACCCGCAGTCTCAGCGTTGCCCTTCGAGGCGCAGCGCGCGCAGCCGACCCTGCGCCAGGCGGGCGGCGGTGGTGTCGGGATAGCGCTCGACCACCTGGCCCAGCACCGACTCCGCCTGCGGCCAGTCCTTGAGCTCGTAGTGGCTGTAGCCGACCTTGAGCAGCGCATCGGGCGCCTTGGAACTGTCGGGGAAGCGCGCGAGCAGGTCCTGGAAGGTCTCCAGCGCGACCTGGTAGTTCTGGGTGACGTAGTACGACTCGCCGAGCCAGTAGGTCGCGTTGTCGGCGTAGTCGCCATCGGGATACTGCTGCAGGAAAGCCGCGAAGCGGCGCGCCGACTCGGCGTAGCGGCCATCGAGCAGGGCGCCGAGCGCCTCGTCGTAGGCGGCGCGCTCGTCGGCGGGATCTCCGCTGGGCGGCGCAAGCGCCGGCGCCTCGCCGGCCACGGGCGCAGCCGCGGCGTCGCCCGGGGGCGCGGCGGGGCTGAGTTCGTCGGGCGTCAATTGCCCGGGGGCGCTGGGCGGCGCGGCCGCCGCGGCTTCGGGTCCGGGCTCGCTCGCGGGCGCGGCCGGTGCCGCGCCACCCTCCATGCGCGACAAGCGCGCGTCGAGGTCGACATAGCGATCGCGCTGCTGCTTCTTGAGGTTCTCGATCTCGTAGGCCTGCTGTTCGAGCTGGCCGCGGAGGTCCTGCACTTCGGCCTGCAGGGCGTCGAGCCGGTTGAGCAGCTCGACCGTGCTCTGCCCGCTGCCCTGCCCCTGCATCTGCTGCTCGAGGCGCGCCACGCGCTCCGACAGGCTGAGCCGGGTCTGCGCCATCGCGGGCGCGGCGAGGAAGGCGGCGGCCGCCAGGGCCGCCGCCCATCCCGCGTGACGGGTGGCCGTCGGCGACATCACTTCGCGGTGTAGACGATCTCGACGCGGCGGTTCTGCGCCCAGCACGATTCGCTCGACTCGTTGCAGGTCGGGCGCTCCTCGCCGTAGCTCACCACCGTGATCTGCGAGCCGCTGGCGCCATTGGCCTGCAGCGCCGAGTTGACGGCGTTGCCGCGGCGCTCGCCGAGGCCGAGGTTGTACTCGCGGCTGCCGCGCTCGTCGGCGTGGCCCTCGAGGGTCATGCGCGAGGTGGCGTTGTCGTTGAGGTACTTGGCGTGGCAGCGCAGGATCTCCTGCGCTTCGCCACGGATCTCGGCGCGGTCGAAATCGAAGTACACCACGCGTTGCATCAGGCACGGGACGCGATCGAGGTCGGTGGCGCTGTAGCGGCCGGCGCCGTCGACCGGCGCGGTCTCGACCGGGGCCACGGCGTCGGAAACCGGGGTCGGCTCCTCCTTGACCTTCTTGGCGCAGGCGACCATGCCGGTGGCGAGCAGGCCGGCCAGGATGAAGCGGATCGAGTTGTGCATCGTGTAGTCCTCGGGATTTGGGTTTGCAGTCTTGGCGGATCGGCGGGCGGGGCCCGACGACCGGAAGGGGGTCAACGCTGGCGGAACGGCGACCAGGCGGGTTCGCGTACATCCCCGTCGGCCAGGACCAGGCGTTGTCGCACCCGTCCGTCGGCGGAGACGGCGAACAGTACGCCACGCGATCCTTCGCGTGCTGCGTACAGGATCATGCTTCCGTTCGGGGCATAGCTCGGCGATTCGTCGAGATTGCCCGGCGACAAGGCCCGGCTTTCACCAAGCGCGCGGTCCAGAACCGCAATACGATACCGGTTTCCGCTGCCCTGCACCATAGCGATGCGCTTGCCGTCGTAGGCGACCGAGGCCTTGGCGTTGTAGTCGCCCTCGAAGGAGATCCGCTGGGCGTCGCCGCCGGCCGCCGGCACCTGGTAGATCTGCGGCTTGCCCGAGCGGTCGGAGGTGAACAGCAGGGACTGCCCGTCCGGCATCCAGACCGGCTCGGTGTCGATTCCGAAGTGGCGCGTGACCTGGCTGGTGCGGCGCGTACCCAGGTCCATGACGTAGATCTCGGGGTTGCCCGACATCGACAGGGTCAGGGCCAGGCGGTTGCCGTCCGGGGAGAAATTCGGCGCGCCGTTGATGCCCTTGTGCGCCGCCAGCACCTCGCGCGAGCCGGTGGCGATCTCCTGCACGTAGATCGAGGAGTTGCCGCGCTCGAAGGACACATAGGCCAGTTTGCGCCCGTCCGGCGACCACGCCGGCGACAGCAACGGCTCGCGCGAACGCACCACGGTCTGCGGGTTGAAGCCGTCGGAATCGGCGACCATCAGGGCGTACTGGATGTTGCGGCCGGTGCCGACCGCGGTGATGTAGGCCATGCGGGTCCAGAACGCGCCACGCACGCCGATGATCTTCTCGTACAGCAGGTCGGCGATCTGGTGCGCGGCGCCGCGCAACTCCCCCGGCCGGCCACCGACCGCCAGGCGCAGCAGCGGCGCCTGTTTGGCCACGTCGAAGAGCTCGAACTCGATGCGATAGGCGCCACCCTCCGCGTCCTGGACCCGCCCGACCACGATGAAGTCCTGCTTGAGCACGCGCCAGGTCGCGAACTTGATCTCGTTGCCGCGCACCGGGAACTCGACGATGTCCTGCTTGGGCAGGGCGCGGAACTGGCCGCAACGATCGAGGTCGGCCGCGATCACCGCGGCCACGTCGGTGTCGGGCGGCAGGCCCGCGCCCTCGAAGGCGAAGGGCACCACCGTGATCGGCAGCGCCGAGGCATTGCCGTCGACGATGTCGATGCTCAGCCCTTGCGAGCGGGCGTTGCCGCCGGCCAGGGCCAGCAGGAGGAACAGCAGGATCGTGGCGGCATGGCGTGCGTGCGTCTGCATGGATCACCCGTCGTAGCGGAAGTTGAAACTGATTTCGCGTTGGAACACGGACTCGAAGCCACGATACGGCAATGGCTGCGCGCGCAGCACCGCGGCCTCGAGCGAGCGCTTGGTCAGCTCGTCGCCGTTGCACGGCGCCACCACGCTGGCCGACAGCACCTCGCCACCCGGTATCTGCACGATCTTCACGGTACAGCGCAAGCCGGGCAGCGCGGTGTCCGGGCGCAGCCAATTGCCGGTCACGGCCTGCTGCATCTCGAAGGCGTAGCGCGCGCGCAGGCTGTCGTCCTCGCCCTCGCTCCCGGCCTGGACCGCCGGTTGCGCCGCCGCGGGCGTATCCGGCCGCGCGGGCTGCGGTCGATCGAGGTCCTCGAGTTGCGCCAGGCGTTGCTCCTCGAGCTTGCGCTGGCGCTCGGCCTGCACGCGGCGGCGGCGGATGTCCTCGAGCTGCTGCTGGCGCTGCTGCTCCATCGTGGTCACGCGCTGCTGCTGTTGCAGGAGCTCCTGCTCGCGCTTGCGCCGCTCTTCCTGCTCGCGCTCGGCCTTGGCCGGCTCGATCGCCTCGCGGTCGACCCGCTCCTGGTCACGGGTGTCCTCGGCGCGCGGCGGCGCCGGCGGCTCGGGCCGCTGCGGCTTGATCTCGGGCGGCGGGATCACCGGCTTGGCCGCTTCCGGCCGGGGCCGCGGCGGTTGCGGCTTCTGGACCGGGATCCGCGCGGTCGGCGGCGGGGTATACGACGCCAGCGTCGCCTCGATGATCGGGCCCGGCACGCTCACCGGTCGCGCCGCCTGGGTCCAGGACAGGCCCAGGAACAACAGCGCGAAAGCCAGCGCGTGGACCCCGACCGCCAGGGCCAGTCCACGCAGCTTGTCGCCGATGCTCTCCATCGCGTCCTCAGCGCCCCTGCGGCAGCTCGGCCGGCGCGCTCATCAGGCCCACGCGCGGTGCCCCGGCCTGCTGCAGCAGCACCATGGCGCCGTAGACCTTGCCGTAACCGACTCGCTCGTCGCCGCCGATCAGCACCGGCACCTGCGGGTTCTGGCGCACGAAGGCCGCGACCTTGGCCACCAGCGTGGCCTCGTCCACCGTTTCCCGCTCGGCCTTGCCCAGGGTCAGGTACAGCACGCCCTCCTGGTCGACCGTGACCAGCACCGGATCCGCCTTCTGCTCCAGCGACTTCGCGTTGGACTTCGGCAGTTCGATGTCCACGCCCAGGTTCAGGAGCGGCGCCGTGACCATGAAGATGATCAGCAGCACCAGCATCACGTCGATGTAAGGAACGACGTTGATTTCGGACATCGCCTTGCGGCGATGGCGCTTGCCCGGCACGTTCATGCCCATGGAACGGCTCCGGCCACCGCGCGGGGTTCAGGCGTGGTCATCGTGGTGGGCCTGGCGTTGCAGGATCTGCGAGAACTCTTCCTGGAAGGTGTCGTAGCGCACGCTCAGGCGGTCGACCTTGTGCGAATAGCGGTTGTAGGCGATCACGGCCGGGATCGCCGCGAACAGGCCCATCGCGGTCGCGATCAGGGCCTCGGAGATGCCGGGCGCGACCATCGCGATGGTGGCCTCGCGCACGCTGGCCAGGCCCTGGAACGCGATCATGATTCCCCACACCGTGCCGAACAGGCCGACGTAGGGGCTGGTCGAGCCCACGGTGGCGAGGAACTCGAGCTTGTCCTCGAGGCGGTCCATCTCGCGCGTGACCGCGACCCGCATGGCGCGTTGCGCACCCTCGACCATCAGGGCCGGGTCCATGCTGCGGCGGCTGCGCAGCTTGGCGAACTCGCGGAAGCCGGCCTCGAACACGCTTTCCAGCCCGCTGATCTGCTGGCCGCGGGCCGACAGTTCCTTGAACAGGCCGGCGAGGTCGGTGCCGGCCCAGAAGCGCTCCTCGAAGGCCTCGGCCGAGCGGGTCGCGCGGTCGATCATGGCCTTCTTGCGGAAGATGATCATCCACGAGGCGATCGAGGCCCCCAGCAGCAGGGCCATGACCAGCTTGACCGGCAGGCTCGCGCCGAGGATCAGGCCCAGCAGGTTCAGTTCGGCATTCGGCATCGGGTCGTCACTCGGGCAGGAGGTCTGCGGGAATCGGGCAGGGTCGGAAGGTCTTGGCGTCGAGCAGCGCCGCGCGCACGTGCGCGGTCACCAGTTGGGCATTGTCGGCCGGTCGGATCAACTGCTGGCTGAACCGCATGCTGGCCCCGCGCCGTTCGCAACGGTCGACGGTGGCGTGCAGGGCATCGTCCAGGCGCGCCGGCGCGATGAACTTCAGTTCCATCGACACCACCACGAACTGCAGCCCGCGCTCGGCCAGCAACCGCGACTGGACCACGCCGTGGTGGCGCAGCCACTCGGTGCGGGCGCGCTCGAGGTAAAGCAGGTAATTGGCGTGGTAGACCACGCCGCCGACATCGGTGTCTTCGTAGTAGACGCGGATGCGCCAGTGGAAGGCCGGTTGGGGCGCTGCGGCTTCAACCATCGCCTGGCGTCCCCGCTTCGAAGAGGTCGGAGCGCACGTCGGCGCGGCGCGGCGGCGCCAGGCCGAGGTGCCGGTAGGCCTTGGCCGAGGCCATGCGCCCGCGCGCCGTGCGCAGCAGGAAGCCCTGCTGGATCAGGTACGGCTCCAGCACGTCCTCGATGGTCCCGCGCTCCTCGGACAGCGCGGCGGCCAGCGACTCGACCCCGACCGGCCCGCCATCGAAGTTCTCGATGATGGTCAGGAGCATGCGCCGGTCGAGGGCGTCGAAACCCTCCGGATCGACCTTGAGCATGTCCATGGCCGCGATCGCGGCGTCGCGCGTGATGACCCCGTCGCCGCGGATCTGGGCCCAGTCGCGGACCCGGCGCAGCAGCCGGTTGGCGATGCGCGGCGTGCCGCGCGAACGGCGCGCCACTTCCTCGGCGCCCGGCGCGTCGCACTCGATGCCCATGATCCGGGCCGAACGGCGCGCGATCGCGGCCAGTTCCTCGCGGCTGTAGAACTCCAGCCGCTGCACGATGCCGAAGCGGTCGCGCAGCGGCGAGGTCAGGAGCCCGGCGCGGGTGGTGGCGCCGACCAGGGTGAACGGCGGCAGGTCGAGCTTGATCGAGCGCGCCGCCGGACCCTCGCCGATCATGATGTCGATCTGGTAGTCCTCGAGCGCCGGGTACAGCACTTCCTCCACCACCGGCGCGAGGCGGTGGATCTCGTCCACGAACAGCACGTCGCGCGGCTGCAGGTTGGTCAGCAGCGCCGCCAGGTCGCCGGCGCGCTCGAGCACCGGGCCCGAGGTCTGGCGCAGGTTCACCCCCAGCTCGTTGGCGATGACGTGCGCGAGCGTGGTCTTGCCGAGGCCTGGCGGGCCGAAGATCAGCACGTGGTCGAGCGCCTCGCCGCGGCGGCGCGCCGCCTCGATGTAGATCGAGAGCTGCTCGCGCACCGCCTGCTGCCCGAGGTACTCGGACAGGCGGCGCGGCCGGATGCTGGCGTCGGCCAGCGCGTCCTCGCGGGACTCGCCGGCGGCGATCAGTCGCTCGGGTTCGGCCATGGGGCTCAGATCTCCACCTGCGTGCCGAGTTCCACCAGGCGACTGCCGGGGATGTGGAAGAATTCGGTTGCGCTGACGGTATTGCGCGACAGCAGCAGGAAGAGCTTATCGCGCCACGGCGGCATGCCGCCGCGCTTGCGCGCGACCAGGGTCTCGCGGCTGGCGAAGTAGGTGGTATCGCGCGGCACCATCTCCACGCCGTCGATCACCAGGGCCTCGAGCACGCGCGGCACGTTCGGATCCTCCATGAAGCCGAAGCGCACGGTGACGCGCCAGAAGCCGTCGCCGGCGGCGCGGATCGTGCTGCGCTCGTCCTCGTCGGCGCGCGGAGCCTGCACCGTCTCGATCGTGAGCAGCACGTTGCGCTGGTGCAGGACCTTGTTGTGGCGCAGGTTCTGCAGCAGCGCGTGCGGCACGCTGGCGTTGTCGGCGGTCAGGAACACCGCGGTGCCCGGCACGCGCGGCAACTTGCGCGCGGCGATGTCGGCGACCACGCCCTCGATGGGCGGGCTTTCCTTGCGCAACTCCTCCACCAGCAGCGTGCGTCCGCGACGCCAGGTGCGCATGAGGGTGAAGACCACGATACCCAGCGCCAGCGGGAACCAGCCGCCATCGGCGAACTTGACCAGGTTGGCGCCCAGGAACAGGGCGTCGATCACCAGCATCAGCGTGCCCAGCACCACCAGCATCGGCGTCGACAGGTGCCAGCGATGGCGCGCGACCACCAGCAGCAGCACGCTGGTGATGAGCATGGTGCCGGTGACCGAGACGCCATAGGCCGATGCCAGCGCGCTGGAACTGCCGAAGCCCAGCACCAGCCCGATGATCACCAGCAGCAGCAGGCGGTTGATCATCGGCACGTAGACCTGGCCGATCGTGCTTTCCGACGTGTGCACGACGGCCAGCCGCGGCAGGAACCCGAGCTGCATGCCCTGGCGCGCGATCGAGAACGCGCCCGAGATCACGGCCTGCGAGGCGATCACCGTGGCGGCGGTGGCCAGCACGATCATCGGCACCAGCGCCCACGAGGGCACCAGGCGGTAGAACGGATTGCTGGCCGCCGAAGGGTGCCCGAGCAGCAGGGCGCCCTGGCCGAAGTAGTTGAGCACCAGGGCCGGGAACACGAACCAGAGCCAGGCGCGCTGGATGGGCTTGCGGCCGAAATGGCCCATGTCCGCGTACAGCGCCTCGGCGCCGGTCACCGCCAGCACGACCGCGCCCAGCACGAAGAAGGCATGGCCGCCGTGGTGCAGCACGAACTGCGCGGCGGGCGCCGGGCTGACCGCCGCGAGCACGCGCGGCGTGTCGATGATCCCCAGCAGGCCCCACACCGCCAGGCTGATGAACCACAGCACCGTGACCGGCCCGAACACCTTGCCGACGCTCTCGGTCCCCTTGCGCTGGACCGCGAACAGCGCGATCAGCACGCCGATCGTGACGGGCACGATGTAGCGGGACAGGCTCGGCGCCGCGACCTCCAGGCCCTCGACCGCCGACAGCACCGAGATCGCCGGGGTGATCACGCCGTCGCCGAAGAACAATGCGGCGCCGAAGATGCCGAGGATGCCCATCACGTACGCGGTCTCGGAAGCCAGCGGCAGGCTGCGCTGGGCCATCGCCATCAGCGCCATGATGCCGCCCTCGCCGCGGTTGTCGGCGCGCATGACGATGAACACGTACTTGACGGTCACGACCAGGACCAGCGACCAGAACACCAGCGAGAGGATGCCGAGCACGTTGGCATCGGTCGCGCGCAGGCCGTAGACCGGCCCGAAGGCTTCCTTCATCGTGTACAGCGGGCTGGTGCCGATGTCGCCATAGACCACGCCGATGGCGGCGATGGTGACCGCCCAGGCGCCCTTGCGCGGCGGATCGCCGGTGACGGCATCATCCTGCATGTTCATCGCAGCGCGGCCTTGAGCGCCTTGCGGATGATCGCCTCGGCATCGTCCTGCTCGGCCGCCACCTGCTTGACCAGGCGCGCGGCCTCCTGCGGCTTGTAGCCCAGCGCCTGCAGCGCGACGATCGCCTCGGACGCGGGATCCATCGGCATCGCCGTCGCGCCGCCCAGGCCGCCGCCGATGCCGCGGCCGAGGCCGTCGACCCGGTCGCGCAGCTCGACCACGATGCGCTCGGCGGTCTTCTTGCCGATGCCCGGCACGCGGGTCAGCGCGGCGATGTCGCTGGTCTGCACCAGGCGCGAGAACTCGTCCACGCTGACGCCGGAAAGTATCGACAGCGCGGTCTTGGCGCCGATGCCGCTGACCTTGAGCAGGGTGCGGAACAGCAGGCGCTCGGCTTCGCGGTGGAAGCCGTAGAGCGCGACGCTGTCTTCCTTGACCGCGTAATGCGTGCACAACACGACTTCGCCGCCGACCGGCGGCAGCTCGTAGAAGGTCGACATCGGCGCCTCGAGTTCGTAGCCCACGCCATGCACGTCGAGCGTGAGCCACGGCGGCTGCTTCGAGACCAAGGTGCCCTTGAGGCGGCCGATCATGGCGTGCGCGTCCGCGCGAAGCGAGAAGGGTTCCCGCGTCCACCCCCATCCCCAGCCCCCGGATCAAGTCCGGGGCAGACTCTTCCCCCCTCAAGGGGGAAGGGAGCAACGCCCGGCACTGCACTTCTCCCTTCCCCCTTGAGGGGGGAAGGGCGGGGATGGGGGTGGAGGCGGCGCGTCATCATGACGCGATCAACGCCGCCGCCATGCGGCGGCGGCGATGCCAACGCGCGCCACCATCGCGCGGGAGTGCGCGTGGGTCAGAGCGACCGCCAGCGCGTCAGCGGCATCGGCCTGCAGCGACTGGTTGAGGTTCAGCAGCACGCCGACCATGTGCTGCACCTGGGCCTTGTCGGCGCCACCGGTGCCGACCACGGCCTGCTTGATCTCGCTGGGCGCGTACTCCGCCACCTCCAGCCCGCGCGCCACCACCGCGCAGATCGCCGCGCCGCGCGCCTGGCCGAGCTTGAGCGCCGAATCGGCGTTGCGCGACATGAATACGCGCTCGATCGCGATCTCCTGGGGCTGCCACTGCGCGATGATCTCGCCCAGGGCCTCGAAGATGCGACGCAGGCGCTGCGGGAACGCGCCCTCGCCGCCGACCTCCAGCGCGGCGTGGAACACGTGCGCGCTGGCGCCGGTGGGACCGGCGTCGACGATGCCGACGCCGGTGCGCACGGAGCCGGGATCGATGCCGAGGATGCGGACGCTGCTCACGCGCGCGGCCGATTTCCCGTTGCGCGCACGCCGCTCACCGGTACGCCTCGGCGGGCAGGTCGGCGTTGGAGTACACGTCCTGCACGTCGTCGATGTCCTCGAGCCACTCGAGCAGCTTGGCCACGCTCAGCGCGGTGTCGCCTTCCACCGCCACGTCGTTGTCCGCGCGCATCGTGACCCCGGCCTGGTCGGCGACGAGGCCGGCCCTGGCGAGCGCGTCCTTGACGGCCGGGAAGGCCTCGGGCGTGGTCAGCACGTCGATGCTGCCGTCCTCGGGGTAGCTGACCACGTCCTCGGCGCCGGCTTCGAGCGCGGCTTCCATCACGCGGTCCTCGCTCGCGCCCGGCGCGAAGGAGATCACGCCCAGCTTGCGGAACAGGAAGCCGACCGAGCCGTCGGTGCCGAGGTTGCCGCCGAATTTGCTGAAGGCATGGCGCACGTCGGCCACGGTGCGGGTGCGGTTGTCGGTCAGGCAATCGACGATCACGGCAACGCCGCCCGGGGCGTAGCCCTCGTAGCGGATCTCGTCGTAGTGCACGCCCTCGAGCTCGCCGGTGGCCTTCTTGATCGCACGCTCGATGATGTCCTTGGACATGTTGGCCGCAAGGCCCTTGTCGACCGCGATCCGCAGCCGCGGATTGGTGTTGGGATCACCGCCGCCGGAGCGCGCCGCGACCCCGATCTCGCGGATCACCTTGGTGAAGATCTTGCCGCGCTTGGCGTCCTGCGCGTTCTTGCGGTGCTGGATGTTCGCCCACTTGGAATGACCGGCCATGGAATGTCGTGGTGGAGGCGGAAAATTCGCGGAATTCTAGCATCCGCGGCGACCCGGGCCGCGGCCGGCGGCTCAGGCGAAGCGCCCCTGGCGCAGGAAGCGCGCGGCCATGCGCCCGACCACGGGCGAATAGATGAGCCCGGTGTGCGAGGTCGCGACCAGCGCGTGGTCGCTGAGCCCGGGCAGGCGGGTCTCCTCCACTGCCACGGTGCCATCGCCCGGACCGCGCACGGCACCCGCCAGCGCGCCCAGTCCGAAGGGCGCGTGGCCGGCGATGGCGCCGACCTGGCGCGCGCCCAGCCACGGCGGCACGCCCTCGCGCAGCAGCGATCCGCTGTGGCCGACCAGCCACGGCGCGAGCGGCCAGGCCGAGACCGCGCGCGCGGTCCGGCTGCCCAGCAGCGGCGAACCCAGGCAGACCACGCGTCCCGGCGGCAGTCCGCGCTCGTCGCGCAAGGCCTGCAGCGCGATCAGGCCGCCGAGGCTGTGCCCGACCAGGTGCACGGTGCGCCCGCGCAACGCAGCGACCCGCGCGCGCAGCTCGCCGATGATCGCCTCGGCGCTGCGCGAGAGGCTCGGGTAGCCGTGCACGGAGACTTCGAAGCCCTCGCCGCGCAGCTGGCGCGCGAGCGGCGCCAGCACCAGCGGGCGCATCCACAGGCCGTGCAGCAGGACGACGTGTTCGGCCATCGATCCGGCCCGCCGGCGCTGCGCCCGGCTCAGGCCTTGGCCGGCTTGACCACGCGCACGTGCAGTTCCTGCAACTGCGGCTCCGGCACCAGAGACGGCGCGCCGGTCATCAGGCAGGCGGCGCTCGCGGTCTTGGGGAAGGCGATCACGTCGCGGATCGACTCGGTGCCGACCATCAGCGCCGCGATGCGGTCGATGCCGAAGGCGATGCCGCCGTGCGGCGGCGCGCCGTACTTGAGCGCCTCGAGCAGGAAGCCGAACTTGAGCTCGGCCTCGTCCTTCGAGATCCCGAGCAGGTCGAACACCGCGCTCTGCATCTCGGGCCGGTGGATGCGGATCGAGCCGCCGCCGATCTCGTTGCCGTTGAGGACCATGTCGTAACCACGGCTGACCGCGTTGACCGGGTCGGCGACGAGTTGCGCCACGTCGTCGACCTTGGGCGCGGTGAAGGGGTGGTGCAGCGCCATGTAGCGCCTGGCCGCCGGGTCGTACTCGAACATCGGGAAGTCGACCACCCACAACGGCTTCCACGCGTTCTCGACCAGGCCGAGGTCGCGCCCGAGCTTCAGGCGCAGCGCGCCCATGAATTCGCTCACGGTCCGGTACGGGCCGGCGCCGAAGAAGATCACGTCGCCGGTGGCGGCGCCGGTGGCGGCGAAGATCCCGTCCAGCGCGCGCTGGTCGAGGAACTTCACGATCGGCGAGGTCAGGCCCTCGCGACCCTTGGCGAGGTCGTCGATGCGGATCCAGGCCAGGCCCTTGGCGCCGTACCGCGCCACGTAGGGCGCGAGGTCGTCGAGCTGCTTGCGGGTCATTTCGCTGCCGCCGGGCACGCGCAGCGCGGCGACGCGGCCGCCCGGATCCTGGGCCGGGCCGCTGAAGACCTTGAATTCGACGTGGCGCACGTGCTCGGCCACGTCGGCGAGCTCCAGCGCGATGCGCAGGTCGGGCTTGTCGGAACCGTAGCGGCGCATCGCCTCGGCATAGCTCAGCCGCGGGAACGATTCCGCGAGCTCGACCCCGGCGACTTCGCGGAACACGCTGCGGATCATGGCCTCGACCGTGTCCTGCACCTCGCGCTCCTCGATGAAGGCGAACTCCATGTCGAGCTGGGTGAATTCCGGTTGCCGGTCGGAGCGCAGGTCCTCGTCGCGGAAGCAGCGCGCGATCTGGTAGTAGCGGTCCATGCCGGCCATCATCAGCAACTGCTTGAACAGCTGCGGCGACTGCGGCAGCGCATAGAACTCGCCCGGATGCACGCGCGAGGGCACCAGGTAATCGCGCGCGCCCTCGGGCGTGGCCTTGGTCAGGATCGGGGTCTCGATGTCCTGGAAGGCACGCGCGTCGAGGTAGCGACGGATCGACTGCGTGAGGCGCGTGCGGGTGCGCAGCGCCTTCTGCATGTCGGGGCGGCGGATGTCGAGGTACCGGTACTTGAGCCGCGCTTCCTCGCCCGGGGTTTCGTCGAGCATGAAGGGCAGCGGCGCGGACGCGTTCAGCACCTCGACGGTCGCGGCCACGACCTCGATCCGGCCGGTCCGCAGGCGATCGTTGACCTGCGTGCCCGGCCGCGCACGCACCGTGCCGGCGATGCGCAGGCAATACTCGTAGCGCACCTGCTCGGCGATCGCGAACGCCGCCTGGTTGTCGGGCTCGATCACGACCTGGACCACGCCCTCGTGGTCGCGCAGGTCGATGAAGATCACGCCACCGTGGTCGCGCCGGGTGTCGGCCCAGCCGCACAGGGTGACGGACTGCCCGACGAGCGCCTCGTCGACGAGGCCGCAAAGGTGGGTACGCATGCTGGACTCCGGGATGGCCTGGCGCCCGGAACGGGCGCGGCCGGAAAAAGCGATGCCGGCATGCTAAATGCCGGAATGCTGCAGTGCAACCAAGCGCGCCTCGCGCCCCGCACCCGGCATTCCCGCGCCCGGGCGCTACGATGCCCCCGTAGCGGCCCGCTTTGTGGGCGACCGAGGCTGATCGCGCGCAGAGCGCGCTCCTACAATGCCGGCCTTGTAGGAGCGCGCTCTGCGCGCGATCGGCCTCGGTCGCCCACGGAGTGGGCTCCTATGCGCGAAACGCAGGCGTCGGGCAAACGCTGCGGGTCAATAGCGGCTATCGACGCGGAAATCGGCCTCGCAACCCTGCGAGACCCAGATCCCGCGATGGTCGCTGCCCCAGGTGCGGCCCTCGATGCAAGGCGACTTGGACACCTGGCGTTCGATGTAGACACCCGAGCGACGCGCATCGGCCGGGCAGTAGTTGGGCTCGTAGCCGCGGCTCTTGCAGCGCACGATCTGGCCGCCGCCGTAACCGCCACCCTGATTGCCATGGCCGCCACCGTAGCCCTGGGCGAAGTCGCCGGCACAGCCGCGATCAACCCAGATGGTGTCGCCACGAAAGCCCCAGCTGGTGCCCTCGATGCAGTCGGCATTCGAGTGCTGCCGGACCAGCTCCGCCCCGCGCCAGCGGCCGACGCGGCACTCGTTGTAGCGGTTGTTGCGGCTCTCGCAGCGCACGCCGTCATAGCCGCCTTGCGCGGGGACCGGCGCGGCCCAGGCACACGCCAGCAGGAACAGCAGGCTCGATATGACCTTGCGCATGATGGCTCCCCTCGGTTGGCTGGCGGCGAATCCTGCCGGTCCCTAGCTTAACGCGGCGCGAAGTCCGCATTCCCCCTGTAGGAGCGGCTTCAGCCGCGACCGCGCAGCTTCTCACCCGGCCACGTCGCCTCGAGGCCTATCGCGCGCAGAGCGCGCTCCTACAAGGCCGGCTCTGTAGGAGCGCGCTCTGCGCGCGATAGGCCTCGGTCGCGGCTGAGCCGCTCCTGCATCGACTGGCCCGCTACCGCGCGCTGCCGCCGTCGGGCTTGGCCGGCGCAGCGGCAGGCTCGGGCTTGGTCACGGATTTCGATTCGGGTCTTGCCGCCGGCTTCGGCTCGGACTTGGCATCGGCCTTGGGCGCCGTCGCGGGCGCCTCGGCGGTCGTGCTTGCCGGCGTCTTCGCTTCGGCGTCGTTGCCGGCCAGGTTGCGGCGTTTGTCCTTGTCGCCCTTGAAGTCGGTCTCGTACCAGCCGGCGCCGGCCAGCCGGAACGTCGGCGCGGTGACCTGGCGCTGGACCTGCGCGGCGCCGCAGGCCGGGCATGCCGCGGGATCGGGGTCCGACAGCCGCATCAGCTCGTCGAAGCGATGGCCGCAGGCGTTGCACTGGAACTCGTAGATCGGCATGGCAGGGATCGCCGGTGCGAAGGGATGCAGGGGCGCGGACCCGGTCCGCGGCGCAACGATGCGGGCGGGCCTGCGCCGGTTCAAGGCCAGGGCCGGGGCGATGGGCTCAGGCGGATTCGAGTTGCTCCTGCAGCGCCAGCCACTCGGCCTCCAGCCGCGCAGCGGTCGCCGCCAGTTCCTGCTGCTGCCGGGTCAGCGCGGCGACGCTGGCCTTGTCGGCGCCGGCCTTGCCGGTGGAAGCATAGGTGCCCGGATCGGCCAGCCGCGCCTCGAGCGCCCGCTGCGCCGCCGCGGTCTGCTCGATCTGCGCCTCGAGCGCGCCGATGCGCTTCTTCAGCCCGCGGTCGACCTTGCGCGCCACCACCGGCTGCTTGCGCTCGGCGGCCGCGGCGGCGGCCTGCTCGCGCCGCGCGGCCTTGACCCCCGCATCCTCCGAGCGGCGCGAACGCAGCCAGCGCGCATAGTCGTCGAGGTCGCCATCGAAGGGCTCGACGGTGCCGTCGCAGACGCGCTCGAAGCGGTCGCAGACCAGGCCCAGCAGGCTGCGGTCGTGCGAGACCAGCACCACCGCGCCCGGATAGTCGTTGAGCGCCTCGGCCAGCGCCTCGCGCATGTCGAGGTCGAGGTGGTTGGTGGGCTCGTCGAGCAGCAGCAGGTTGGGCCGCCGCCACGCCACCAGCGCCAGGGCCAGGCGCGCGCGCTCGCCACCGGAGAAACCGCTGATGGTCTCGAAGGCGCGGTCGCCGGCGAAATCCCAGCCGCCGAGGTAGCTGCGCAGCACCTGCACGCTTTCGCCCGGCGCCATGCGCTGCAGGTGCTCGAGCGGGCTGGCCGATTCGTCCAGGTGTTCCATGGTGTGCTGGGCGAAGTAGCCGACCTTGAGGTCGGGATGCGCGGTGCGCTCGCCGCCGAGCGGCGCCAGCTCGCCGGCCAGGGTCTTGACCAGGGTCGACTTGCCCTCGCCGTTGGGCCCCAGCAGGCCGATGCGGTCGCCGGAATCGAGGCCGAAGCGGATCCCGTGCAGGACCATGAAGTCGCCGTACCCGGCGTCGAGTTCCTTCAGGCGCAGGAGGTTGTCGGGCAGCCGCGCCGGCGGCGGGAAGTCGAAGCGGAAGGTGCGGTCGGCGCGCACCGCCTCGGTTTCCTGCAGCTTCTCGATGCGCTTGATCCGCGACTGCGCCTGCGCGGCATGGCTGGCCTTGGCCCGGAAGCGATCGATGAAGGACTGCAGGTGCGCGCGCTCGGCCTGCTCGCGGGCGTAGGTCGCGGCCTGCTGGCGCAACTGCTCGGCGCGCTGGCGCTCGAACTGGAAGTAGTTGCCGACGTAGAGCGTGGCGCGGCCGTCCTCGAGGCTGAGCACGTGGCTGGCGATGTTGTCGAGGAACTCGCGGTCGTGCGAGATCGTGAGCACCGTGCCCTCGTAGCGGCGAATCCATTCCTCCAGCCACACCACGGCATCGAGGTCGAGGTGGTTGGTGGGCTCGTCGAGCAGCAGCAGGTCCGAGGGCGCCATCAGGGCGCGGCCGAGGTTGAGGCGCATGCGCCAACCGCCGGAAAACTCGCGCACCGGGCGTTCGTGCGCCGAGGCATGGAAGCCCAGGCCATGGAGCAGCTTGGCGGCGCGCGCGCGCGCATCGTAGGCGCCGAGCTCGTCGATGCGGTGGTGGGCTTCCATGGCGGCGTCCATGTCGCCGGCGGCCTCCGCGCGCTCGGCGTCGAAGATCGCAGTCGCCGAGGCCACGTCGCCGCCGAGCACGAAGTCGAGCGCGCTGTCGTCGAGCTCGACGGTCTCCTGGGCGACGCTGGCGATGCGCAGGTTCTTCGGCATCCCGACGTCGCCCTTGTCGGGCTCGACCTCGCCCAGCAGCACGCCGAACAGGCTCGACTTGCCGCAGCCGTTGCGGCCGACCACGCCCACGCGCCAGCCGGCGTGGATCGTGAGATCCACGTCCTTGAGCAGCAGCCGGGGGCCGCGGCGCAGGCAGAATTGGCGGAAGGCGATCATGGAACCGCGCATTCTAGCAGCCGGGACGCGTGCACCCGGGGGCTTCGAATGCGGGATTCGGCCCGCGGCGATGGACGGCCGGCGCAGGTCATCGCCTGCCGCGCCGATGACCCCAACGGCCAACCAGGCCGGCGCCCGTGGCGTGCGGCCCCTGGGCTATCCTTCAGCCCGGGGACGCCCGCCCCGTCGCGCGCCGACCTCGCCCCTCAGCCGGAACGGTATCCCGCATGCCCAATGGTCCGCTGCGACGCCACGGGATGTCGCGATCCGCGCGCCTGCTGGTGGCGGGTGCGCTGGCCCTTGGCGCGGCCGGCGCTGCGGCACAGGCGGGTGCGGGCGCCGGCCCTGCGCCGCCGGTCGAGGTCGCGCCCGTCCGCGTCGATGCCGCGCCTGGCGCGGGGTTGACCGGGCGCTTGCAGGCGCTCCAGCAGGCGATCGCGGTCGACGTCGACCTTTCGTCCGGGCAGCGCGGCGCCTTCGATGTCGCGCTGGCCTCGCTACTCGCCAGGTCGCGCGCGCTGGACGAAAGCAGCGCCCGCATCGCCGCGTCGCGCGGCAAGCGCGAGCAGTCGATTCCGACCGCGGTCGACGTCGATGCGACCTTCGACGAGTGGCAGGCGCGCCAGCCCGAGACCGACGACGCCGCCGGCCATTGGCCGCGCATCGCGCGCCTGGCCGAGGAGGTGCGCGCGCTGCGCCAGGGCGAGCAGGACCTGGTATCCGCCGCGCAGGCCGACGCCGGGGACGGCATCGACGCCGACCCCGTGCTCACTGAAGCGGTGCCGGTGGACACCCTGCTGGCCAGCCTGCCGGATTCGCCGGGCCATGCGCGCGCGGTGGCGGAACTGGCGCGCGAACTCGAGCACCGTCGCATCGACGTCGCCACGGCGCTCCTGACCGAGCGTCGCCGCAGCCTGGTCGACCGCGTGCGGCGGATCGGTGCGGAGCGCGCCGCGATCACCAACCGCGTGGAGCTGGCGCAACGCAAGCTGCGCTTCCTCGGCCAGCAGCTCGAACAGTTGGTGTCCGCGCAACTCGATTCGGTGCGCGTGGCGGCACGACGCGCGGCGACTGAAATCGCGCCCGGGGCGCCCGCCGCGTCGATCGCCGGCGCGCTGCCGGGCCTCGTTGATGAAGTGCAGCGGCTGATGGCGCGCGGCAGCACCGTGGTGTCCGCAGCGGACCGCCACGACGTGCGGCTGATCGAGGTCTCGCAGATCTGGAACGACACCCGCGACCGGCTCGCGGTCGAGGGCGCGTCCGAAGCCCTGGGACTGGTGCTGGTGTCGGATCTCGCGCGCACTCTGCCGCCGGGCCAGATCGCGCGGCAGCTCGCCGAACTGCGCCGCGAACTGGCCGGGCTGCGCCTGCGCCTGATCGACCTGCGCTCGCAGGTGGTCGCGACGCAGGATCCCCTGCCCGGGCTCGCCCAACGAGAATTGCTGGAACGCGCGCGGATCGACGTGCCGCTCGATGCGAACACCCTGGTCTCGCTCCAGTTCCGCATGCTGGTCACGGTGGAGGCGGCGAACCTGGCCGTGGTCGAATCCCTGGCCCGTTACGAGGCCACGCTGGTCGAACTCGACCGCCGCAACAACGCGCTGCGCGACCTGATCGGCAAGCGGCTGCTGTGGACACCGAGCCACGCCCCCATCGGCCCGGCGTGGTTCGCCGAGATGGGCCGGCGCATCGCTTCGGGACGTGTATTCACGACCGTGCGCGAACAGGCCGGCAAGGTCCTCGCGCCAGGATTCGGCGGCGTGGCCCATCCGCTGTGGTTGCTGGGCGGCGCCGTCGTCTTCTCCATCCTGTGGGCGTGGCTGGCCCGGCACCGGCGGCGGGTGTTGGCGCGATGGAACGACACCGAATCCTGGGGCTGGCGGCGCGCGATCACGCTGGTGTCGCTCAGCGTGCTGCTGGCCATGCCGTGGGCATTGCTGGCTGCACTGGCGTTCCGCTTGCTGCGCGGCGGCGACGAGCCGAGCGGCTTCTACGAATCGGTGGTCCGCGAAGCGATTCCGGGCTTCTGGTCCGTGCTGGTGCTGGCCGGCCTCGTCGTGCTGGCCGGCGCGCGCGGCGCAGCCGGCCACGTGCTGGGCTGGAGCGCGGAGCAATGCCGCGGGCTGCGGCGCCATGCCCTGGTCCTGGTCGCCCTGATCGTGCCCAGCCACATCGGCGTGTCCGCCGCGTGGTATCGCGGCGACCTCGCCGCAATCGAGTACGAATCGCGCATCGTGTTCATCCTGGCCTGGCTCGGCGTGGCGCTCGTGTTCTGGCACCTGCTGCGCCCCGGCGGCGTCTGGTTCGGCACCGACTCCGGGCGTTCGAGCCTGGGTCGACGGCTGCTGCGGCTGGGCCTGGCCGCTTCCGCGCTGGCCGCGGCGGCGACGGCGGCGCTGGGTTTGCAGATCACGGCCGCCGCGATCGCGACCGAGATCGAAGGCACCATCGGCGTGCTGGCCACGCTGCTCGTCGCCTACACGCTTGCGTTGCATGGGATCGCACTGGGCGAGCGCCGCGCCGCCGAGTGGCAGGCCGTCAGCGCCAACCTCGCGCGCAAGGAGGGCGTCCCCGATCCCGTCGAGCTCGACCCGGGCTCGAACGCGGAGGAACTGGCAGCGGCAGGAATCGAGTCCCGCCAGATGGTCGGCTTCCTGGTCGGCGTCGGCGGCGCGATCTGGCTGGCGGCGCAATGGGCCGACCTGGTGCCCGCGCTTTGGCGCCTCGACGAGATCGTGCTGTGGCACGCCACGGAGACCCGCGACGGCGCCAGCGTGCAGTCGCCGGTGAGCCTGCTCGACCTGTTCTTTGCCCTGGCGACCGCGATGCTGCTGGTGGTCGGCCTGCGGCGGCTGCCCGGCATGGCGGACCTGCTGCTGCGCCAGCGCAGCTCGGTGGATGCCGGCACCCGCTTCGCGATCTCGGCCGTGCTGCGCTACGCGATCGCGGTCGTCGGCGTCGTCCTCACGCTGGGGCTGCTCGGCGTGCGCTGGTCGAACCTGCAGTGGATGGCGGCGGCGTTGACCGTGGGCCTGGGCTTCGGCCTGCAGGAGATCTTCGCCAACTTCGTTTCCGGTTTGATCCTGCTGTTCGAGCGCCCGGTCCGCGTCGGCGACGTGGTCACGGTCGGCGACGTGACCGGCACGGTGTCGAACATCAGCACACGCGCCACCACGGTCGTGGACTTCGACGGTCGCGAGGCCCTGATCCCCAACAAGTCGCTGATCACCGATCCCCTGGTCAACTGGACCCTTAACAGCGAGGTCACCCGGATCACGATCAAGGTCGGGGTCGGCTTCGGCAGCGACCCCGAACTCGCGCACCGCCTGCTGCACCAGGCGGCGAAGGACACGCCGCTGGTGCTGCAACGGCCGGCGCCGGTCAGCGCCCTCACCGGCTTCGGCAGCAGCAACCTCGATTTCGAACTGCGCGTGTTCGTCGCCCGCATCGCGCACCGCGTGCCGGCGAGCAACGCGTTGCACCAGCGCATCCTCGTCCTGTTCGCCGAGGCCGGGATCGCGATCGACTACGACCAGCTCGACGTGCGCCTGGTCGCGGCCGCGGCGCCGCCCGCGGCGCCAGGCGCCTGAGTCCCGCGCAACCGCGCGCGCTGCCGCGCGCTCAGCCGGCCGCCGCCACCCGGCCGAAGCGCAGGTGGCCGTTCACCAGTTCGATGCGGATGGTGTCGCCAGGACGGTACTCGCCGCCGAGGATGCGCTGCGCCAGCGGATTCTCCAGCTGGTGCTGGATCGCGCGCTTGAGCGGCCGCGCGCCGTAGACGGGATCGAAACCCGACTCGCCCAGGTGGTCCAGCGCCGCGTCGTCGATCGCGAGCTTGAGCTCGCGCTCGGCCAGGCGCCGCTCGAGGCCGCCGATCTGGATCCGGGCGATGGCGCGGATGTGCTCGCGACCGAGCGGATGGAACACCACGATCTCGTCGAGCCGGTTGATGAACTCGGGGCGGAAGTGCTGCTGCACGACTTCCAGCACGGCGCCCTTCATGGTCGCGTAGTCGCCCTTGCTGGCCAGCTCCTGGATCAGGTGCGAGCCCAGGTTCGAAGTCATCACGATGACCGTGTTGCGGAAATCGACGGTGCGGCCCTGGCCATCGGTGAGGCGGCCGTCGTCGAGCACCTGCAACAGCACGTTGAACACGTCGCCATGCGCCTTCTCGACCTCGTCGAGCAGGATCACGCTGTAGGGCCGGCGCCGCACCGCCTCGGTCAGGTACCCGCCCTCCTCGTAGCCGACGTAGCCCGGCGGCGCGCCGATCAGGCGCGCGACCGAGTGCTTCTCCATGAACTCGCTCATGTCGATCCGCACCATCGCGTCGGGCGAGTCGAACAGGAACTCGGCCAGCGACTTGCACAGCTCGGTCTTGCCCACGCCGGTCGGGCCCAGGAACAGGAACGAGCCGTTGGGGCGGTTGGGGTCCGAGAGGCCGGCGCGCGAACGCCGGATCGCGTCGGCGACCGCGCGCACCGCCTCGTCCTGCCCGACCACGCGCCGGTGCAGGTCGGCCTCCATGCGCAGCAGCTTCTCGCGCTCGCCCTCGAGCATCTTGCTGACCGGGATCCCGGTCCAGCGCGAGACCACTTCGGCGATCTCCTCGGCCGTGACCTGCTGCTGCAGCAGCTTGAAGCCCTTCTGCTCGGTTTCGTGCGCGGCCGCGAGCTGCTTCTCCAGCTGCGGCAGGCGTCCGTACTCGATCTCGCTGACCCGGGTCAGGTCGCCGCGGCGCAGCGCCGCGTCCTTCTCCAGGCGCAGCTTCTCGATCTCGCCCTTGATGTTCGTGGTGCCCTGGATCGCGGCCTTCTCCGACTTCCAGATCTCCTCGAGGTCGGAGAACTCGCGGCCGAGCTTCTCGATCTCGACCTCGAGGTCCTTGAGGCGCTGCTTCGAGGCGGCGTCCTTCTCCTTCTTCAGCGCCTCGCGCTGGATCTTGAGCTGGATCAGGCGCCGCTCGAGGCGATCCATCTCCTCCGGCTTGGAGTCCATTTCCATGCGGATGCGGCTGGCGGCCTCGTCCATCAGGTCGATGGCCTTGTCCGGCAGCTGGCGGTCGGCGATGTAGCGGTGCGAGAGCGTGGCCGCGGCCACGATCGCCGGATCGGTGATCTCGACCTTGTGGTGCAGCGCGTAGCGCTCCTTGAGCCCGCGCAGGATCGCGATGGTGTCCTCGACGCTGGGCTCGCCCACGTAGACCTTCTGGAAGCGGCGCTCGAGCGCGGCGTCCTTCTCGACGTACTTGCGGTATTCGTCCAGCGTGGTCGCGCCGATGCAGTGCAGCTCGCCGCGCGCGAGCGCCGGCTTCAACATGTTGCCGGCGTCCATCGAACCCTCGGCCTTGCCGGCGCCGACCATGGTGTGCAGCTCGTCGATGAAGAGGATCACCTGGCCTTCCTGCTTCGACAGGTCGCTGAGCACCGCCTTGAGGCGTTCCTCGAACTCGCCGCGGTACTTGGCCCCGGCGATCAGCGCGCCCATGTCCAGCGACAGCACGCGCCGGTCGCGCAAGCCCTCGGGCACCTCGCCCTCGATGATGCGCTGGGCCAGTCCCTCCACGATCGCGGTCTTGCCCACCCCCGGCTCGCCGATCAGCACCGGGTTGTTCTTGGTGCGTCGCTGCAGGACCTGGATCGTGCGCCGGATCTCCTCGTCGCGACCGATCACCGGATCGAGCTTTCCTTCCTCGGCCCGCCGGGTCAGGTCGATGGTGTACTTCTCCAGCGCCTGGCGGTGCTCCTCGGCGTTGGCATCCTGCACGGTCTCGCCGCCGCGCACGGACTCGACCGCCTTCTCCAGCGCGGCCTTGTGCCCGCCGGCGGCCTTGAGCGCCTGGCCGGCCTCGCCCTTGTCGTCGGCCACCGCCAGCACGAACAGTTCGCTGGCGATGAACTGGTCGCCGCGCTGCTGCGCGAGCTTGTCGCAGACATTGAGCAGGCGCCCGAGGTCGTTGGAGGCGTTGAGGTTGCCCTCCTGCCCCTTGACCTTCGGCAGCCGGTCGAGCGCCTCGCCCAGCCGCGTGCGCAGCGCGGCGACATTGACCCCGGCCTGCGCCAGCAGCGGGCGCGTGGAGCCGCCCTGCTGGTCGAGCAGCGCCGCGAGCAGGTGCACCGGCTCGATCATGTTGTGGTCGCGGCCCACGGCCAGCGATTGCGCGTCCTGCAGTGCCTGCTGGAAGCGCGAGGTCAGCTTGTCCATCCGCATCGTTTCCGCTCCGAATCCACCGACCGGGCGTATCGCCGATCGCTTGGCTTCTAAGTGGGGTCCGGTGCTGTTGGTTCAAGGCGCTGCCCCGGACCGTCCGGGGCAGCACGCAGGTCGAGCAGGAAATAGTTGTTGCCGATCGACTCTGCACCATCGAGGGCGCGAAACAGGGCAGTTTCGGCAAGTCGCGGAGCCGCCGCCCACCATCGAATCACGTTGTGGCCACTCAGGACATACAAGACTGCACGCGGCGTCTCCCAATCGCTCGCCAGCAAGGGTTCGAATCGCGGCAAGTAGGCGTCAATTGGCAAGGCGCTGAACAACAAGACGACCGGCCGTTCCTCGGAACCAAGTCGAGCCTCGATCGCAGGCCAGACGCGGTGCATGTTCTGACCCCAGTCCACGTTCGAGTCGTCGAGGCAGAGGGCCGCGCGCGCGCCATTGCAGCCGGCAAAGCCGTTGAAGTAGGCCAACGGATCCGGCAGCGATCGCCACGCGACCATGCCCTGCGCCAGAACGAGCAGGACGCCCGTCGCCGCACGCCAGGATGGCGCGAGCTTGAGGTGCATGGCCGCCGCTGCACCGACGAACAGGAACGGGTATACGGGCACCGTGTAACGGTGGCCGATGTTCGGCGCCTGCAACATCAATGCCGCCAGGTAGGCGAGCGGAAACGCGAGTACCCACGCCATGTTGACCAGGGCGACAGGCGAGGCGGCGCTGGCACGAAGACCGCGCCCTGCGCTGGCGACGGCTACCAGCGCCAACGCCCAAGCGCCAAGCTCTACCGGCGTGCTCTTCAGTCCGATCGTAAGCGGGAAATAGCTGAGGAAGCCGGTTTGCGAGAACTCACCCATGGCGAAGTACTGCCACACGGCACGATGATTGTGCCCCAGCATCGTGACGCCCTGCAGGTACTCACCCAGCCCCCCGTTCACGGCGGCGATCGCAGCGAACGCAAGCACGAAGCCCAATGCCGCGGCAGCAGCGATCCTCAGATTCGCAAGTAGCGATTCCACTCGTCGCTGCGACGGAATCGTCACGGGCTCAAGTAGAAGCAGGAGCAGCACAAGCGGGACAAGCATCAATCCCGTGTACTTGGAAAACACTGCCGCGGCCATTGCCATGCCACCGGCAATTGCAAGCGGCATGGACCTACGTCCCCGCGCCACCCAGATCAGCGCCATCGCCGTGACGGCGAAGGAGCCGAGCGCGAGATCAGTCAGGACCAGTGCTCCGTGCGCATGAATCGTCGGGCTCAATGCATAGAGAAACAGGGCGAATAACGCCGCGTTTCGCCCGAACAAAGAAAGAGCCCAGCCGAATACTGCGGCCGCACCAAGGAGGGCAAGGAAGCTGAAGGGGAGGCGCGCGGCATCCAGGCGGCCGCGATGAACCACTCCGTCCTGGACCAGCAGAGCCCGACCCAAGTCCCACTGATCGGGCGGCTCGCCGTTGACATCGAGCTCGGGCGCAACTCCGCCGTAGTGCATTGCCGCACCAGCCATTCGCTTGGTCAGCGGCGGATGTTCAAGGTTGAGTTCGTTGGACCCGGTCGCATCAAGCCATGCCGCCGCGCCGATATGAGCGACCTCGTCGATACCTGCTGACAGGTTGTGAGCAACCAATCGCACGCTGGCAAGCAACAGGAATCCGGCAAGTAGTGCCAACGCCAGCACTGCGCCGCGCGACAGTTGAAAGCCACTGCTGATCGCGCGGCGGCCATCCGTATCGTCGAGCCGCAGCCGCTGTTCCAAATCGCTCATGTCTCGTCGATCCATACAAGGGTGGCCATGCGGCCGGTTACGCCGTCGCGGCGGTAGGAGTAAAAGCGCTGCGGCTCGCCATGGGTACAGTACTCGCCACCATGGATGCGCTCGATACCGAGCCGCGCGAGCCGCATCCGCGCCAGCGCATAGAGGTCGCAGTACCAGTGGTCGCGGCGTGCCACGCGGAAGCCGGCTGCGGCCGCGGGGTCGTCGGCGATGAAGGCTTCGCGGACTTCCGCGCCGACTTCGTAGGCGACGGGCCCGATCGCCGGCCCCAGCCAGGCCAGCAGGCGCGGCCCCGGCGCGCGCAGCTGCGCGCAGGCGGCCTCGATCACGCCCGCGCGCAGGCCGCGCCAGCCGGCGTGGATCGCCGCGACTTCGGAGCCATCGTCGGCGCACAGCAGGACCGGCAGGCAGTCCGCCGTAAGCACGCCCAGCACGGCGCCCGCGACCCGGGTGACGGCGGCGTCGGCTTCGGGCTCCGCGCCGACGGCGACCCGCATCGCGGTGGCCACCGCGTGCACCGTGGTGCCGTGCACTTGCCGCAGCCAGGACGGCACGGACGGCAGCGCCAGCGCGCGCAGCAGGCTGGCGCGGTTGGCCGCGGTCACGCCGGGGTCCTCGCCGACGTTCGCGCCGAGGTTGAAGCGCTCGTGCGGCGGCCGCGAGGCGCCGGGGCCGTTGCGGGTGGTGGTCACCGCGCGCACCCGCGCGGGCGCCGGCCAGTCCGGGGTGATCCACGCCAGGGCGTCGTTCACGCCGCCACCTTGGCGCGCGCGGCGCGGCCTCGCAGCCAGGCCCAGGCCTCGGCCGCCGCGTAGCAGGCCATCAGGTACAGCTCGGGCCGGAACGGCACGCTGTAGCGCGGGTAGGGCGCGCCGGCGACATGCACGGCGAGCACGTAGAGCAGCAGCAGCGAGACCACGCGCAAGCCGGCCGCCTGCGCCGCGCCGACCACGGGCGAGCGCCGGCGCCAGGCCAGCACGCAACCCGCGAGCGCCAGCACCATCAGCGGCCAGTGCAGCAGGCGCGCGAGCAGGTGCGTGGCGAGGAACACCGGATGGCTGAAATAGGGCGTGGCGGACACGCTGAGGATGAACGCGTCACCGATCCGCACCTCGTCCCAGGCCACCAGCGACAGCGGCTTGCCGACGAGGTACCAGCGCAGGTAGCGCGCGGGATCGGCGCTGGCGCGCTCGGCCAGCGCGGACAGCACGGTGGCGGTCGAGCGTCCGATCGCCGGCGCCTCGGGATCGAACTTGTACGGCATCGCCAGGGTCTCGGGCCGGTCCTCCCAGAGGAAGTCCGGGTACATCCCGTGCAGCAAGGTGTTGACGGCCAGGCTGCGATCGTCGAGCTGGCCGAACTGGACCAGGTTGCGCGCCCACCATGGACCCATCACGGTCGCGATCCCCAGCGCCAGCACCGCGACCGTGCGCCAGGCGCGCGGCCGCGGCAGCGCCAGCAAGGCCAGCGGGACCAGCAGCCAGGGCAGGTAATCGAGGGTGGGACGGGTCAGCATCGCGGCGCCGAACGCAAGCGCGGCGGCGTACAGGCGCGCCCCGCCCGCGATCGCGATGCGGCCGTCGAAGGCCAGTACCAGCGCGAGCAGCACGAGCAACGCGAACAGCGGTTCCGACAGCAACCAGATCGCGCTGTTCACCAGGTGCGGCGAGATCGCGCACAAGCCGCCGACGGCCCAACCGGTGCCGCGGCCGACCAGGCGCCGGCCCAGCCACCACGCCAGGCCGACCAGGGCCACGCCCAGCGCGGCCTGCAGCAATCCGATCCGCAGCAGCATGCCCACGGTGGGCGGATGCGCGATCCAGGGCAGGATGAACAACGCGTAGCCCGGGCGCCGGAATGCGTCGGCTGGCGGGACTTCGCCGGCCACGCCGGTCGCCGGCGTGCGCGAGTAGGCGCCCGACTCGCGCAGGTTGTGCGCGTAGTGGTAGTAGTCGAGCGCGTCGCCGCGGATCGGCTCGATCACCTCGGTGCCGAGCACGGCGCCGATCCGCAGCCAGGCGGCGAAAAGCAGCAGCAGCAGAAGCGCGATCGCCTCGCGCCGGCTGACCCCCGCGGGCGGCCGATCGTCCGCGAAGCTCACGCCCGCGCGCCGGCGGCGTGGGCGGCGCGATCCTCGGCCAGCGCAGCAAGGAGGCGTTCCAGGTCCGCCGGACGCGGTGCCTCGACCGAAACCAGCTTGCGGCCGGAGGGGTGCTCGAACTCGAGCTTCTCGGCATGCAGCGCCTGGCGGCGGAAGGCGCGCAGGGCCTCGGCCAGCGCCGGCGTGGCGCCGCGCGGAAGCTTGAGCCCGCCACCGTAGAGCGTGTCGCCGACCAGCGGATGGCGTATGTGCGCGAGGTGCACCCGGATCTGGTGCGTGCGCCCGGTCTCGAGCTTGACCTGCAGCAGGGTATGGGCGCGGTAGCGATCGCGCACGCGATAGTGCGTGATGGCCGGCCGGCCGCCCTCGACCACCGCCATCCGCAGCCGTTCGCGCGGATGCCGCCCGATGGGCGCGTCGACGGTGCCGCCCGCGACCATGGTGCCGTAGACCACCGCCTCGTACTGGCGGTGCACGTCGCGCTCGGCCAGCTGGGCGACCAGGCGCGTGTGCGCGGCCAATGTTCGGGCCACCACCAGCGCGCCGCTGGTCTCCTTGTCGAGCCGGTGCACCAGGCCGGCGCGCGGCACCCGGGCCAGCTTCGGGTCGTGGTGCAGCAACGCGTTCTGCAAGGTGCCGGCCGGGTTGCCGGCACCGGGATGCACCACCAGGCCCGGGGGCTTGTTGACCACCAGCACGCTCGCGTCCTCGTACAGGATGTCGAGCGCGATCGCCTCGGCCGCGGCGTGCACCTGGGTGTCCTCGATCACGCGCAGCGTCACCCGCTCGCCGCCACGGACCGGGTCGCGCTGGCGCAGCACTTCGCCATCGACCAGGACGCGGCCGGCCTTGAGCCAGGCACTGAGCCGGCTGCGCGAGTAGTCCGGGAACAGCTGGGCCAGGGCCTGGTCGACGCGCGCTCCGGCGAGTCCCAGGGGGATCTCCGCCTCGAGTTGCGCTGGCGTTTCCGATTCGTTCATGGAGCCGGCCCCGGCCTTTCCACTATGATGGCTGCCTATACTAGGACTTCCGGCCGCTTCCCCCCATGCGAGTCCACGCTTTCCTCCCGCGCCTGGCCATCGTGCTGGCGATCGCGCTGCTTGGCGCCGCCTGCCGCAAGGATGGCCGCCTCGACGAGACCGAGACCCTCCCGGTCGACCAGCTCTATGCCGAGGCCAAGGCGCTGCTGGAAGCGGGCAACTACGAACGCTCGGTGCGCTACTACCGGCGCCTGGTCGCGCGCTTCCCCTTCGGCAAGTACACCGAGCAGGCGGAGCTCGATACTGCCTATGCGCAGTACAAGGCCGGCGAGCCGGAGGAGGCGCTGTCGACCATCAACCGCTTCATCCGCCAGTACCCGACCAACAAGCACGTCGACTACGCGTACTACCTGCGCGGGCTGATCAACTTCAACCGCGAGGTCGGGCTGCTCGAGCGCTACGTCGCCAACGACAACACGCGCCGCGACCTCGGTTTCGCGCGCCAGTCGTTCCAGGACTTCGGCGAACTGCTCAAGCGCTTCCCCGACAGCCGCTACGCCGAGGACGCGCGCCAGCGCATGATCTACCTGCGCAACGGCCTCGCCCAGGGCGAGCTCAACGTCGCCCAGTACTACTTCCGGCGCGAGGCCTACATCGCGGCGCAGGGCCGCGCCAAGTACATCATCGAGAACTACCAGCAGACGCCGCAGGCCTCCGAGGCGCTGGCGATCATGGCCGAGAGCTACAAGCGCCTGGGCCAGCAGAAGCTGGCCGAGGACACCATCCGCGTGCTGCAGCTCAACTACCCCGACCACCCCTACCTGCAGGGCGACTGGCCGGCGCGCGGCAACAAGTGGTGGCAGCTCATCCCCGGCTTCGGCGAGAGCAAGGCCGGCTGAGGGGCAAGCCCGCAGGCCAGCGCCTCTGTAGGAGCGCATCTCATGCGCGACGGAGGCCTATCGCGCACAGGGCGCGCTCCTACGAAGCCAGCCCTGTAGGAGCGCGCTCTGCGCGCGACAGGCCTTGAGGCGTCCATGGTGGGTGAAGTGCCTCGTGGTCGCGCATGAGAGGCGCTCCTGCAGCGGCACCGCCCCACGCTCAGGGCCGCCAGCCCGAGGTGATGGGATAGCGGCGATCGCGACCGAAGGCGCGCCGCGTGACCCGCGGCCCCGGCGCCGACTGGCGGCGCTTGTACTCGTTGCGCAGCACCATGCGCACGACCCGCTCGACCGTCGCGGCGTCGTAGCCCTCGGCCACGATCTGCTCCACCGAGCGGTCGTCCTCGACATAGCGGCGCAGGATCGCGTCGAGCAGCTCGTAGGGCGGCAGCGAATCCTGGTCGGTCTGGCCCTCGCGCAGTTCGGCCGACGGCGCGCGCGCGATCACCGCCTCGGGAATCACCGGCGAGATCGCGTTGCGATGGCGGCACAAGGCGTAGACGGTGGTCTTGTAGCAATCCTTCAGCGGCGCGTAACCACCGCACATGTCGCCGTAGATGGTGGCGTAGCCGACCGCCATCTCGCTCTTGTTGCCGGTCGACAGGACCATGCGCCCGAGCTTGTTCGACAGCGCCATCAGGATCACGCCGCGGCAGCGCGACTGGATGTTCTCCTCGGTGAGGTCGCGCGCGCGGCCGCCGAAGGCCGGCGCCAGCACCTCCTGGAAGGCGCCGAACGGCGGCTCGATCGGGATGTCGAGATACTCGACGCCGAGCGCGCGGGCCTGTTCGCTGGCGAGGTCCACGCTCAGCCGCGAGGTATGCCGCGACGGCATCATCACCGCGGTCACCTGCGCCGGCCCCAGCGCATCGACCGCGATCGCCAGCGTCAGCGCCGAGTCGACGCCGCCCGAAAGCCCGAGCAGCACGCCGGGGAAGCCGTTCTTGCGCACGTAGTCCCCGGTGCCGCGCACCAGCGCGCGCCAGGTCGTGGCGACCTCGTCCTCGTCCGCGGCCTCGAAGTCGACCGCGCGGAAGCTGCCCTGCGCGGGATCGAGCTCGACCACGTGCAGCGCATCCGCGAACGAGGGTGCCGGGCCCAGCAGGGCGCCCGCCGCCGACACCGCCATGGCGCCACCGTCGAACACCAGGTCGTCCTGGCCGCAGACCAGGTTCACGTAGGCGATCGGCAATCCATGCTCGCGCGCGCGCCGGCGCACCACCGCCATGCGCTCGGCGCGGTTGCGCGGGTCCCAGGGCGAGGCATTGACCACCAGCAGCGCTTCGGCGCCGGCGCGCTTGGCGGCCCGTGCCGGCGCCTCCTCCCAGATGTCCTCGCAGATCAGCGCGCCGAAGCGCACCCCGCCGCACTCGACCACCAGCGTGGCGTCGCCCGGGTCGAAGTAGCGCTGCTCGTCGAACACCATGTAGTTCGGCAGGGCCTGCTTGCGGTACGAGGCCAGCACCTTGCCGTCGCGGATCCAGCTCAGCGCGTTGTAGACGCGCCCGCCCTCGGCCAGCGGATGGCCGACCAGGGCGTCGATCCCGTGGAGGCCGCGCGCGAGATCCGCCAGCGCGCGGGCGCAGGCATCGAGGAAGCCCGGGCGCAGGAACAGGTCCTCGGCCAGGTAGCCCGACAGCGCCAGTTCGGGAAACATCACGATTCGCGCGCCATGGCGGTCGCGCGCCTCGGCCGCGAGCGCCGCGATGCGCGCGGCATTGGCGGCCACGGCGCCGACCGGGAAGTCGAACTGCGCAAGCGCGATGCGGATCGGCGTCACGGGCCGGCACCAACGGAAAAGGGCCGCGCCAAGCTAGCGCGGCCCCTGCGACTTGTCATCCCGGGCCGGACGGCGGAACCTGGCGCTCAGCCCTTCATGCGCCCGACGAGCGCCTTGCCGAGGTCGGCTGGCGAACGCACCGTGGTGACGCCGGATTTCTCCAGCGCGGCGAACTTGCCGGCGGCGGTGCCCTTGCCGCCCGAGACGATGGCGCCGGCATGGCCCATGCGCTTGCCGGCCGGCGCCGAGGCGCCGGCGATGAAGGCGACCACCGGCTTGGTCACGTAGCTGGCGATGAACTCGGCCGCGTCTTCTTCCGCCGAACCGCCGATCTCGCCCACCATGATGATGCCCTCGGTCTGCGCGTCGTCCTGGAAGTGGCGCAGGCAGTCGATGAAGTTCATGCCCTGCAGCGGGTCGCCGCCGATGCCGATGACGGTGCTCTGGCCGAGGCCGACCTGGGTGGTCTGGAACACGGCCTCGTAGGTCAGCGTGCCGGAGCGGCTGACGATGCCGATCTTGCCCGGCTGGTGGATGTGCCCGGGCATGATCCCGATCTTGCACTCGCCCGGCGTGATGATGCCGGGGCAGTTGGGTCCGATCAGCACGGTATCGGGATAGGACTTCAGGGCGTTGTGCACCTTGAGCATGTCCATCACCGGGATGCCCTCGGTGATGCACACGATCACGCCGATGCCGGCATCGGCCGCCTCGAGGATCGCGTCGGCCGCGAACGGCGGCGGCACGTAGATCACCGAGGCATCGGCGCCGGTGCCCTTGACGGCTTGCCGCACGGTATCGAACACCGGCAATCCGAGGTGCTGCGTGCCGCCCTTGCCGGGCGTGACGCCGCCGACCATCCTGGTGCCGTAGGCGATCGCCTGCTCGGAGTGGAAAGTGCCCTGCTGGCCGGTGAAGCCCTGGCAGATGACCTTGGTGTGCTTGTTGACGAGGACGCTCATGATTCGGATTCCGGGTGTTGCCTTGTAGGAGCGCGCTCTGCGCGCGATGGGCGTCGCTTCGAGCGGGGCGCCTATCGCGCGCAGAGCGCGCTCCTACAACGCGAATGGAGGTCTAGGCGGTCTTGGCGGCGGCGACGGCCTTGGCCGCGGCATCGTTCAAATCGGTGGCCGGCGTGATCTTGAGCCCGGAGCCCGCGAGCAACTCGCGCCCCTTCTCGACGTTGGTGCCCTCGAGCCGCACCACCACCGGGATCTTGACCCCGACTTCCTTGACCGCGGCGATGATGCCCTCGGCGATCATGTCGCAGCGCACGATGCCGCCGAAGATGTTGACCAGGATCGCGCGCACCTTGTCCGAGGACAGGATCAGCTTGAAGGCCTCGGCCACGCGCTCCTTGGTCGCGCCGCCGCCGACGTCGAGGAAGTTGGCCGGCTCGCCGCCCGCCAGCTTGATCACGTCCATGGTCGCCATCGCCAGCCCGGCGCCGTTGACCATGCAGGCGATGTCGCCATCCATGGTCACGTAGTTGAGGTTGTGGTCGGCGGCGGCGGCCTCGGTCGGGTCCTCCTGCGCGACGTCGCGCATCGCCGCCAGCGCCGGCTGGCGGAACAGCGCGTTGTCGTCGGCATTGACCTTGCCGTCCAGCGCCATCAGGTCGCCGCCCTTGACGATGGCCAGCGGGTTGAGCTCGACCAGCGAAAGGTCGCGCTCGACGTAGAAGCGGTAGAGGCCCTGCATGATCTTCGTGAGCTGGCCTGCCTGCTTCGCGTTGAGGCCCATCGCGAAGGCGACGTCGCGGCACTGGTACGGCATCAGGCCCTGCACGTAGTCGACCACCACGGTATGGATGTCCTGCGGGCGCTCGCGCGCGACCTGCTCGATGTCGACGCCGCCGCTGGCCGAGGCGATGAAGGCCACGCTCTTGCTGGCGCGGTCGAGCAGCACCGACAGGTACAGTTCCTGCTCGATGTCGTTGGCCTCGCTGACCAGCACCCGGTCGACGGGCAAGGCTGCGCCGGCCGACTGGTAGGTGACCATGCGCGTGCCCAGCATCTTCGCGGCCGCTGCCTCGACCTCCTCGGGCGACTTGACCAGCTTGACGCCGCCGGCCTTGCCGCGCCCGCCGGCGTGGATCTGCGCCTTGACCACCCATTGCGTGCCGCCGAGCGTGCGCGCCGCCTCGGCCGCCTTGGCCGGCGTCGACACGGCGATGCCCCTGGGCACCGGAATGCCGAACTGCGCGAACAGTTCCTTGGCCTGGTATTCGTGGAAGTTCATGCGGGATTCCTGCTCGCGGCGGCAGCGCGTCGGGCACGTGGTGCGGCCCGTGGCGCCGTGGGACCGGCCACCGGGACGGCGGCGCGGAAAGGGCGCGCTATTCTGGCGAAGGCACGGAGCGATAGGAAGGGGCC
>Ga0209477_1000241_pt1 | contig 32807 bp, 26 predicted proteins | sample KloWWTupernatant_FD_187180 | JGI IMG/M metagenome (GOLD analysis project Ga0209477, IMG submission 187180) | Active sludge microbial communities from Klosterneuburg, Austria, studying microevolution and ecology of nitrifiers - Klosterneuburg... | ecosystem: Engineered > WWTP > Aerobic digester >...
ATTTTTTTCAAGAAAAGATCTGAGTATCCTGTTAAGGTTATCTTCTCCTATATATTCACTCAAAATATAAAACGTAATCGAACCCTTACCATATGAAATGTAAGTCTGCTCAGGACTTACATACATCAGCGGTAATTCTTTATCAACTTCTTCTGCTCTGCCTTTCAGATAACGATCATACTGAATTTTCAGAAAACCCAATGCTTTTTCTCTTCCAAATTTTCTTTCGTAAATTTTTGCCGTAATGTATTCCGTAATGCTCTCGGTAATCATAAGTGCACCTGCTGCATCTGCAGGTATGATCTGATTTCCCCACCACTGATGAGTGAGTTCATGAGCTGCCGTATAAAAGGAAATATCAGTGTTTTCTTCACCGTCCTCTCCCGTATCATTTATAAATCTTATCTCAGAGATCTGAATTGTGTTACCTGATGTAGTTGCATAGCTGCCTTCAGATCTTGGAAATTCTACGATCGAAATATTACTGTGCTGATATTCTCCAAAATATTCTGTGTTATAATCAAACGCAGATTTAATGCCGTCTGCAAAATTATTTATGTTATTGCTGTGATCTTTATAATAAAAAATGCTGAGCTCTTTTCCTTTGTATGATTCTTGATAAATATTAAACTCTCCTGAATTTATTCCTAAAACAAATTTGATATTCCCTTCAGATTTGTAATGAAAATAATTTCTGCCGTTTTGCTCTCTCTTATCCATCAGTATTCCAGGCATTATAACAATCTGATCTTTACTCGTACTCACAGTTGCTTCGATATTTATAAGGTCAGAATCGTATCTCTGATAATGATTTAAGTGCGAAACACTGTCTTCCGGATTTAATTTATTTTCATTTTTAAGATTTATAAATCCAATATGAGGAAATATATCACTCTTTATAAAAGTACCGTCTTCAAGTACATTTGAGTTTTGTGTTAGAATTGTGTTTGAAATATTTTTAATGCTGAAATATAATTTTATAGAATCTTTTGGTTCTATTCCTTTACTTAATTTATATACTGAAAATTTCAGAACACTGTCATAAGCTTCAAGTTCAGTTCCTTCTGAAAAAGTATAAGAAGTGTTTTCATCATAGCCGCTTTTTAAAAGTAGTTTGTCGATTACATAATTTGTTTTGTTTACCAGTATATAAAATCCTTCTGCTGTAAATGACTTTTCATCCGGAAAAATATCCATATTAAAATTCAGAAGTACAATCCTCGGCTGAGGGAAAGAATCATATTTACCAAATTCATTTTGAAAATTTAACATGTACTCAGATTTCTGTTTTTCTGTCAGTATAATTTCAGACTCATTTTTCTTTTCACTGTAAATATAAATCCCACTCAAAATAAATAATGCCATTAATCCTGTCAGTGGCATAAGTTTTTTCCCATAAAATCTTAAATTAACATTTTTGATTCTTTCAGAAATTAAATCAGCTTTTAATCTTTTGTTAAAAATTATTGTAAGATTGATCAATACCATACAAAACAGAACCCAGTATAATTTTGAAACAAAGTAAGGATACACCGAATGTCCAAATCCCGATATCTCTGAATATTTCAGAAAAAAATCCGGTTCAGGGTTCCTGTTGAATTTTAATACCAATGAACCTGCATCTCCAATAGGCACATTGTCTAATCCAAGAAAAATTAAAACTAATATTATGAGTCCGGTAAATGAATTTGTTACTAAGGTTTGAATAAACAATGCCAATACTGCCCAGATCACAAAACCGATAAGATGAATTCCAAATAAAGTGTAAATATAATTACCGATATCGAAATTGTAATACCCGCTGTAGATCTGTATCAGAATACCTGAGATCATCATAATCAGGAGCATCAGAATCTGAATTTTGATCAGTGCAGTCAGCCTTGAGAAATACAAAACAAAATCAGGTGCCGGTGTCATGCACTCTAATTCTTTCATGCCTGTACTTTCAGATCTGTTGATCAGTAATCCTGAATAAAGAAATGTGAGAAAAATTATTAGCAGTGAATAAAATAAAAACGGAATACTCATTATTGTCCATGTCACAGGAAGTAATTTTACACCTGTGTCAGTATTTCCTTTCAGGATAAGTACGGCTATGAAGACAGCACCGATTAATGCTAATATTCTGAATGACAGATTTCTTGTTATGTAATTGAAATCATATTGAGATAGTCTCCATATTGATCTTATATTTTGGCTGAAAGTATAATTAAATTTTATGTCAAGTGATCGATATGAAGTTTTTGACTCGGATAATAATTCCTTTTTTTTAAAAAAGGATCTCTCTTTTACTTTCTCTGTCACAGTGAATGAAAATTTTTTATAAGTATAACATAAGACCAACGATGCTATTGTCATCCAGAATATTCTGTTAATTAAATATTCAAATCCGAAAGGTATAGATATACTTGCAAGTTCAGATGCAGATAAATACTTAATTTTATTCTCAAAATAAATTTCACCAAATGGATCTGCCGTGATTTCAGGAAATCCGAATCCTGTACTGAACATGATACCGCTGATCAATTTAGTAAGCAGTAATAAAATTATAACTGCCGGGAAACCTGAATAGATGTTCTTTGTCCTTAAAACTACTGTAAAGACAATTACTGTAACCAAAAATAAATTGGGAAGTAGGTAAAGGAAAAAAGTCTGCAGATATACTGATAAGTCAAATCCAATTACCTGATCGGAATTTATTCCGGGTAATAATAATCCTAAAGCCATTCCGGACATTACCAATATGGAAATAAATATAACTGTTATAAAACCATTAGTGAATTTTCCTGATAGATAATCTGATTTTTTTACCGGATAGGAAAATAGAAACCTGCTGGTTTTGCTGAGATAATCTCTGCTGATCACCGTTCCGATTATAACCGGAATCAGCAGCAGAAATAATTTATTAAAAAATATTGCTGTAGATAAAATATCTATTGGTGAATTTGCTATACCGGTACTTCCTGAACCTTCGCCGAATATTCCCGCAGCACCTGATAATGAAATGAGAGCTGCCAAGAAAAACACAAATGAGTAAAAATAAAATGACAGACTTTTCAGCCAGAGTCTTAACTCAAATTTAATAATTGGAATAAACATTATCTCACTGTGTGCTTGTCAGTTTCAAGTACCGTAAAGTAAATGTCTTCCAAACCAGGATCAGCATCAATAAATTCTGCTGAAGGTTTCTCTTCTGAATATACTTTTACACTCAGAGAATTGTCTTCGTTAAATTTAGATGAAATAACTCTGTGCAATCTTGTATATTCTTCCAGCTCATTTTTATCAATATTAATTACCCAGATCTTTTGATCTAATTCTTTCACTGCTGCTGTTGGAGAACCTGTTTTCAAAATTCTTCCTTTGTTAATTATTGCCATGTCATTACACAGATCTTTTATATCATCTACAATATGTGTAGAAAAAATAATTATGTTTGTGCTCGCAATTTCACGCAGCAGATTCAGAAAACGTTTTCTCTCAGCGGGATCCAGTCCTGACGTTGGTTCATCCACTATTATAATTTTCGGATCGTTCAACAGTATCTGAGCAATTCCAAATCTTTGTTTCATCCCTCCTGAATATTTACTGACATGCATTTTTCTGACATCAAGCAGGTTTGTCATTTCCAGAACTTTATCCGTTATCATTTTTCTGTCTCTTGAAGATGATATACCTTTTAAAATAGCAAAGTAGTCAAGCAGTTCATCTGCATTCATACCCTGATAAATCCCAAATTCCTGAGGCAGATAACCAAGTAGTTTTCTGTAACTCATCGGATCTTCAAGTACATTTATCTCATCAAAATATATTTCTCCTTCATCAGGCAGTTGAACTGTTGCAGCGATCCTCATCAGAGTAGATTTACCGGCACCGTTTGGTCCCAGCAGTCCGAACATTCCCTGACCGATTTCAATATTTATATTGTCGAGAGCTTTATGTGATCTTTCGTAGGACTTGCTTAGATTATTGATAGAAAACTTCAATAGGAATTTAATATTTATTTAATGTACTTTTTTTAAAAACCCTTTTTTGACCCGGGATAACTGATCAGGTGAAAAATATACGGAATGATCCAGATTTTAGTTTAAATCGGCATTTAATTATGATTGAATATGAATTTTAACAACTACTGACAGGAACTGTTTATTTATGCAAACAAAAGTAAAATTTATTTTTTATAGATTTTCAGATCTCTGAATTTAAAAAAGGAGAAAGTCGGAGAAGAAGCAGTTATTCTGTATATAAAAAAATCATTTACTTTTGGAGAAGCTATTGTAGTATCTATATATTTTTCTGTTGGAGTTATATTCGCAGAACTAAAATTAAAAATATTAATTTCTGCAGGACCCTGATTATAAAATATTTTCAGAGGAGCCGGATCAAAGTTATTTTCTCCCGAATAGTAAAAAGTTAATCTTACACTGTCTCTGTCAGAAAAATTAAGTGTACTGCCTGTAATACTCTGAGACATGGATGATGATCCTGAAGATACTCCGACAGAATCACCTGACACTTCAGCCAGTAATACTTCGCCCGTTGCCGGTGGATCAACTGAATTATCCTCACTGCTGCAGCCTATAAAAGAGATAATCGATACAAAGATTATGATCACCGGTAAAAAAAGATCCGTTAATTTTTTACACATCAGAATATTTTTTATTTGATTTAGAAGTATCTCAATTTATAAAAATTATATTATATATTCTATACTTCAAAACTTTCAGAACAAGCTCTCTTATTTAAAAATTATTTTTTCCGGAATAATAATGTAAGTATTCTCGGAATGCCGGTACGGTCTTCTTTGTCAAAATATTCATTTACTTCCGAAAGTATGAAACCGTTCTTTTTTGCGGAGTTTGTGAAATCAGATATGTTGTGATCAAAACATGTTACTGTCTGAATGCCTTTTTCTGTTTCGAATCTTGCTTTGGTTCCTGTATATTGTTTGAAAGGATGAAGCTCTCCGATATAGACTTTACCTTCATTGGATAAAGCTTTTGAAACTTCAAAAAAAATATGATTCAGATCTTCGATATGCTCAAGTACGAGACTAAAACTGATGAGATCAAATTGCTCTTTTACAAAAATCCATTCATTATTAATATCAGCCTGAATAAAACTGACTTTATCCGACAGGATCTTTTCTTTTGCTTTTGCGATCATCTCGGGGGAAATATCAACCGCAGTTAATTTATCTGAAATTGTCAAAAGCCATTCAGAATTTTTACCTGTGCCGCAGCCAATCTCCAGACAATTTTTAAAACTCATACCGGCAAGTTCTTTTCTAATTGTAATACCTTCGAGATCTCTCGTTTTATTTATATTTGTATCATACTGCTCAGACCATGATCTGTATGCGTCTTTTGGTTCCATCAAAAAAAAATGTAATTGAAAAATAATGTAAAAATTAAAAGAATATTTTATCTCGAAAAATGTTATCCGTAAATATCTTCAAGCTCTAATTTCTCAATCCGCATCCTGATTGCATTGAGTGTCCTTCCAAAATGTTTTGCTATTTTTTTTACATTAGCCCCTTCACAATACATTACTGTAAGTTCATCATCCAGCTTCTCTGTCCATGGAGTATAAGCAGATTTAAATTTCTCTCTGACCTTATCTGCGCTGTAAACTTTACTTTTTTTACTTCCGCTGAAATCAGGCTTTTCATAAGATATCTTTGAATAATTCTTATTGTCTTTATTTCCGGATACAGGCTCGCCGATAATTTTCTTTATCCTTTGTGAATCCGGAAAACCTTTTGGGAGAAGTGTGTCAGGTATCTCAATGCAGTTCTTTGTCCTCGTTACTGCCACATAAAGAAGGTTGATCTCTTCATTAATTTTCGATAATCCGGAACCGGTTTTTTTTATTTCCTCAATCTGCTTTTCAAGTTTTTCTTCATTTATAAAATCGTTCACTATCTGAACAGTATCATACTCCATTCCCTTACATCTGTGAACTGTTGAAAATATCACTTCAGCTTTTTCCTTTTTATCGTCAGACACATGCAGCTCTTTGATCTTTTTTAAGATCTGCGGAATGTCATTTCCATATTCCTTAACGATCTCTACAAGCATAGAGAGCTGAGAGTCTCCGGTTTTGTTAATATAATTCTGAAGTTCACTCAGAGTCCTCATCTGTTTTATCAGTGTATCTTTTATAAGTTTATGTTTACCATTATAAAGATTTAATACATCATAAAGTGACGCACCTTCTTCCGAATAAGTATAAGAATTAAAATTACCTTCAAAGTAAAGACTCCTGATTTTTTTATTTCCTGTTACTATTTCAATTGCTTTTACCAGAAGACCCAGATTAGTCCTGCCAATAACAGCGCTAGTTCCTGATTGAGTAGAAAGATTTTTTCCTGAAATGGGACTTGGTTTGAATTCAGCAACCTGACTTTTCATTTTTAAAATTTCCATTGCAAGATCGGCAATATCCTGACTGAAACGAAAACTGTTTGTAAGACTGAACGTTTTGAATTCAGCTTTCTCAAGAGAGTTCACGGCAAATCTCCATCCGTAGATCTGCTGATGAGTATCGCCTACAATTACTTTCACTGCGTCCTGTTTCAAAAATACGTCGAGCATTGCCGCCGATGCATCCTGCCCTTCATCAAAAAGTATATAATCATAATTAAGTTTTGGATTTAACAACTGAAATTTCTTTAAATAAAAATCATGAGTGATCTCAATTTCACCGCTGTTCATTTTACTTAAAAAAAGTCTTGTCTGATTTTCAATGTAATCATAATGCTTTGAGACAAATGCATTTGCCCTGTTGTCGGAAACGACATCTGCATAATTCAGCTCACTGACTTTTTGTTTATCGCTGTTACAAAAATATGAAATGAATTTACTTACATGATTAGCAACGATATGCTCACCGTGCTTTTCACCTACTCCGCTGAGATGCAGAATTTCACATATCTCATGCGACTTGTATCCTTTTGCGCTCACTCTGTATCCGTGTCCATACACAACATGTCCGTACGCGAGTGAATGCGCCGTTTCAACTTTCACATTGTATAATTTTTTAGCTGCAAATTTTTTAAGAGCTTCTGTCTTTACTGATCTATTAAAAGCGAGATAAAGTATTTTGCTGTTTTCAGGGCGGGCTTTTGCATACTCTATTATTGTAGTGGTCTTACCGGATCCGGCGACTGCGTTGATCTTAATGTTACCTTCGGAACTAATGATCTCCTTTTGTTCTTCTGTTAATTTCATATCTTCTTCATTAATTATTAATTTTTCTAAATATATTCATCACTGCTTTTATACTATACATTTTTTCAAAGTTAGAAATTATTTCTTAAATTCCAATACCGCATCAAGTTAATTATTACATAAAAAAATGTCAAAGCAGTATTTATCTGAAAATTTTATGGATATCAACCAACGAATTTGGTGTTCCAAAATGTTTATAATTCAAAACCTGGTTATTCCTGCTCTATTCAAAAAAACTTTTTGTTCACCAACATCTGTGTCGAAAAATTTTCATTACTAAGAATTCTTTAACCCTGATAATTTAGATTCAAATATGAGAATTTTAGTAGATTGATATAAAAGACTAATAATGTTAATATAAAATCCGATAACAATAATAATTTTTTACTGACCACTTGAAATATTTTATAACGATCATAATATTAACAGCAACTTTTTATTACAGCTGCAGCAATGACAGCGTTCAAGATCCAAATGCTATAACAGAAGATTATACATCAATACTGAATACGGATAAATTCGGAAACATACTCGGCGGAGATACTACTGACTGGTGTAAAGATACCTGCTCAAATGCACTTCAGCCGTGCGATGCATTTTCTCCGGCATATCCAAATCCCGTGAATGATACTTTATTTTTCAGATTCAGTGTAAGTAGTAATTTGTCAAATTTAAAATTGTATTTTTTAAACTCTTCATCTGATACACTCTTTTTAGCAAATGGTGTTTATGATGCAGGACATTATGTGCTGTTTACTACAGCATCTATTTTAGGATATTCCAATGTTTATAAAAGAGCATATTTGAAGATCAATGATTTTTCCTGTTACGGTGACATTAAATTTAATTGAAATTATCACTTCCTATAACCTCCCTTATTATTTTCCAAAAAAATACTTCTTCTGTAATGCGATGATCTAAAAAGAACATCCATGAGCAGTATACTTAAAACAAAACATCTACAAAGTAGGTCTATAAATGATTTTCTTATTCCTACAAAACGAAATGCAAATTCTCAATTAATATTAAACATTTGTGTCTTGGTGCCTTGGTGGTAAAAAAACGTTATAAATCCGGCAATTTATTTCTTTTCATAATGCTCTCTCACCAATGCCGCCATTTCATTTTCAGTCATCTTGTCAGCATTCTTTAAAGTAATCGATTTTTTCGAAAATTTTTTATTCTTTGAAAGTAAATTATTAAGCTCTGATTTTGCAAGTGTCGGTCCGAACAATAATATGGAATCATATTTCAGAAGTCTCTTTTCAAGATCATTAAAATAAGATGCTACTTCATTCTGTTTTTTCTGATGCAGTTTAAATTCAGTATTCGAAAAATACTTTTTACCAAATCTTGTCTCAACACTACTGCTGTCTTCACCGGGAATTCTTACATGTCTCTTATAAGGCGAATGGACAGTTGTTATCTCTGATCCGCTTTCCATTATTTCTATTAATTTTGCTTTTGAATGGTCTAGCCAAACTCCTATTTTCTTTTCCATTTTTACTCCTTTTTATAAAAAGTTAATTATCTGTAAACTGTTTTTAAATGTTAAAATTTTTAAAAATAATATATTTGAAAACTAAGTAACATCAGAGGTAAATGTTTTATACAATTTTTTTTCTATTAATTTGATTAAATTATTTTTATAAAAAAATTTCCCCCGATAAAAAATCGATCTGTATTTTAAATAAAGACATTTTATAAAATGACAGGTACAAATAAAAGTACTTCCGTTCAGAAGTATGTTTTCATTACAGCAGCAGTTGTACTGGGAATACTTTCACTCATCGCGCCAATATGGCCGGATGGACATATTGAGCCGCGTGTCGGAGGATTGCTGATAGTTGCAGGAATCCTCGAAATATTTCACGGTTTCAGAAGATCTACCGACGAAAAAAGAAAGGCTGCCTGGTTCAGCTCGGCTGTTACAATTACATTTGGTATTCTACTTATCAATGCATCTCTGTTAATTAGTACAGCACTGCTGATTTTTATTGTTATCACATTTTGTATCGACGGGATCAGATACGGTGCGGAAGCTTTTAAAAATTTTAAAAATAAGAAAGATTATTTGTATGATGTGCTGGCTATGATCGGAAATTTTTCCGTCATCGCAGTTATATTATTTACAAAAAATTTTGGAGCGGACTGGACAATTGCAATAGTAGGCGCATGGAGGATCTTCGGAACTGCATTAAATATTTATCACGCAAAAGAAGGTAACTACAGATCAAGCGGTGAAGATGTAATAAAAAGTCTGCACCTTCCTGATACCCGTTCCGTAAAATCTGCCGTTAGTAAAATTCAGTCTGAAGAAGATGCCAGATATCCGGCTGACAAATCATGGATAATAGTTTTTCTTTTACTGCTTTTTTTGATTCATCTCGGAAGGATGGGGTTTGATAAAACTTCACTGGGAATATTCTCACCTGCCGTTGCTCTCTTTGGAGATATAGTCGTTGCATTGATTATCACATTCGCTATCATCACGCCGATCAGAGCTTTATTAAAAAAATTGACTATACCGGTTACAAGAAAGTTATGGCTATGGGTGGACAAAGTACCGTCTGATCAGAGAAAGAAATTCGGACCGAGAAAAATAGTAAATGCATATCTTGAACACCGACTTAGAGTTTCCATCCGCTTACGTAATGCAGGATATTCCTTTAAATCTGCTTTCATGACAGGAATGAAAACGGGACTTCCTTATGCAGCGATGCTTGCTGCCGTAATACCTGTATTTGGAATGAGCTGGTATTTTGATACTGAGAACTGGGCTGCAGGAGTATGGGACAGCTGGGCTGCAGCGCGGACAGATAACTGGAGAATGGCAATCACAAGATCTGTCGGAGAACCTCCGGGTCCGGAAGCATTTTTGCTGCATCCCGAAGGGGTGAATGGAAATTCAGATTTTTCATTTATAGTAATCGGCGATCCGGGTGAAGGTGATGCCTCACAGCTTTCTCTCAAAGATCAGATACAGATAGTATCAGAAAAACCCGATGTGAAATTTCTAGTGATCTCAACTGACATTGTATATCCGTCGGGTGAAATGAAGGATTATGAAAATAAATTCTGGCTGCCGATGAAAGGAATTTATAAACCTGTGTTTGCAATTCCCGGAAATCACGACTGGTATGATGCACTCGAGGGATTCTCTGCAACATTCTTCGAACCTCAGGCAGCTTTCGATGGAATGAAAGCCCGCGTAACTGCCGATCTTAAAATTTCTGCATCTACAGATGATCACATAAACGGACTTATAAAAGAAGCTGACCGTCTCAGAAATAATTACGGAGTACCGACAGGTTTTCAGAGGTCACCTTATTTTCAGATACAGACAGATAAGTTTGCACTCATTACTATAGAGACTGGAATCCTGAGAAGGATAGATGAAGATCAGATGACATGGCTGAAACAGGCACTCGAAGCTTCAAAAGGGAAATACATCATGGTTCTGATAGGGCATCCATTTTATGCGGTCGGAGAATATATGGGTGATCTTAATCCTGACTTTAAAGACATTCATCAGCTATTAAGGCAATACAAAGTCAATCTCGTAATGGGAGGCGATACTCACGATCTGGAATATTACGTCGAACGCGGATATGATGATGATCCCGATTCAAAAATGATTCACTTTGTAAATGGCGGAGGCGGTGCATATCTCAGCATCGGCGCCGCTCTCAAACCAAAAGATGAAATGCCCGAAAAGGAATGGGCGATTTATCCTGCGACCGTTCCACTTTTAATGAAGATAGAAGAAAATAATAATATACTGAAAGAACCCGCATGGTACTGGACAAAAAATCTCAACGGCTGGCCTTTCACGCCTGAATTCCTTTCGGCAGCATTCGACTATAATAATTCACCGTTCTTTCAAAGCTTCTTTCAGATAAAGGTCGAGCCGTCAAATGGCGTCATCAGATTCATTCCCTACGGAGTTAATGGTCAGCTTAAATGGAAAGACATCGAAACTTCAGGTAATGTAAGACCTACAGATAAAACTCCCGAAGACGGGGCGGAGTGGGTGTATGCTTTGGTTGGGAATTGAATGGGATTGTAAAGATGTAATGAATTTTTAACAATCTAATTTAAATCACAAGACTGATAATTTGATACTTTTTCAAAATAGATTTTTATAAAATTATTCCGGAAATAAATAAATCGGAATTAATTTAATTTTATGAAATACACTATAATAAATAGAGACAGGAAAAATCAACTACAGTACATACATATATGAACTGCAGGGCTGTATCATCACAGAAAAATTTAGAAGAGTTAAAATATAATATGAAAGAGACAATAAATTTTCACATCAGGGAATTAAGATAAGATGGAATTGAAATTCCTTTGTCAAGTTCGATTTCAGATACTGTTGAAGTTGGTCTTTAATGTCTGCAAAATATTTAATCTTTCCTTAATATTCTCTCCGCTAATGACCTAATAAACACAGCAAACATTAACAACTCCAATCCAAAATTTAAATCTTTCAATATTAATTTTTAAACCAGATAAAAAATGAAACCTGATCTAAACAGATATATTCAATTGCTGGAGAAGGCTCCGGTTGTATTATCAGATTTGCTTAAAGATCTTCCTAATGAACTGACACGATCTAACGAAGGTGAAAATACCTGGAGTCCTTTTGAAATTGTCAGACATTTGATAGAGGGAGAGAAAACAGACTGGATGATTAGAATTAAGATCATTCTTTCGGACAATGAAGACAGATCTTTCGAGAGTTTTGACCGCTTTGCACAGATCACTGATAGCAAAGATAAATCAATAGAAGAGCTTCTGGATATATTCAGACATTTACGAAAAGATAATCTGAGAGTATTAAGTGAACTGGATCCGGGTGAAAAGGACTGGGAAAGGGAGGGAATTCATCCTGATTTTAATAAAGTGACTCTTTCGGAATTATTGTCAGCCTGGGTAGTTCATGACCTTAATCATATTGCACAGATCACAAGAGTCATTGCCGGGCAATACAAAAACTCTGTCGGACCATGGATAGAATTTTTGCCCATTCTTAAATGATCATTGTTTGAATGAATCGGGATTTTATAAACTTAAAAAATACCCGACATTGATGGACGTAGTGATCAATCAGTAATGACCGGCATAAAAAAGAATCAGGAAACTTTTTATTAAACTTGAAATGAATATAAAATAAATATATTTTATTTTTCTTTTAAAAATTTAAACAAATAAATTATGCCAACAATCGTAGTTCGTCACAAAGTAGGAGATTTTGATACCTGGATCAAAGGTCATGAGGATAGAGTAAATGTATTTGCTCCTGCAGTAAGCAGTTTTAAAACATTTAAGGATGCAGATGATCCTAATTCTGTGATATTAGTAATGGAAGTCTATGATATGGAAAAACTTCAATCAATTTTAAATGATCCTTCTACAAAAGATTTAAAGGACAAGCATACTGTACTTGAACCTATCACTTTATCAATGCAGGTAGATGCCTGATGTTTCAGCATTTTTGAGTAAACAGGATTTTTAGTTTTCGTTCCTGAAAATTTATTAGCAGGTACATTAGATAACATGCACAAGGAAAACTATAATTACAATTTATTAGAATGAAAATATTGCTGCTTTTTATATGAAAATTTTTTTTATTTTCAGAGGATTCTTGATATTCTTCCCGCTTTGGTTCCCAAGTCCGTCATAGGCTGCATATTTATACAGATCATGAAATGTAGGATAATTAAATACTGTGGCTATCATCTGATCAAGAGTTTTCTTATCATGTACAAGTGTCATCCCGTAATGAATAAGTTCAGTTGCAATCCTTCCTATTATATGAACTCCGAGGATAACTTTTGATTCACTCTCAAAAACCAGTTTAAGAAATCCGTTGTCCGGTGAACCCTGAATTTTACCTCGCGCAATATCACCTACACGGCTTACACCTGTATTATATTTTATCCCATTTGATAGAGCTTCCTGTTCAGTCATTCCTACCATCGAAACTTCAGGGACAGTATAAATTCCATAAGGAAATATCTTCTGAACAAAATCCAGATCGTTGGTTCCAAACATATGAGAAATTGCAACTCTTCCCTGATCCATACTTGTACTTGCCAGAGCAGGGAATCCGATCACATCTCCCACTGCATATATATGAGGAATGTTGGTTACATAATATTCATTTACGATAATCGCTTCCCTCTCACCCATGATAATGCCTGCTTTGTCACAGTTCAGTCCCTTAGTATTTCCGCTTCTTCCTGCTGCATACAGCACCATGTCGGATTCCAGCTCATCACCATTTTTAAGAGTCATGTGAATGCTGTCCGATGCTTTTTTTGGTTTGGAATATTTTGTAATACAGGTATTAAAAAGTATTTCAATTCCATGTATCTTCATTTGTCTAACAAGTGCATCAGCAATATCCGAATCCAGAAACGGAAGGATCTTGTCTCTGTTATTTACTAAAAATACTTTCACACCCATAGCCGCATAGATAGTTGCATACTCACAGCCGATGACTCCTGCACCAATCACGCATAATGATTTCGGAAAACGTTTGATCTTAAGTATTGTATCAGAGTCTAAAATTCTTTTCCTGTCAAAAGGGATCTCGGGAGGATTTACCGGATATGAACCTGTCGCTATGAGAATAAACTTTCCGTTTATTACAATTACATTTTCATTTTCACATTGAATCTGAATGTTGTGAGCGTCAATGAATGAAGCAAATCCGGTATATACATCTACTTTATGTCTGCTGAAATTTTTATCAACTTCATTCTGCATGTCATTTCTTACTATATCACGTCTGTATGTGAACTGTTTATATTTAGTATGAGCGGAATGTTTTTCTGTCGATTCGAAAATATGCTTTTCATAAACTCTTGAAAAATACAGTGCTGTTTCTTTCAGGGTCTTTGAAGGGAGTGTCCCTGTCTGAACACCTGCACCGCCGGTTTCAGGAGATTTCTCTATCAGCGCAACTTTCTTTCCGAAGTATGCGGCTTTTACGGCAGCTTTCTCTCCGGCAGGACCTGAGCCGATTACGATCAGATCATAAGTTTTAATTTTTGGCATTTCCCCTTTCAATGAAAATAAAAATTTTGAACAAATTATAGATATCAGATTGAAAGTTCAAAGTAATTAGTAAAATTTTAACTTAAACGTTACATTCCGTTTCAGAATTTTTGAAAAATTTAGGAAATAAATAAAGACCGGCTTCTCCATTATAAAATCCAGGGGAATTTAAATCGAACTGTGTTTAATTATCAAATAATATAATTTAAGACCATAAATAATTTCAATATGCTTGAGCTGAAAAATGTGAACAAGGACTTTTATGAAGGCAGTGCTAAACATTCTGTGTTGAACAATTTTGAATTATCCGTACCTGAAGGAGAAATTATTATCCTTCTGGGGAAAAGCGGATCGGGTAAATCTACTCTCCTGAATATTATCAGCGGAATAGATGTACCCGACAGCGGATCTGTAAAGATCGACGGAACTGACATTACAAAACTTTCTGAAAAAGACAGAACTCTTACCCGCAGAAATAAGATAGGTTTCATCTTTCAGTTCTTTAATTTAATTCCCACACTTACAGTAAAAGAAAATCTACAGCTGCCGCTTGAATTGAATAATGATGATGATCAGGAAATGAGAATAAACTCCATCTTAACAGAAGTTGGACTTCTTAACAGAGCAAATTCTTATCCGGATAAGCTCTCAGGCGGCGAGCAGCAAAGAATAGCAATTGCACGAGCGCTTATTCATAATCCGGATATTATACTTGCTGATGAACCGACAGGAAATCTCGACTATGAAACAGGATTGCAGATCGTTGATCTTCTGGACAGGGTGGTCAAGAAAAAAGGAAAGACAATGATAATGGTCACTCACAGTAAAGATGTGATCGGACTTGCAGACAGAATTTATTCGCTGAAAGAGGGAAAAGTTATTGAAACAAAAGTGGGATTAGATATTGAGTAACCTGCTTACAAGATCAAGTTTAAGATTTTTACTAAGACATCCCTGGCAGTTTGGTCTATCTGTTCTGGGAATTGCACTGGGAGTTGCAATTGTTGTTTCGATCGATATAGCAAACTACAGCTCAGCAACCGCATTCAATCTCTCTATGAATGCCGTTGCGGGAAAATCAACTCATCAGATCACCGGTACTGCTGAAGGAATTCCAGACTCATTGTATAGATTTTTTAAAAAAGAAAAAGGGATAAGAAATATTGCTCCTGTCATTGAATCATACGTCAGCATTCCTGACTCGAATAAGCGTGTATTCAAACTTCTGGGAGTGGATATTTTTGCTGAACGTCCTTTCCGTGATTATCTTTCACAGACAGGAATCTCACTGAATGGCGGGCTTAAAGATTTTCTTACCCTTCCAAATTCTGTAATACTTTCTAAGGAAAGTCTTGATAAATTAAAAAAAGTAATCGGTGATACCTTAACTGTTCTCATAAACGGAAAGCAAAAAGTACTTTACATTACTGGAATTATAAATGAAGATGAACAAAACAGATCCGCACTGGAAAATCTTTTCATCACGGACATTGCATCGGCACAGGAGCTGACAGGAAAGAATGATAAAATAGATTATATTGATCTGATCATAAATAATGTTCAGGAAGAGCAACAGATAAAAAGTCTGCTGCCGGACGGTTATCAGCTGCAGAAATCCGGCTCACGTTCGGAAACAGCAGAGCAAATGCTTGAAGCTTTCAATATCAACCTCACATCTCTGAGCTTACTTGCCCTGATAGTCGGATTATTTCTAATCTATAATACAATGACCTATTCAGTAGTACAGAGAAGAGTATTGATCGGAACTTTGCGTTCTATTGGTGTAACTTCAAAAGAGATCTCGGGAATGATATTGCGTGAAGCTCTGATAATGGGGATCATCGGAACAGTTACAGGATTTATTGCTGCGTATTTCATTTCAAAAATTCTGATAATATTTATTTCTCAAACGATCAACGATCTGTATTATGTAGTATCCGTAAGGGAGATCTATATTTCTCCGATGATCATTTTAAAAGGAGCAGGTCTTGGGATAATTGCAACTTTACTTTCTGCAATTTATCCGGCCAGAGAAGCATCCAGAGTCCACCCGAGATCTGCAATGATCAGATCCGAACAGGAGTCATCTCTTCTGAGAAATGTTCCACGGATGAGCATTACGGGAGTAATATTTATGATAGCAGGTGCTGTAATTCTTCTTATACCTTCTCATAATATCTGGCTTAGTTATTTTGGAATATTACCCGTCATCATAGGATTTGCCTTAATGGCTCCTTTGATAATAATAATGGTTGAAAAAATTTTTTCACCCTTATATAAAAAACTGTTCGGCATTACCGGAAAAATGGCTTCAAGATCTGTCCTGCAGAATATCAGCAGAACATATATTGCAATTGCAGCGCTTGCGCTTGCAGTTGCAGCAACTGTCGGTGTCGGTATTATGATCGGCAGTTTCAGATCCACTGTTATAAATTGGCTTGAGGCGAGACTGAATGCAGATATTTTTATTTCCGCCCCAAGTCTCATTTCCAGAAGGAATGATGCTGTATTACCCGAGGAAATTCTCTCAAAGATAAAAGCTCTTGATGAAGTAAGTGATTATAATTTTTACCGTGAACTGATCTTACCGCAGGACGGAAAAGAATATCATATAATTGCTTCGGGAATCAGTAAAAGAAGCTATTCAGGTTTTCAGTTTAAAGAAGGTGATCCAAATGAAGTATGGGAGAAATTTGAGAACGGTGAAGTGTTCCTGTCTGAACCGTTTGCTTACAAAAATGACATTGGTTTGGGAGAAAATATTAAACTGAAAACTGATAACGGCTTGCAGGATTTTAAGGTAGCAGCGATCTATTATGATTATGCTTCTGATCAGGGACTGATTACAATGAATTATGATCAGTTCAGAAAATACTGGAACGCTGAAGGAATCTCAGGTATCTCAGTTTTTGTAAAAGAAGGAAATACAATCGATTCTGTAAAAGATAAAATTCAGACCCTCGGAACAGACGGTCAGCAGCTTGTGGTAAGAACTTACAAATATCTTCTTGATTCATCTGTGGAAATATTCGACCGTACATTTCTCGTTGCAAAGGTCCTGCAAATTCTGTCTGTGATCGTTGCCTTTATTGGAATTCTGAGTTCGCTGATGTCACTGCAGCTTGAACGCAGGAGAGAACTCGGAATACTGAGAGCAAACGGGCTGCTACCTTCACAGTTGTTTAAAATAGTTATGTTGCAGACTTTCTTAATGGGATTCACAGCAGGAGTAATAGCGCTTCCCCTCGGAAATGTACTTGCTGCAATACTTGTATATATTATAAACAAAAGATCATTCGGATGGACAATGCAGTTCGAGGTTATGCCTTCGATACTAATAGAGGCTTTAGTACTTTCTATTGCAGCTGCCTTGCTGGCGGGTATCTACCCGGGATATAAAATGTCGAAAACTTCACCTTCAAACGCTTTAAAAGAAGAGTAAAAATGAGAAAATATTTATTTGTAATATTAATAGTATTTGCAGTCTCAGGATGCAAAGATGAGAAAACAGAATCCGGCAACGGCGGAATTTCTTTATCAAAAGCTATGAGTGATACTGAGACAGGAGATATGGGTTTTGAAAAAGCTGTTGAAAAAAGAAAGTTTATTTTTCCCGATGATCACGGTCCCCATCCTGAATTCAGAACAGAGTGGTGGTACTTCACCGGCAATCTTACATCTTCTGACAATAAACAATTTGGTTATCAGTTCACGATATTCAGAACAGCATTAAATACAGATACAAATAAAGGAATTTCCGAATGGAGTTCAAACCAGATATATATGGCACATTTTGCAGTAACTGATATTTCAGGAGGAAAGTTTTTTTTTGATGAACGCTTCAGCCGTGACGGCAACGAACTTGCAGGGGCACAGGCATCACCTTTCAAAGTCTGGCTTGAGGACTGGAAAATAAATGAAATAAATGGAGCAGAAGGCAGAACTTCCTTTGAACTGCCGGTACTTAATATTATTTCAAAGTCAGATAAATCTGAGATCAATTTTATTCTTGAAGCACAAAAACCATTCATACTTCAGGGAGACAGCGGACTAAGTCAGAAGGGAAATGGAATCGGAAATGCTTCATACTATTATTCCTATACAAGATTAAGAACAGAAGGTAAGATCATTATTGAAGGAAAAAAATTTGATGTAAGCGGAAATTCCTGGATGGACCGTGAATGGAGTACAAGCGCACTGAGCGGAGATCAGAAAGGCTGGAACTGGTTCGCACTTCAGCTTGACGACGGTTCGGAGATTATGTATTATCAGATGAGAAAAAATGACGGTACTTCTGATGAATTCAGCAAAGGAACGGTCATCGAAAAGGACGGATCATCTCAATTAATAAAAAATGAAGATGTGATAAACGAAGTGACAGATTACTGGGAAAGTCCGTCGGGAGAAAAATATCCTTCAGGCTGGATACTGAAAATCCCTTCACAGAAAATTGAATTAAAAATTGCTCCCGCATTAAAAGATCAGCTGATGAATGTCTCAGTAAAATACTGGGAAGGTTCCGTAAATATTGAAGGCAGAAAAGACGATAAAGAAATAAACGGAAGAGGATATGTCGAGTTGACCGGGTATTAGAAATGGAGTTTGACAGACAGAAATTCTCTGATATCAATGACTTGAGTTACGGAATTACAAATATTTTGTAAGCCTTTTCAATATAACTTTCCTTTTTATTTACAGAATATTTTACACGAAAAAAGATAAATTTCTTAATTGAGTCATAAACTTAAATTTTTAATACTTAGTATAATTTTTAAAAAAATAAAAACCTATTATGAAATTACCATACCTTCCCTACGACAAATGGACTGACACCAGAATTACACTTCACCTTATCTTTCAGATAATCGGAAAGATAAGACTAAAAACAACTCCGCGAAAAAATCACTGGTGGTATGTCACTTTATATCTTTCCCCTAAAGGATTTTCAACTGATCAGATTCCCATGAGTGACGGCTTAAACACATTTGAAATTATTTTTAATGTACATAAAAAAGCTGTGCAGCTTTACAACAGCAAAGGTGAAGAAAAAGAAATTCCACTGGAAAACGGATATACTGTAAGTGAGTTTTATAAGAATATCATGGGAATATTAAATGAATGGGATTTACATCCGGAGTTTATTGACAAACCTATGGATATGATAACTGATAAACCGTTTGATAAAATTACTGAATTTCATCATTATGACTGGGACTCAATAAATTTATTCTGGCAGATGATGTTATGGAATGACGGGGTTTTCAAAGAGTTCAGCGGAAGATTCTATGGCAAGACCTGTCCTGTGCATATGTACTGGCATCACATGGACCTTGCCGTTACAAGGTTTTCCGGAAAACCTGCACCGCCAATGCCGCATGATGCCAGAATTTCTGACAAAGATGCATATTCACATGAAGTGATAAGTTTTGGATTCTGGGCAGGCGACGATAATTTACCTGAGCCGGCATATTATTCATATACAGCACCTGCCCCTAAAGATCTGGATAAGGAATCAATAAAACCTGAACAGGCATTCTGGATGGATGCAAACGGAAGTCCGATGGCAATTCTGAAATACAAAGATCTCCTGAATTTTGATGATCCGCGGAAAGTTCTTATGGAATTTTTGGAAAGTGCATATCTTTCAGGTGCAAAACTTGCGGGCTGGGATATTGAAGCTTTTAAAGTAACGCCTTTGAAAGATCTTTAATTTTATAAAAAGTTTTTGACAATGCAGACATTCAAAATTCTGACTTCTTACAAATCAATTTACAAAGACCCTATTGTTGTAATACCCGGGGAGATAGTTAAAATTCTTGAAATTGAAAAAGAAGAAAAGTGGAAAGGATGGATTAAAGTGGAAAGCACTTCAAACACCGGCTGGATTCCCATTCAGATAATTGAATTTTCTGATGACGGAAATACGGGGAAAATTCTTGAAAATTATAGTGCAAAAGAACTGGACGTCGGACAGGGTGACTTGATACAAAAAATTTATTCCCTTAACGGCTGGAGCTGGTCAAAAAAAATCATTGATAATGAAGAAGGCTGGATCCCTGATGAAATTATCGGGTAGATTCTGATTGAATTAACAGACAGATCTGTAATAAAAACAATATATAAAAAATGAAAAAAGTTTTAGACTGGCATACTCAAGAAGTAGTTAATATCTTTGATGAAGCAAGTATATGGGCCGCGATGTTTGGCAGACTTCTTCTTGAAAATATTCCAATGAAATCTGAAGCGAAAGTTTTAGATGTTGGATTTGGACTTGGGTTTCCTTTAATAGAATTGAGTCAGAGATTTGGTGAAAATTCAAAAATATATGGAATAGATATTTGGCACGAAGCAATTATCAGAGCAAAGGAAAAGATCCGGGTACTTGAATTATCAAACATTGAGATCTTCGAGCAAAGTGCTGAAATTATTCCCCTTCCTGATAACGAACTGGATTTAATATGTTCTAATCTGGGTGTAAATAATTTTGAAAACAGGGAAACCGTTCTAAAGGAATGTTACAGAGTATTAAAGACCGGAGGTTCTATTTGCATTTCCACAAATCCGGTTGGGACATTTAAAGAATTGTTTGATCTCTACCATGAATTATTAAAGGAAAAAAATATGGATGATTGTTTGTTGGATTTCAGAAAAATTATTGATCACAGAGGTACAGAAGAATCTATAATTTCAGAATTTGAACTGTCAGGTTTTAAGTATTCGAAAAAATCTACTGATAAAACTTTTATTAAATTTACAAATGCAAAAGCCTTATTTGATCATTCATTAATAAGGATTGGTTTTCTTGAAAGCTGGAAAACTATAATTCCTTCAGATAAACGAAATGAATTTTTTGATTTATTAATTAAAAAAATAGACGGAAACATTTTAAAGAATGGGAATTTTATAATTTCAATTCCTATGCTTTATCTCGAATTTAAAAAATAAAACTAAATTCTGCATATATTTAGCTTAATTCATTTGAACAGTTTATTTTATCAAAATCATTTTCCTGATCTGAATAAAATCACCAGCCTCGATTTTGTAAAAATAAATTCCACTTGCTAAAATGTCTGCACTAAAGTTAACTCCATAATATCCGGGCTGTTTATATTCATTGATAAGAACTGCAACTTCACTTCCAAGGATATCATAAACTTTTAAAGATATAATTGATGCTTTTGGAATCGCATATTCAATAGTAGTTGTGGGGTTAAACGGATTAGGATAATTCTGAAATATTGCAAATTTCTCAGGTACTTCATTTGAGTTTGAATTTATCCCTACACCTCCGTTTTCTGTATAGAATATCCTTCCATTCTGTCCGACTGTCCAGCCTTTGTTTTCATTTACAAAAAAAACACTGTAAAGATCTCCTGTAAAAGGTATCGTTTGCGAAACCCAATTATCTCCGCCGTCAGTGGTCTTTAGGATCTTACCTGTTCCCACAGCTGTACCTGATCCTGAGTTTGAAAAATAGATGCTGAAAAGATTATTTGCAGTATTTGAATTTTGCGAAACCCAGTTATCTCCGCCGTTTGTTGTCTTTAAAATTTTACCGTTATATCCTGCCACAAAACCTGTATTCTGATCAGTAAAAAAAATACTTCTGAGTTCTGAAGTCAATCCGCTGCTTTGACTTGTCCAGTTTAAACCGCCATTATTTGTCCTGAGAATTGTTCCGTTAAATCCGGCTGCATAAGCAGTCGTACTGCTGATCATATTAACTCCTGCAATCTCCGAATTAACACCGCTGTTATTCAGTGTCCACGTGGCTCCTCCGTTTGTTGTTGTTATTATTACACCATTTTGTCCTCCTATAATCCCGTTCTGCACATCTATAAAATTCACATGTACAAGATGCTCTGTTGTATTGCTGATCTGTGAAATCCAGTTTTGTCCTCCGTTAGTCGTCCTTAAGATCAGACCTGACTCACCGACTATTGTACCGTTCATTTGATCTGAAAAGAAAATGTCTCTTAAAAATCCTGTCGTTCCGGAAGGTAAAACAGTCCAGTTATTTCCGCCGTTTATTGTTTGAAGGATCAGACCTGATGTTCCGACGATGAAACCGTTCATCGGATCTGGAAATGAAACACCCAGTAGTGTTTCGTTAGTATTACTTGTCTGTTGGATCCAGTCTGCATTTGCATTTGTAATACTAAAAATAAAAATGAGAGTTAGTAAAGTATTTTTCATTTGTTAATTGATGTTTAAATTATTTAAAAAGTTTGTTTGATATATATTAAAAAACTTAATACTATTACTATCTGATCTATATATGAATGAATGCTACAAAATTAATTACTATTTCGAATTAGGGGATTTATCCTTATTTAAGCAAAACCATTCTTTTAGTTTCAGCTGATTCTCCCGCCTGCAGTTTATAAAAAAATACACCGCTGGGGAAATTACTTCCATCGAAAGTGACAGAGTAGCTGCCGGCAGATTGTGTTTCATTTACTAAAGTCGTTAATTCATTTCCTAAAACATCATAGACTTTCAGCGAAACATCACTGACACTTGAACATTGGTAAGTAATAATTGTCGTCGGATTAAAGGGGTTTGGATAGTTTTGTTTGAGTTCAAAAAAATCTGGATTGATACTCTGATCTTTTACAGAAGTAATATTTCCATCTTCACTTACAGTAATATATCTGTTCACCTGCAGATTAGTAAAAACAGAAGTTGTTCCTGAAAGCCATTCAATTTTCATTGAATCTATAACAGCAGCATTTCCTAAGCCAAAATTCAGGATGAGATTTCCACTGTTATATCCGGACTGAGATTGTATTTCCCTTAACTGCCACACCGGCAATCCGTTTATCTGGGCTTTGATCCTGACTTTTGTCCCAATTGCGCTTTTCGAGGAAATGACACCATTGCATTTAATTCCGATCCAGTTATTGCTGTTACTATTGTTCACATATAAAAAATTTTTCTGATTAAGACGATTGGCTACAAACAAATCCAACGCGCCGTCATTGTTGTAATCACCGAATACACATCCAAAAGAATTTCCACCGTCATTTACTACAGAACCGCCGGAAATTTTTGTAAAATCATAATCAGGAGCACCGTTATTTAAATATAAAAAATTATTTTGAAGATCATCGTTGCAAACGAAGATGTCCAGATCACCGTCGTTGTCTATGTCACCCCAGCAGCTTCCCACACTGCTTCCGCCGTCATTGGAAACTATACCTGTATTTAATGCTGTCAGTTCATATAAAGGTGGACCGCTGTTTCTGTAAAGAATATTATTCTGGTCAAGAAAATTTGCAGCAAATAGATCCTGATTTCCGTCATTGTTGTAATCACCCCAGCTTCCACCCAGGGTTGATTTCCCATCAGCAATTACAGTTTTGTTAAAAGTTAGATTTCCGTTATTCCTTAAAAGATTGTCGTTCTGATTGCCGGCATTTCCTATAAACAGATCCGGAAGTCTGTCATTATTATAGTCACTCCATACTGCATTAATAGAGAATGCATTTCCGTCAAGAAGAAATGAAGCTGTATCGATCTTTGTAAAATCAAAAGCGGGCTGACCATTATTGAGATAAAGAAAATCGTTTCCCTGAAAATTTACTATAAACAGATCAAGATCACCGTCACGGTCGATATCAAGCCAGTGTCCGCTGTTGGAATTTGCTGAATCCTTTACAATACTGCCTGTCATTATTTTTGTAAAAGAAGAATCACCATTACCTGTATATAGAAAATTCTTAAAAAAATTTCTGTTGGTTACAAAAAGATCTGACTTGCCGTCGTTATTGTAATCTGCAAATGCTCCTCCTATCGAACTTCCACCGTCAGTAACAACCGGACCACTTTGCACTTTAAAGAATCCTCCGTTTCTGTTATTGATGAACAAAGAGTTATTCTGACTTGTAAGATTTCCATTTGCTACAAACAGATCAAGCCATCCGTCATTGTTCAGATCCACCCAGAATCCACCTCCACTTTCTAACATTTCGTTTACAACAGGATTATCCGGATCGGTGATCTTTGTATATGTCTGTGAATTTGTTGATCCGCTGAAAAGTATTCCATATAAAATTAATATAATGACGAAATTGATTTTGGATAAATTCATAATAAATTTTTAAATTTTTTAAATATTTAACGATTTAAGAATTATTTATTTTAAATTAAGAAGAATAAAATCATAAGGACATCTCATATATATGAGATACGGCAATTTAAATAACTATTAAAAACTGTCGGAAAAATATAGATTTATTTTGCAAAAAATTTTTTTTGTATCCATTTTTATATCTGTTAAAAATATTCCGGATCATATTCATTAAAATAAAACTTTGATTATTTTTTGCTTTAAAAATTATAACATATTTTCAATCATCCAAAAATGAAGTTTATTTACGCAAAGGAATTGAATCAGATGTTTGATGTAACTGGTCATTTCTATAATTTAAAACTATCCGGCTCAGTTTTTAAATGCAGAAGTGTCCTTGAAATCAGAAGGAAAAATTCCGGCGAAGAGAATGTGCTTCCCGATATTATTGTGATAATGATGAATCCCGGATCTTCCCGACCAATCGATAAGAATTTTAAAATAAATACTTTTTCAAAAAAAGAGTACCTGGGTATAAAGGTAAGAGATGTTGTGCCAACACGACCTGATAATGCGCAGTATCAGATCATGAGACTTATGATATTCAACAAATGGAATTTTGTCAGGGTGCTGAATCTTTCTGATCTGAGAAATGGAAACAGCGGCAAATTCAAAACTGAATTTATAAATGCAATGAAGCTTGATAAGACTAATCCTCATTGTCTTACACATAAAGATCGGAGTAAAGAACTGATTAATTTTTTGAAATCAAAAAACGGAAAGATCATTGCTGCGTGGGGAAGTATTTCCGAGTTAAAAATTCCTGCTGAAAATATTTTAAAACTTAATAAAAATATCATCGGCATCATAAATGGTAACGTTCCAAATTACCGTTATGCAAGTCCATATCTGAAATCTCAAAAAACAGAATGGCTTAAAGAGATTCAAAAAAAATTGTGAAATATTATAAGAATGTAAATGTATCAGCATATAGTAATCTCAAATTTTAATAACCTTAACAATTAAATTTAAAAATACGGTTGGTTTTTAAATCCAGCACTTTCACATTGAGTATTAATCTGTTTATCCATAAGTTTAAATAAATCAAAAAAAATTATATAACTAAATTTTAACTATGAAAACTCTAAACACATATCTGATCTTTCCGGGAAACTGCAGAGAGGCAATGAACTTTTATCATGAATGTTTAGGCGGGGAAATGGTAAACATGATTACTTTCGAAGGCGCACCAATGGAAGTCGAAGAGAAATACAAAAACAATATAATGCATGCCCAGCTTAAATCTGACGGCATAGACCTTATGGCATCTGACGGAAAGCCGGGAGGCACACATATTTCGGGAAACAATATTTCTCTGAGTTTAAATGTAACAAGTGAAGCTGAACAGGATGAGATATTTGAAAAACTTTCTAAAGGCGGAAAAATTGTTATGGAACTTGAAGACACATTCTGGGGAGCACGGTTTGGAATGATTACAGATAAATTCGGGATCCAGTGGATGCTGAATTATTATAAACCGCAGAAATAATTTTATAGAATTTAATTTAAAGACCATGTCATATTCTTTTGATAAAACACTTACAGATATAAGTTTTGACGATGCAATCACCAAAGTCACAGACGAACTTAAAAAAGAAGGCTTCGGCATTTTAACAGAGATAGACGTCAAGGAAACTCTGAAAAAAAAGATTGATGCCGATATAAATAATTACAAAATACTCGGAGCTTGTAATCCGGGCTTTGCGCATAAAGCTATTCTTGCTGAAAATAAAATTGGGGTGTTCCTTCCCTGTAATGTTATAGTTATGGAAAGTGAAAACGGTGATATCGAAATCTCTGCTGTAGATCCATCTGCTTCAATGTCTGCTGTTAATAATGAAAGTCTGGCAGGAATAGCAGTTGAAGTAAGGGATAAGCTGAAAAAAGTTATAGATCAGGTTTGAACAGTATGAAATTTTTTCAAATAAAACTTTTACTTTTTTTTCTTAAATGTACTTTCAAAATATTCACCCGCTATAGTGAATCCTAAATTCTGATAGCATTTGATCGCCGGTAAATTTTCCGAATGAACATTCAGTCCGATCTGATCTGTAGTTTTAAACAGATCACGGCATAAAACAGAAGTGAGTTTACGGCAAACTGATCTGCCTCTGTGCTCAGACAGAGTTGTAATATTCCCAAGAGCTGCAACTTTGAATTCGGGAGAATATACGTGAATACCTGCAACGCCTATAAGTTCATCTTCAAAATAATATCCAAAGTATTTTCCCGTTTCTAACATCCTCAAATCAAACCAGTTATCCGGGTATGACTTTTTATAAAATTCACTTATCACATCAATGTCAGAAGGCGATAACCTTTTAATATAATCCAATCCTTTATTTTCATTAGCTTCATTAAATTCTTTAAAATCATTTTCTCTCAGACACATTTTGAAATGTCTGCCATAATCCAGTTTATCATATGATCTTTCAAAAACTTCGTCTAATCCTTTTGAAAAGTGTGTGTAAATATTATCAGGCAGGTCCTTTAAAATTCTGTTAAGAAGTTCCTTCAAATTTAAATTATCACCATCGCAAACCGCGATCAGTACAGGCAGATCTGTGCCGCGATAAATAAATGCCATCTCAATGATTTCTTCAATATCATTCTGTTTTTCTAAAAGTGCAAACCATTCAGTATTTGTAAAAAAGAAATCATCCAGATCACCGATCGGATATACATTGAGACAGGTATTTTTTCTGTAAAAATTTTCGATTACCTTTTTATCTGAAATTTTTTTTATATATCTCACATTCGGTTTTTAACTGTTTTAAGTTAAAGAAAAAAGTTGGCCTTTTTTAAAAAACTCTTGATTAGAATTAAATTTAAAAATCAATTTAGTTAACTTAAAAAATTAAAAAAATTTAATAAATAATGGAAAAAGTAGAATTACAGAAATATTGTGATCTGATAATTAAAGTCGGCGTGAATTTATATGAAGGACAGTGCCTTGCTATTGGCAGCGGAATTAAAAATGCTGATTTCGCTCTGATGCTTGCTGATACAGCATATGCTAATGGTGCTGCTTATGTCGATGTTATTTTTAGTTCTAATGAACTTACCAAAAGCCGCATTATAAATTCTAAAAATATTGATGATATTAATTTTATACCAAATTATCCGATAAACCGAAGCTATGAGCAGATTGCAAATGACTGGGCTTTTATCCGGATTGATAATCTTGAAGAGTTAAATGTCCTCAAGTCAATTGATCCAAACACACTTGGCATAATCACAAAGAATGAACAGACTTCACATAAGTCAATGTCGAAAGCAATTTCATCAGCAAAGATTGCATGGTGTATAGTTGCTGCTCCCGGAATTAACTGGGCTGCTAAAGTTTACGATTCTGAACCTTATATAGAACTTGAAAACAAGCTGTGGGATAGTCTGGTAAAAATTATGCGGTTAGACAAAGCTGATCCTGTAAGTGAGTGGAGACGTCATGGGAAAAATCTTTCAGAAAGAGGGAATATGCTTTCAAAAATGAAAATTGATAAATTGTATTTTACGGGACCTGATACTGATCTGGAGGTCGGACTTACAAAAAATTCTATCTGGAAAGGCGGTCAAGTCAAAGCTCAGAACGGCAGAGAGTTTATTCCAAACCTTCCGACTGAAGAAGTTTTTACATGTCCTGACTTTAGCCGGACAAATGGTAAAGTAAAAGTTACCAAACCTGTCAAAGTTTTGGAAAATCTTCTGACAGGAATCTGGTTTGAATTCAAAGACGGAAAAGTAATAAACTATGGAGCAGATGATAAAAGAGATATCCTTGAAAAATTTTTTGAAATGGATGAAGGAGCTTCTTATCTTGGGGAGGTTGCATTGGTCGATATAAATTCCGAAGTACATAAATCCGGTCTGATTTTTAACAGTATTCTTTATGATGAAAATGCCGCATGTCACATTGCACTGGGGAGAGGAATTCCTATGTGCTTCTCAAATAAAGATGAGATCATTACAACTGAAGATATGAAAAAAAATAAATGTAATTATTCGGTAGTTCATACTGATTTTATGATCGGGTCTGATAAGATAAATGTTAAGGCAATTGATTTTGAAGGTAAAGAGATACAGATAATTAAAGACGGGTTGTTTACAATATAATTCTTTGCAAAAATTTTTTAAATTAACTTCCGGAGTTTTTCTGACTTTGGAAGTTTATTATTTTAAAACCGTTATTCTTTTTGCCCACAGAATACCGTTATTATTTTTTGAAAGTTTTAAAACTCCTACGTCACCAGTTTTATAATACGGCTTTGAAATATATTCCTCATTCACATGCTTGTCATCAGAAAAAACAAAGTCATTAAGATACTGCATTTTACCGTCAGGTTCGCGTATAGCCCAGTGAATATGTGCCGGAAAATCGTTAGTCGGATATTTTCCGGGTCTTACTGTATTAATTTTATATTTTCCATTAATGTCAGTCATACACCAACCATGAAGTTTACCGTGCAATTTCTGAACACCGGTTTCATTTCCTGATTTAGAATATAATCCCGTAGAGTCAGTCTGATAAGCATAAATTAAAATTTCCGGATATGGAGTCTTTCCGTCTGCTTTTAAAATCTGTCCTTCGATAAATATTTTAATTCCGGGTTCGGTTTTTGATGAAATATTCATTACATATCCGGGATTATCCGGAACATTTTCAAAATTGCATGAAATATCTGCATCAGGACTCTCACAGGGATCTATGCCTGCAATATTTTTTACTTCTTTGATCTGCTGAAATTTATTTCCACAGGAAACAGAAAATATGAATATTAAAAGAATTAATATTTTCATATAAATTATTTTACTCAATGAAGTTTCCCTTTATCGCACAACCTGAGAAATTTGTTTTATCGTTAAGAATTATTTTTACTGAATATTCATAAATTTTATCTGACATTGTATCTGAACAATTTTCTTTTTTAATGGAAATATTTAATGTCGTTCTCTGAATATTATTATATCCAAAATATTTTATCATACCATCCTCTTCCTTCGGCTCATTATAATTAAAATAATAAGACTTACCTTCAAAAGGCAGAGTCAGCTCAAAAATGTTTTCTTCTTTGGAAATCTGAAGTGACCAGTTTGGTTCATTACCAAGACACCAATAGTCATAAGGTATGCATGTGTTTCTGAAGTTTTTTCCTTCAACGGCGATAACTTCTTTAATAACAAGAATTTTAAAATACTTTTCAGGATCCGGATTATTCGTACTATCTGCATTTACAGTAAATCCTTTTAATGAGGTAAATACGGATCTGTAAATGTCATTCATTGGATTTAATTTTTTGTAAGAATTAACAATCGTCTCAGTTTCATCTTTAATAAAATATAATGAATCCGGATTGCTGCAATCCCTGAATGATTTTTCGTTCAGGTTAATTGTTATAAGTCCTTCAAAAGTTCTGACCACAGAATCTATAGCAGTATTTATTGATTCATTTTTTGAATTTACTTTTCCCGAATCTATAAATTTTAGGTTAGAGTTTTCGTCAACTTTTTTATCGGCTTCAGTACCCGCATCTTTGTACAAAACTTTATTTATCTGCTCACATCCGGTTGAAGTAATTAATATTACAATAGCTAACAGTGTTAAAAAAAAGTCTGGGGAATTAATTCTATTATTCATGTTTAAATTAATTTAATTCTTCCTCACTTTTTTCCTTTGGTAAATGTATCACTCTTTGTGGAAACGGTATAATAATTTTATTTGCTCTGAAGGCATCAGATATATCAAACCGAATATCACTTTTAGTACTTTCAATCCGGAATAAATTATTACTCCAGAATATTATATCAAAAAGCAAAGCTGAATCGCCAAAGTCAAGAAACCTTATATAAGGTGCATATCTTCCTTCTTTAATTACATCATTGTGTTTCATTGCACAGTCATGAAGTGTCTTTTCTACTAATCTGGTATCTGAAGAATAATCAACTGAAACCGGAAGTACAAATCTTGTTGGTGTATTATTATGTGTCCAGTTCGTAACATTTTCCTCTATGAATTTATGATTTGGGATTATCATTACTTTATCTTCACGAGATACTACTTTAGATGTACGCAATGCGATCTCTTTTACTTTTAATACGATTCCTTCTACTTCCACAATATCTTCCACTTTTACTGTTCCTTCTATCAGAATAATTATTCCGCTGATAAAATCCTTGAATACATTCTGCAGACCGAGTCCCACACCTACAAGTAAAGCTGCCGAACTTGCTATCAGGAATGTCATATCTACATGAAGTGCTTTCAGACACATTGAAACTGCTATGATCCATATTATATATCTTATAAGCTGAATTACTGACTGATGTCTTCCGTCCATTTTGTTTTTGGAAAGCATGGACTTTTTTAAAACTGTAGATATTACTTTGATAATAATAAATGCAGCTATAAAAATTATTAATACATTAAGTAAATTCCAAACTGTGATTATGAATGTTTCTGTTTTTATTAATTCTGTATTTAAAAAATCTGACATCTTATCTTTTATCTTTTTCTTCTTTTATATTAAATGAAGGTACTATGTAATCTTTAGGTAAATAATTTTCAGGTATTGTTGAAAGATTACCATCTCTCAGAGATTTGTAATGCGGAGACATGATCTCAATTCCGTTTTCATTGCATGTATCCTGAATATTCTGATGAAGATCAGAATAGATAACCGCTTGTTTGTTTGCTTCGTGTGTATAAGCATTGATCTGATAGGATACATAAAAATCATCCAGACTTGTCTGAAGCACAAATGGCTTTGGATCTTTTAAGATCATTTCCGTTCTGATCGCTGCTTCAATAAGTGTTTCATGCATTTTCTTCCATGGTACATCATACCCTATTGTTATAGTTGTATGAACTATCAAGCCAGTGTCTTTGCTGTTGGTAGAATAGTTTGTAGTATGACCTGACAGAACAAGAGAATTTGGAACAGTTATATCTTCATTTTTTATTGTTCTTAATCTTGTAACTAATAAGGTCTTTTCAATTACATCACCTGTCACATCTGATATTGTAATTCTGTCACCGATTTTAAATGGTCTCATATATGTAATTACAAGACCTGCCATGATATTCGCAATTGATGATGATGATCCGAACGAAACCAGTATTCCAAGAAATACAGACACTCCCTGAAATGCCGGGGAATCTGAGCCCGGAAGATATGGAAATATTATCACAAACATCATCGTATACATTACAAACTTTACTATCTGAAAAGTCGGTATTGCCCATTCTTTGTGAAAGTTTCCCAGTTCCATTCTGCCTGCATCAATCTCATCCGTAAAATATTTAATTGCTCTGATGGCATATCTTGTAAAGATAAATATTATTGCTATTGTAAAAAGATTTGGTAAAAATTTGATAACTGCACTTATTACAAGCTTTGCCGGATTCAAAACCCATCCCAGTAATAATCCCGCATAACTTTTTGTAACTGGGAAAATACTAAACAATACCGGCAGACTGAAATAAAGAACTAACAGTATTACTATCAGTCTTAAAATTCGTAAAATGAGCTCTGCTACTTTTATGCTCTGCTGCTGATTTAAAAGCTTAAAGTCTTTTATTGTTAATCCGGACAGGTACTTGTCTTTTCGTTCTAGTATGTATTCCTTTAGCTTTTTAAATAACTTAAATATTAATTTAACTATAAAAAATAATATTATAAGAGTAAGCAATGCAAGCCCTATTCTTTTTATTCTGTTCACAAAACTGTTATCATTTCTGTACTTTACAACAGTATCCTTAATTGTATTCAGATATTCATTTGAAACTTCATTTTTTGTTTTGTCAAACCAAAGCGCATCCACTTCAGATACACTCATAATTATTTTGTCATTATAAATGATGTCATTAGTGGTTTCACCTGTATCCACTTTCATGGAATCAGGAGAAAAGAAATCTTCATCATATAATGAATGTACCCTTTCTGTAACTGTAGAAGCTCTTTCATTGGCATCAAATGAACCTAGCTTCGTATACATGACAAATAATGTATCGGTAAATAATGTAACAGGAAATCCTCTTGCTTTTTCTTTAAGTCTTTTTATTTTAAGTAACTGCTCTACCTTTTTTATTGAATCTTCTGCTTCAATTTTTCTGAGTTTTTCTTCCAGCTCAGCTTTCTTTTGTGAATCTTGAGAATATAACTGCATCTCTTCATGAAGCTTTACCTTAAGCACTGAGTCTATTCTGTTTTGTTCCTGCTGTTTTAAAATTTCCCGTTCAGTGACTTTTAGAGAATCTACCTGATCTTCCTGAGCTTTTATTGAATCTTCTTTAATTACTTTTTCATTTTCACTTACCTGCGAAAAAGCAATTCCACTTATCAGCAGAAAAAAGAGAAGTAATTTTAAAGGTA
>Ga0209477_1000242_pt1 | contig 32701 bp, 28 predicted proteins | sample KloWWTupernatant_FD_187180 | JGI IMG/M metagenome (GOLD analysis project Ga0209477, IMG submission 187180) | Active sludge microbial communities from Klosterneuburg, Austria, studying microevolution and ecology of nitrifiers - Klosterneuburg... | ecosystem: Engineered > WWTP > Aerobic digester >...
GCACCTCGGCGGGGCACAGGTGTGGGCCAAACGCGAGGACGTGAACAGCGGGCTGGCCTTCGGCGGCAACAAGGTGCGCAAGCTGGAGTACATCGTTCCCGACGTGCTCGCGTCGGGCGCGGACACGCTGGTCTCGATCGGCGGGTACCAGTCGAACCACACCCGGCAGGTGGCCGCGGTCGCCGCGCACCTCGGGCTGAAGTGCCGGCTGGTGCAGGAGCAGTGGGTGCCGTGGGACGACCCGACGAACACCCAGGTGGGCAACATCCTGCTCTCCCGGATGATGGGCGCCGATTCGCGGCTGGATCCGTCCGGGTTCGACATCGGCATTCGCGATTCGTGGAAAGACGCACTCGCCAAGGTGGAGGCCGCCGGCGGTAAGCCGTACCCGATCCCGGCCGGCGCGTCCGAGCACCCGCTGGGTGGTCTGGGTTTCGCCAACTGGGCCTTCGAGGTAGCCGAGCAGGAGAAGCAGCTCGGGGTCTTCTTCGACACGATCATCGTCTGCACGGTCACCGGCTCGACCCACGCCGGGATGATCGCCGGCTTCGCGGCGCTGGAGGAGCTCACCGGAGTGAAGCGACGGGTGCTCGGCATCGACGCGTCCGCCACCCTGGCGAAGACCCGCGACCAGGTGGCCCGGATCGCCCGCAACACCGCCGGCCTGATCGAACTCGGGCGCGACCTGCGCGACGACGAGATCAGCGTGCTGGAGGGCTGGGCCGGTGAGCTCTACGGCATCCCGGTCGAGTCGACCATGGAAGCCATCCGTCTCGGCGCGCAACTGGAGGCGATGATCACCGACCCGGTTTACGAGGGGAAGTCACTGGCCGGCCTGATCGATCTGGTCACCTCGGGCGAGATCGGACGCGACTCAACCGTGCTCTACGCCCACCTCGGCGGCCAGCCCGCGATCAACGCCTACCACCGCCTCTGGCCGGGCAACTGACGCCCTGCCCCACCCGTCCGCCTGCCCCACCCGTCCGCCCGGCCTCGGCCTCGGTCATCCGGCGAGGGCTAGCGAATTCGTCGAGGACTGCCACCGGGACGCCAGCCCTCGACGACTGCGCTAGCCCTCGATGGAACGAGGGGTGCGCGGCGCGGGCCGAGGCGGGACGGGGAGCAGCGGGCAGGGTGCCGGCACTCAGAGTCAGCTGGTGGTGATCTCGAAGGTCTCGGACGCGAGGTCGGCGTCCAGGCGAGCCCAGAGGTCGTCCTTGCGCCAGGTGATCGTGAGCTTGTCGGGCGCGGTGTCGGCGACCTCGCAGGTCGCGTCGAAGCCGAAGGCGCCGAAGCTGTTGCGGAACCGCAGCAACTCCAACTGGCGCTGGACGACGGAGTTGCTCAGTCCCTCGGCGATCGCAGCCGGTGACAGGTTCGTCCGGTTGATCTCCTTGTGGCCGCCCTCACCGGCGCGTTCCACGGCCGCATGGTCGTTGCGTCCCGCGAACAGGTCGAGGTACCAGACCTGCGGCTTGCCAGGCATGAACAACTGGATCGCCCTGGCCAGCAGCAGCCGAGCGTCCGATTCGCCCAGCGCGCTGTAGTACGTTGCATTGACTTGGTAGTACATGTTCTTCGCGCCGTGCAGGTCCTTCACGTAGCCTCCGCGACCGACGATCGTATCGATCAGGCCGGCGATCCGCTCCTCGTCCAGCAGCCCCTTGAGATCGAGCAGCGGGATGCCGTCGTGGCAGCCGAGCATGTTCACCGTCCGGATCTTCTTGCTGACCAGCTCGCCGATCCAGCGCTTCAGCGTGGACGCGTCGCGCCGGTCGAACGCGTCGATGAGCAGACCGGGCAGGAAGAAGTCGTAGGTCATGAACCCCTTGGCCGCGATCGTCTCGTGGATGCCCTCGGCGTAGGTCGAGTGAATCTCCGGCAATAGCCGCAGCCCGCGCGCGTCCGCCAGTTCCTTGACCTTGGCCAGCAAGTCCCAGGTGCCCGGGTCGTTGAGGAAATTCTTCTTCCCCGGCTCCTTCGGCGCGTAGGCGAAGGCGTCCAGCCGGACGATCTGCGCGCCGTAACCGGCCAGCTTGTCGAGAACGTCGGCGTAGAAATCCCAGACCAGCGGGGAGTTGATGTTGAGGTCCATCTGGCCCAGGTACTTGCGCCGGCTCTCGACGTGGTCGATCACCGCGTCCCGGACGGCCTCGTACCCGGTGAAGTCCGCCGCACCCGGACGCTTGCCGGACGCGAGCGCGGCCGCCACGCGACGAGCCAGCACCTCGGCGCGGCCGTACTGCAGGCCGGTGGCTTTCATCAGGTCCTGGGTATCGGGAGCGGTGTAGCGCACCTCCTGGTAGAAGGTGTTCCAGTAGGGCTTCTCAGTGCCATCGGGGAGGCGCACCATCAGGATCGGCAGCCCCGGCTTGCGGAAGAACATGTCCTTGATCAGGTCGGCGTCCGGCTGCACGTAGCCCTCGGCGGTCATGGTGCCGTGGCCGGCCCAGAACTTGTTCCAGTCGATGAAGAAGTCCGCATATTGCGATGCCTCGCCGTTGGCCACGATGTCCTGGAACTGCGGCGAGAGCACCGAGGCGTGGTTCAGGATGAAGTCGAACTTGAAGTCGATCCCGGCGGCGGCGAGCGCGTCCAGATCCGCCCTGGTCGCGAAGAGTTCGCTGAGGTTGTAGTCGATCACCGAGAAGCCGCGGTCGAGGTCGGTGTTGAACACGCTCGGCAGCAGGTAGGCCGAGCTGAACACCCCGGCCAGCTCAGGCCGCTGGACGAAAGCCACCAGGTCGGCCAGAGTGCCGCCGATGCTGTCGGGGTAGACGTTGAGCATCGGTCCGGCGGTGAGCTGCCGGCCCCCCATGGCCCGTTCGTACGCCGGGTAGTCGAGCAGCGACGCGTCCTTGGAGACGATGATCTTCGCCTTCGGCGCCTGAGCGTGCAGCTTGGCCTGTTCGAGCCCGAGCACGAGGGTGGTGAACGGGCTGTCCACGCCGCCGTCCCGGCTGCGGGCCCGGCGATGCGCGAGGGTCTCCTCCGGGGTGCTGTTGAGCAGGATCGGGATGTCGACGCCGACGAGGAAGTCATTGTTGCCGTGCGTCCATTCGATGACGATCACCTGGGTGCCGGTGACGTCCACGTCGTCGTACCAGAGAGCGTCCGGCGTGCGGCCCATCCGCTTGAGGTGCAGGCTCGGCGCGCCGGCGTGGAAGGCGGCCAGGATGTCGCTGATCTCGCCGAAGTCCACCTCTTTGGACGTGCCCAGGTAGGCCGCGAGCGCCTCGCGTCCGGCCTTGAAGTAGGTGCCGAACCAGCCGTAGGTCTGAGCATGCTTGGGGTCGGCGTCCACCCCGTCCGCTTGTAGAGCAGTGAGGGCGGCGCGGACGTCGTCGGTGGCCAGACCTGCGACGACGAGCGCTTGCAGCCCACCGTCGCGGAAGCTCCGCAGCCGCTCGGCATCGTTCTCGGACGGGATGCGCCGCGGGTAGTTGTCGCCGGAGAGCACGTAGGCACCCACGCCGAGGGCGTTGAGCCCGTGGGCGAGCAGCGACCCGGTCTCGGACTTGCCCACTCCCGAGCCACCGCAGACCGCAACGACCGCGCGATGGTGCGGGCTGGCGGCGAGGATCGGCTCAAGCTGACGCCAGAGTTCAGGGAAGATGCTCTGTGCCTTCCCGACGTGGTCCGCGGTGATCTGGACCTTGTCGCCTGGCATGTCGCCGGTGGGAACGGCGCCGAGATCGGTCACCTCGGGGAAGCTCACGGTCATTGTGTCGCCCTCCTGGTCGCGCAGTGCGTTGGTAGCAGCGTAGTGAACTCTGGCGTCGCTCGCTAAAACGTTTGAGCAATTGCCCGGCAGATCAGCGGTGCCGCGATTCGGACCCGCGAGCTCCGCTGCGACGTCATCAGCATCGCTGCGACGCCTCCAGGGTCCAGATCGCGTCAACACCACGCTGCCGAACCCGCCGAAGGGTCGGTGCCGATCAAGCACGCGGACTAGCCTGACAAGATGATGCACTCCGCAAGTGGCCCCGATCATGGCGGCCTGACCATCGGCGTAATGGGCCGATCACGCAAGGAGAACGAGCATCGACTTGCCCTGCACCCGGCACACCTGGCGAAGCTGCCACCGGAGGTGGGCCGGCTGTTGTACCTCGAGGAGGGCTACGGTGCCGGCTTCGGCGTGACCGATGCCGAACTGGCTGAGACCGTGGCCGGCCTGCGCAGCCACGCCGACCTGGTCGCGGAATGTGACGTCATCCTGCAGCCCAAACCGGTACTTGAGGACATCGCCGAACTGCGGCCAGGGCAGGTGTTCTGGGGGTGGCCGCACTGCGTCCAGGACGAGGAACTGACCCAACTCGCGATCGACCGTCGACTCACCGTGATCGCTTTCGAGGCCATGAACCACTGGAACTCGGACGACTCGTTCTCCCTGCACGTCTTCCACAAGAACAACGAACTAGCCGGCTACTGCTCGGTACTGCACGCGATGCAGCTTGCCGGGGTCACCGGGCACTACGGCACCCGGAGGCGAGCCGTGGTGATCGGGTTCGGAGCGACGGCCCGCGGTGCGGTGACCGCACTGAACGGGCTGGGCGTGACCGACGTCCAAGTGCTGACGCACCGCGAGGTCGCCGCGGTCGCGGCGCCGATCCACTCCGTGCAGATGGTGCACTTCGGCGAAGACGTGGAGGGCTCGGACGTCCGCCAGGCGATCACCGAAGACGGCCCTCAACACCTGGCTAGCTACCTCGCCGAGCACGACGTCATCGTCAATTGCGTGCTGCAGAACCCGGAATCACCGATGCTGTTCCTCAACGAGACCGACCTGCCGCTGCTGGCGCCCGGAACACTGATCGTGGACGTCTCCTGCGACCAGGGCATGGGCTTCAGTTGGGCGCGAGCTACCACCTTCGACGAACCGACCTTCGAGGTGGGCGACCGGGTGAGCCACTACGGGGTCGACCACAGCCCGTCGCACCTGTGGGCGTCCGCCACCTGGGAGAACAGTGCCGCGCTGCTCCCCTTCCTACCGGTGGTGATGGGTGGTCCGGACGCCTGGGAAGCCGATCCGACGATCACCCGAGCAATCGAGATCCGCGACGGAGTGGTGCTGAACCCGAGCATCCTCTCCTTCCAGGGACGGGAGATCGCCCACCCTCACGGGATTCTGGCCAGCTGAACGAGACTTCGCAGAACGAGAAGGGGTGGTCGTTCGGGGTTCAGGTTGTTCAGGCGGAGAAGCCCAGGGCCACGTTGGCCAACAGGCGGGCGCCGTAGCCGGTGGCGCCGGCCGAGCGCCAGGAGTCGTCGGCGTCGGACGACATCGTGCCCGCGATGTCGACGTGAGCCCACGGGATCCCGCCGACGAATTCGTCCAGGAACAGCGCGGCCGTGGTGGCGCCGGCATGCGGTCCGCCCAGGTTCGAGATGTCGGCGATGTCGGAGTCGAGCTGCTTGCGGTACTTCTTCTCCAGCGGCAGCTGCCACACGGGCTCGTCCGTGATCTCGGACGCAGCGACCACTTGGTCGACCATCCCCTGGTTGTTGCCGAGCACAGCAGCCCGCGACTTGCCCAGCGCCATCAGCGCCGCGCCGGTGAGGGTGGCGATATCGACGATCGCGTCCACCCCGGCCTCGACGGCCAGCGCCAGGCCGTCCATCAAGGCCAGGCGGCCCTCCGCGTCGGTGTTCTTCACCTCGACCGTCTTGCCGTTGCGACAGGTGAGCACGTCACCGAGCTTGTACGCCGAGCCGGACGGCATGTTGTCGGTGCAGCACAGCCAACCCGAAACCGCGGCCGGCACACCGAGGTCGCGCAATGCCGTGAACGCGCCGACCACTGCGGCCGCCCCGCCCATGTCCATCTTCATCAGCAGGTGCATGGGGTCGGACGGCTTCAGGCTGATGCCTCCCGAGTCGTACATGATGCCCTTGCCCACCAGGCCGAGGTGCCCGGCCGGATCGCCGGACGGGGTGTAGGTGAGCAGGATCAGCCGCGGCTCCTCCGCGCTGCCGGCATTCACGCCGAGAATTCCGCCGCAACCCATCTCGATCAGCTGCGCCTTGTCGAACGACTCCACCTCGAAGCCATACTCGGCACCGAGTTCCACAGCCACGTCGGCAAGGTCGGTCGCCGTCAGGTGCCCGGGCGGGGTGTTCGCCAGGTCACGTGCGATCGCGGTGGCCCGCACCGAGACCTGGGCGGTCGCGATGCCCTTGGCGAGCTCGGACGCATCCGCACCGGCGACCTTCAGCTGCAGTTCGGCCAGCGGCACCTGTCCTGCCTCGGCCTTGAGGATCGAGTAGCGGTAGCGAGCCAGCAGCGCACCTTCGGTGAGCAGCTGTCCGACCTCGTCGGCCGCCAGCCCCAGCGCCGGAGCCTCGATGCCGATCCGTCCGCCCTTCTTGGCCGTGGCGCGCGCGGCGGCAGCGGCGGCGTCGCGCAGCTTGGCTGCGTCCAGTTCTTCCGGCTTGCCCACACCCACCAGCACCAGGGGGTGCCCGGCCTGCGCCACGACCAGACTGGTGCCCGGCTCGGCGGAAAAGCCCGCCGCGGCCAACGCGTCCCGATCCAGCCCGATCGCGTCCGGCAGGTCACCCTCGGCGGCCACGAACAGCGCCACCGCGTCGAGGCCGGACGCGAAGTCGATCACCGCGGTCACCTCGGTGGCCACGGCCAGCGATGGGACGGGGGTGAAGTCGGCAGGGATCAGCTTGTTCGGGCTTCGGGTCACGGCAGGCTCCTTCACGGCTGGATTTGGCACCGAGCCTAGTCCCGGCGAGGGCTCGGCCACCGAGGTTGCGACAGGTTAGGGTGTGCCACGTGAATCCCGTAGCCATCACACTGGCCATCCTGGTGGTGGCGGTGGTCGCCTTCATGTCGAACAAGGTGCCGATCGGAATCGTCGCCCTCGGCGTGGCCGGCCTGTTGTGGGCCACCGGAGTACTCACCCTGAACCAGTCGCTCGCCGGATTCGGCGACCCGACGGTGATCTTCATCGCCACCCTGTTCGTGGTCAGCGAGGCTCTCGACTCCACCGGCGTCACGGCCTGGGCCGGACAACAGGTGATCACCCGCGGCGGCACCAAACGCACTCCCCTGCTGGTGGTGATCTGCCTGCTGGTGGCCGGGCTGACCGCCCTGATCAGCGTCAACGGCGCGGTCGCGGCACTGATCCCCGTGGTCGTGGTCGTCGCCGTCCGGGTCGGTATCGCCCCGAGCCAACTGCTGATGCCGCTGGCCTTCTCCGCGCACGCGGGTTCGATGCTCGCGCTCACCGGCACCCCGGTGAACATCATCGTCAGCGAGGCCGCAGCCGAAGCCGGCGCCCGTCCGTTCACCTTCTTCGAGTTCGGCCTGGCCGGCCTTCCGCTGGTGGTGGGCACCATCGCGATCATCGCGGTGTTGGGCAACAAACTCCTGCCGCACCGGACGCCGTCCGTGCTCACCCCCGACCTCAGCCGGCACGCCCGCGTGCTGCGCGAGCAGTACGCGCTGCCCGAGGGCACCGAGTTGGTCGGCGTCCGCAAGGGCTTCACCGAGGTGGTCATCCCACCCCGCTCGGAACTAGTCGGCGCCCACCTCTTTCCCGGCATGTGCACGCCCAGCGGCGACCTCGTGGTGCTCGGGCTGCAGCGAGCGGGTGAGGACCTCGGCCCGGACTCTCGGCTCCAGGTGGGCGACACCCTGCTGGTGCGCGGCGATTGGGATCACCTCGCCGAGCACACTGCCGGGCCAGACGTGCTCGTGGTCGACGACCCCACCGAGATGCGTCGTGCGGTCCCCTTGGGCGTCGGCGCCAAGCGGGCGATCGTCATCCTGGCCGCCATGGTCGTGCTGCTGGCCACCGGGGCGGTGCCGGCCGCGATCGCCGGCCTGCTGGCGGCCTGCGCGATCGTGCTCACCGGGGTACTCACCCCGACCCAGGCCTACTGGGCGATCTCGTGGACGACGGTGGTGCTGGTCGCCGGCATGATCCCGCTGTCGACCGCGTTCATCTCCACCGGCACCGCCGACCTGATCGCAAAGGGGCTGCTGGAGACTATCGGTGGCACGTCTCCCCGGCTCGCCCTGCTGGCCCTGTGCGTGCTCACGGTCGTGCTTGGCCAACTCATCTCGAACACCGCGACCGTGCTGATCATGGCCCCGATCGGGGTCGTGCTCGCGGCCGACCTGAGCGTTTCTGTGTTGCCGTTCATGATGGCGCTCACCGTCTCCGGCGCGGCCTCCTTCCTCACCCCGGTGGCCACCGCCGCCAACACCATGGTGATGGAGCCCGGTGACTACCGGTTCACCGACTACTGGAAGCTCGGGCTGCCGCTGCTGGTGCTGTTCGTCCTGGTAGCGGTGTTCTGGGTGCCCTTCGTCTGGCCGTTCTGAAAGGCATCGTGAACCAGAACATTCCCCTGGCCGTCGTGCTGACGGTGATCGCGTCGGTGATCCTCGCGATCTCCTCTGTGGTGCAGCACACCGCCGTGGCGGACGAAGCGGCGCCCGAGCCCGGCGCCAAGCTCAGCGGCGGCCAATTGCTGGCCGTGATCCGCAACCCTCGCTGGCTCGGTGGGCTGGTGCTCGCCGGCACCGGCGCGGTGGTGCAGATGGCCGCGCTGCTGCTGGCCCCGGTCACCGTGGTGCAGCCGATCGGGGTGCTCGCCGTGCCGTGGACGATCCTGCTCGCGGCCCGGGTGCACCGGGCCCGGATCACCCCGGTGATGTGGGGAGCGACCGCGCTCACCGTCGCCGGCACTGCCGCTTTCGCCTGGGTGGCGATCAGCCATGCCTCGCCCTACCCGATCCTCAACGACACCTATCTGGTGACCGGAACCCTGGCGGGCTTCGCCGTAGCCGGGCTCTTCGCCCTGGGCGGCGCCCGTGGCCCGCTGGCCTGGCGCTGCCTGGCCTGGTCGGGCGCGGCCGCGATCATCTACGGCGCCGAGTCGGGCGTGGTGAAGGCCATCGGGCACTACACCACGACCCGGGAGTGGTTGGGCTCACCGACGTTCTGGTTCCTGGCGGCGTCCATCGTCGCCGGGGCCGTCCTGGCGGGCATGTGGATCCAGCAGGGCTACGCGTCCGGTCCGGCCGAGATCGTGGTCGGGACGCTGAATGCGGCTGGCCCGGTGGCGGGTGTGGCGTTCGGGATCGCCGTGCTCGGCGAGGGCGTGAACATCACCCCCGGCGCTGCGCTGCTGATGCTGCTGTTCGCCATGATCGCCGGCGCAGGGGTGGTATTGCTGTCCCGGTTCCACCCGAACGCCGCTTCCGCTGGACGACCCGCCGGCGAATCACCGTCCGAAATCACCGGCACTGGGATCGAGCAGGCCGGACAATGAACTCACAACCCGAAACGCGCTAGGAGCAGCGAATGAACCCCGTACTCGCCTTCGTGGTGGTCATGCTGGTCTGGACGATCAGCGATTGGGTGGCGAAGAAGACGGCCTCGCTGCTCTCCAGCCTGTTCGTCGCCTCGCTGATCTTCCTGGTCGGGTTCATGACCGGGCTGTTCCCGCCCGACCTGCTGACCGCGTCCTCGCTGCTCGGTCTTGCCGGCGTCGTGGTCGGGTTCATCATCGTGCACCTGGGCACCGTGATCAGCCTGGACGACTTCAAGAAGCAGTGGAAGACCCTGCTGATCGGCATCGCCACGGTGATCGGAATCGGGGTGCTGCTCTGGGTGGGCACCATGATCTTCGGTGGCGGCACGCCGCGGATCAACGACTACGGGGATCTTGTCGCGACCGGTAGGGACTTCATGATCGCGGGCATCGGTGCGCTGTCCGGAGGCACCATCTCCGTCCTGATGGTCCAGGAGGCCGCTCTCGGCGTCGGCCTGACCACCGTGGCCGCCTTCCCGGTGCTGATCGCGGCGCTGCAGGGTCTGATCGGCTTCCCGCTCACCTCGATCATCCTGCGCAAGGAGGCCGCCCGGCTGAAGGACGAGTACCGCGCCGGACGCCTGGAGTCGGTGGCCGTGGCCGAGAACCAGGAGCAGTCCAAGGGCATGCTGCCGGACTTCCTGCGCACCACGCCGGGCACGCTGTTCTGCGTGGGTCTGGTCGTGCTTGCCGCCATCGGCATCAGCAACCTCACCAACGGAGTAATGAACACCTTCGTGGTCGCCCTGATCTTCGGCATCACGCTGCGCGCCACCGGCGTGTTCAAGCCGTCCGTACTCTCCGGGATCGACGCGTTCGGCCTGATGATGCTGGCCATCCTGATCATGGTGTTCGGCCCGCTGGCCACCCTGCGTCCGGCCGACCTGCTCGCGCTGGCCTGGCCGCTGCTGCTGGTCTTCGTGTTCGGCCTGATCGGGATCGCGCTGTTCGCCGGCGTGGTCGGCAAGCTGCTCGGCTACAGCATCCCGATGTCGATCGCGATCGGGCTCACCTCGCTCTACGGCTTCCCCGGGACGATGATCCTCTCCCAGGAGGCAGCAAAGGGCGCCGGCGAGACCCCGGAGGAAGTCGCAGCCATCGAGGGCGCAATCCTGCCGAAGATGATCGTCGCCGGCTTCTCCACGGTGACCATCACCTCAGTGATCGTCACCGGCATCATCGCGTCCGGCATCGGCCGCTGATCACACCGTGAACGAATAGGGGACGGTTCCTTTTCCGTTCAAGTTGAAGCTTCAACTTGAACGGAAAAGGAACCGTCCCCTATTCGTTCAGGCGTTCTTGGCGGCTTCGGCTTCGGCCTTGAGCTTGTCCATGTCGAGGCCCTTGACCTGCTGGACGAGGTTCTCGAACTGGGTCTTGTTGAGAGCGCCGGCCTCGCGATAGACGAGGTAGCCGTCGCGGAAGGCCATCAGCGTCGGGATCGAACTGATCTCCAGACCGCCGGCCAAGCCGCGCTGGTCATCGGTGTCCACCTTGGCGAACACCGCGTCAGGGTGCGCTTCAGAGGCGGCGTCGAAGACCGGCGCGAACATGCGGCAGGGGCCGCACCAAGCCGCCCAGAAGTCGACAAAGACGATGCCGTTCTCGGTGACGGTGCTACCGAACTCGGCTTCGGTCAGGGCGATGGTGGCCATTGGCAATCCTCACGATCGGGTACGTGGGAAGAACGCCCTGCCGCAACCCGCTATTCCCTGCCTGCCTCCGGGCTACGCAGCTATTCGGCAGCGACGAACAGGTGCTCGGCGATCGCTGCGGGCACGATCACCTCGTCCTGGGTGCCGAGCAACAGGCTCTTGCTGACGATCGATGCCCGTACCGGGACGCCTGGCAGGCAGCCTGCCTTCGACAGCGCCGCGAGCAACCGCGGATCAGCCTGGATCGACTCACTCATCCGCCGCACGACCACATCGTGAACCTGGCCGTCGGCCAGCCGCAGCGACAGCAGTTCGGTGCCGTCCAGGAAGGTCTCCGGTGCCGGGTCGACGTCGAGTTCCTCGAGCGCAGGGATCGGGTTGCCGTAGGGCGAGCTGACCGGGTGGTCGAGGATCGCGACCAATCGCCGCTCGACATCGGTGGAGATGACGTGCTCCCAGCGGCAGGCCTCCTCGTGGACGAGGGGCCACTCCAGGCCGATCACGTCCGTCAGCAGCCGCTCGGCGAGCCGGTGCCTACGCATCACCCGGGTGGCCAATTCGAGCCCGTGCGCGGACAGCACGAGATGCCGATCCGGGTGCACCGAGACCAGCCCATCGCGTTCCATCCGGGCCACCGTCTGCGAGACGGTCGGCCCACTCTGCTTGAGTCGTTCGGCGATCCGCGCCCGCAGCGGTGGAACGCCTTCCTCCCCGAGCTCATAGATGGTTCGCAGGTACATCTCGGTGGTGTCGATGAGGTCGCTCATCATCCTCCTCTGCGATTGAGGCCAGACTATAGCCATGATCGCGACCCCGTGGCCCCGTACGGTGGGCGTCGCGCCGGTTCGCCTGTCCGGTTGGCTGGCGGGTTTCGCCGAGCGGCACGGGGCCACCGAGGCCGAGCTGGGCGAGGAATGGCTCACCCTGCACGCTGCGGACGGAGCCGCGGCTCGCGTCCGTCTCGTCTGGGGCTCGATCCCGTCCGACGACCCCTTGGTCGCCGATCCGCTGGCGGCTGTGGTCGCCCTGACCAACCGGCCGTATCGGGTGGGCGCGCTGATCGTCCGACGCAAGGCGCACGCGGTCGGAGTGTTCGAGGGCGAGCGTCTCGTCGCCGGACGCCACGGCAGCCACTACGTGCAGGGACGCACCAAGGCGGGCGGCTGGTCGCAGCAGCGCTATGCCCGTCGCCGCGCGAACCAGGCAGACCGCTCGTTCGAGGCAGCCGGACGCGACGCAGCGGACCTCCTGCTGCCAGAACTCGGCAGGCTGGACGCGCTGGCGCTCGGCGGCGACGGGGCGGCGGTGGCGTCCGTCCTCGCTCTGCCGGAGCTCGCCGAACTGCGCAACTCGACGCTGCGGCGACTGGGACCGTTCGGAGTGCCTGACCCGAACGCGCGGGTGCTGGCCGAGTTCGGCGCCCTCTTCCGCAAGGTGCCGATCGAACTCAACGAACTAGCCTGATGGCCGAGCCGCGATCGAGCCGGGCTCGGGTTCAGCTCTTTCGCAGGAAGACCACCGCGCTGGCCAGGACGGCCAGGGCACCGGCCCCGCCGAGCGCCCAGACCAAGCCTGAGTTGTCCGGGACCACATCGGCGGCATCGTCAGCACTCGCGGTGCTCGTTGCGGTTGGGGACGCAGTGCTCACCGGAGCCGGGGTCGGGGTGTCGGCGACCGCTGGTAGCGCCGAGCCCCCGAGAGTGAACAAGAAGGCCGCCAACAAGCCACCTACGACACGACGCGCCTCCACGATCATGAGGCGGAGCCTACCGGCCCAGGCCGAGCAGCGTTCCCACGATCACCAGCGCGATCAGCACGACCAGCGAACCGGTAACGATCAGCCGGCGGGAACGAGGACTCACGGGCACCAATCTATGCCGCGGCGACGGCACGAACGACTTGTCCGACCATGGCCGGCAACGCTGAACTACAGTGGCCGCATGGGGTCGGTGCACCTCTTCGCCATCGCGATCGCTGAGGTTCGCGACATCTTCGGAGCGCCGCCGGAACTCGCGGCCCGGCTGCGCGCCGTCGCCGCCAGGGAGTTCGGCAATGGAATGCGGACGCCCACCCAGGGCCTCCTCGGCAAACTCGGCCCAGTATTCGGCCGCCAACCGGACGCCGCGGTGGTGCGTCCGGGCGTGCCGACCGGCACGGACGTGGCCAACCTGCTGGCCGGCCATTTCGTACCGCCGCACCGGCTGACCGCGGCGTGGGTGCTGCTCGAACGCTGGCTGGGCGAACTGAGCTGGGGCCAGATCGGCACCGAGCTGGGCGCCGACGCCCTGTCCGCTCTCGACTTCGATCTGGCGCGGGCCGGCGTGCCATCCCGCTACGGCGTCGCCGACCTGATCCGCAACGACCTGGGACTGGCCCTTCGACCCGCACCGGGAATCGCCGCCGGCTACGTCGCGCACCAGCAGACCCTCGAAGTCGCGGACGCGTGGCGCCCCGCCCTGGACGCCCTCGAACCAGTTCATCAGCCGCTCGTGCGCGGGCTGCTCACCTGGCTGGACGCGTTCCCCGGTTGGGCCGTCCAGGCCGCCGATGCCGGACGACAACCGCCCGACCTGGTCGCGATCCTGCGCTCCTGAACCCGGACGGGACACATCCCGCTCAATCGGCCCCGGATCCCCGTAAGCCGCTCGTCGACTCGCTCAAACTCCCCGCACGCTGCTCGCTGAGGAGTAGACTGACCGACGGTCGGTCAGTCAAACCGAGCCACGTTGAGTGCGGCTACGTACACCGTCCGCGGTGCGTGAATCCACACTCAAGGCAGAATTTCAGGAGGCGCCATGCCCAGGGTGACCAAGCACCCCCTCGTCCGTCGGGAGGAACTGCTCGACGTCGCCTTCGCGCTGTGTCGCAGCCATGGCTTCGAAGGCATGAGCGTCGAGCAGGTTACTGCGTCAGCGGGCGTGGCGAAGGGCACGTTCTACCACTACTTCACCTCCAAGTCGGACCTGCAGGGGCAGCTGGTCGGCCGTTTCGGCGACTCGCTGTTCAACCACCTCACCGACGCGCTGGTCGACGTCCAGGGCAGTGGCGCGCAGCGCCTCGGCGGGCTGATGAACGCAGCGGCGAGCTACAAGTCCAGCCAGGCCGACATCGGGTTCGCGTCCTTCCTCTATCGCGACGAGAACTTCGCCCTTCGGCACCGGCTGTACGACGCCTGGCGCGAGCGGGCCCGGAGCGTACTCACCCCGGTGATCCAGGACGGGCTCGACGACGGCTCGATCCGGGCCGCCGATGCAGGCTCGGCGACCGACCTGGTGCTGCTCTTGTGGTTCGACGCCGCCGACCACCTGTGGAACCGGGCGCTCAGGACGGCGGACGCCGCGGAGTTCGCGGCAGTGCTGGCCGCCGGCTCGGCCGCGATCACCCAGGCGCAGGAACGCATTCTCGGCGTGCCGGACGGGACCTACTCGATCCCCGTCCCTACGGGACTGATCGCCGCGATCGAACAACTACATCCGAAGCTGGATAGGACCAAGGAATGAAGCGCAAGACCCTCGTCACCACCGGGATCGTGGCCGCAGCGGTCGTCGCCCTCGGCGGCGGCTACGCCTACTCAGTGGCCAACAGCCGTCCCGAAGTGGGCACGGCCGTGGTCGAACGTGCCGAACTGACCGCCACGGTCAGCGCGTCCGGGAGCCTGGCCGCGGCCCACACGTCCGGGGTGTACGCCCCCGTGGCCGGCACGATCGCCAAGCTCGAAGTGGCGGACGGCGACACCGTCGCCAAAGGCGACACCCTCGCCACCCTGTCCACCGGGACGCTGAAGCTCGCGGTCGCCCAAGCGAAAGCCGCAGTTTCGGCCGCCGGCGCCCAACTCGACGCGGTGAACCGCGGCGTGCCCGCGGCAATCGACCGCTCGGCGGGGAACGCGGCCCTCACCGCCGCCCGCTCGCAAGTGTCCACCGCCGCGAAGAACTACGCCGCCTACCTCGACGACTACCGGGACGCGAGCAAAGCCGAGCGCGCGAGGATGAGCTCCACCCTGCGCAACCTCAAGACCGCCAAGAGCACCGCGAATGCGGCGCTCAAGGCAGCCGAGTCAGGTCTGCACCAGCTCTCCGTCGCGGCGCGCGTCGGGCTGGCCCGCACGGCGGCGAAGGACGCGGCCAAGGCCGCCGAACGAGCCCTAGATCTCGCCCAGGCGAACCTCGACAAGGCTGAGCTCGCCGCTCCGTTCAACGGCACGGTCACCTTCCACGGAACCGTGGAGAAGGGTTCGGGAGTGACCCCGGGAGTGCCGGTCTTCACCGTCACCGACCCTGCGCAGCTCGAGTTCCGGGCCCTGGTCAACGAGACCGACATCGCCGGCGTGGCGAAGGACCAGACCGCAACCGTCACCCTGGACGCGTTCGAGCAACCGTTCGTCGGCAAGGTGACCAGGATGCATGGCGATGCCGAGACCACCAGCACCGGCAGCGTCGCCTTCGAGGTGGAGGTGGCGATCGAGACCGGGGACACCCGCGCGCTCAGCGGGATGAGCGGCTCGGTCGAACTGGCCACCGAATCGATACCGGACGCGCTGGTCGTGCCGGTCGCCGCCGTCCAGACCCGTGGCACCGCCCGGACGGTGTTCGTGGTCGGTGACGACTCGATCGTCCACGCCCGCGAGGTCACGGTCGGTGTGACCACCGACGCGTCCCTCCAGATCCTCTCCGGGCTTTCGGCAGGCGACCGCGTGGTCACCACCGGTGCGGCGGCGCTGACCGACGGCCAGCAGGTGCGCGTCAAGTGAGCGGCGAACCGCGTCCGCCGATCGTGGAGATCGCCGGACTGACCAAGATCTACGGTGCCGGGGCGGCCCAGGTGACCGCGCTGGACGCCGTCGACCTGCGGGTCGCCGCCGGTGAGTTCGTGAGCGTGATGGGACCGTCGGGCTGCGGCAAGTCGACGCTGCTGAACCTGCTCGGCGGACTGGACACCCCGACCGCGGGCACGATCAGCATCGACGGCGCCGAACTCGGCGACCTGCCCGACGACGACCTCACCGAACTGCGCCGGCGCCGGATCGGCTTCGTGTTCCAGTTCTTCAACCTGATCCCGGTGCTCGACGCGGTCGAGAACGCGTCCCTGCCGTTGAGGTTGGACGGGGCGCGCGACGCCGAGACCCGCGCAACCACCTGGCTGGAGCGGGTGGGGCTGGGCGATCGGCTGCACAGCCGTCCGGACCAACTCTCCGGCGGTCAGCAGCAGCGGGTCGCGATCGCGCGGGCACTGTCGACCGAGCCCGCGCTGATCCTCGCCGACGAACCCACCGGGAACCTCGACTCCCGCTCCGGCGCCGAGATCGGCGAACTGCTGCGCCAAGTGAGCTCGACCTACGGCCGCTCGGTGTTGATGGTCACCCACGACCCCCGGATCGCCAGCTACGCCGAGCGCCTCGTGCTGATGCGGGACGGCCGCATCATCGACGACCTCGACCTCGACGGCACCCCGGAAGGCCCCAGACAGGCGCTGGAAAGGGCCGGCCTGCTGTGAACCTGAACCTCACCCTGGCTTGGCGCTACCTGCGCGGACGCGGGCTGCGCTCACTGCTGACCACCCTCGCGGTGGTCTTCGGGGTGATGCTGACTTTCGGGCTGAACGGCATCCTGCCGGCGATGACCGAGGCGTTCACCCACAACCTGCGCTCGGCCGCGGGCAAGGTGGACCTCACCGTCACCAGTGCCTACAACCAACCCTTCCGCACCGATGTGGTCGACCGCCTGCTCACCGTCCCCCAGGTGGCCACCGCGAGCCCTGGGGTGCAGCGCACCGTCCCGCTGCCCCGCAGCGCGGACGCACCTGCGGACGCTCTCGCCCAGCTCATCGTGGTAGGGCTCGACGTGCCGACGGCGACCGCCGTCCGCGACTTCCCGGTGGCGGACGGTCGGATGCTGGTCAACGAGGACCGGCTGGCCGTTGTCCTCAACACCGACCTCGCCGCGGAACTCAGCCTTGACACCGGCAGCGAACTCGTCCTGCCCGCCGCCGGGGGCACGGCACGGTTCCAGGTGGTCGGGCTACTGGGCGATGCCACGTTGCCGGGCTCCGAACAGGTCTTCATGACCCTGGGCGCCGCGCAGCAGTTGCTCGGGCTGGGCGACCAAGTCACCCAGGTGGAGGCGGTGTTCACCCCCGACGCCGACCGCGCGGCCACCGAGGCGGCGATCAGCGCCGCACTGGGGCCGGACTTCCAGGTGGGCGGACTTTCCACCGAGTCGAGCCTGCTCGCCTCGCTGCAGGTCGGCCAGTTCGCCTTCTCGATGTTCGGCGTGTTCGCCCTTGCCACCGCCGGTTTCATCATCCTGAACAGCTTCCGCACCGTGGTCGCGGAGCGCCGCCGTGACATCGGCATGCTGCGGGCCATCGGCATGAGCCGGCGCAGCATCACCTGGTTGTTCCTCACCGAGTCGCTCTGCCAGGGCGTCGTCGGCACCGCGCTGGGCATCGCGGCGGGCTGGGCCATGGCCGCCGGACTGTTCGCGGCAATGGCGCCGATCTTTTCCTCAGTCATGCACTTCACCATCGGTGGACCACTGTTCACCCCGGGTACCTGGGTCCAGGCCATCGTCCTCGGGGTGGGAGTGACCATGCTGGCGGCGGTGCTGCCGGCCCGCGCCGCCGGTCGGGTGACCCCGATGGAGGCCATGCGTCCGCAACTCGGCGAGGTCTTCGAGCGCCGGGTCGGCCGACGCGCGTGGGTGGGGCTAGGCCTGCTGGTCGCGTCCCTGTTCGGGCTGACCAGCGGGTCGGCCGGTCTTGTCGGGTTCGGCGCAGTCGTCTTCCTGGTGGGCATCTCGCTGGTCGCGCCCGCTGTGGTGAACCCGATCGCGGACTGGGCCGGCCGTCCGCTGGAGCGCTTCTTCGCCAGCGAGGGCGCCATCGCGCGCAGCAACCTGCAGCGCAACCCGGGACGCAGCGCGGTGACGGTGTCCGCGGTGATGCTCGGGCTCGCGTCCATCGTGGCGATGATCAGCATGGTGACCTCGATCTTCGCGGGCTTCATCAGCTACCTCGACCGGTCACTCTCGGCGGACTATCTCGTGATTCCCCAGTCGATCATCCTCGGCCAGGGCAACGTGGCGGCCGGGCCGCGGCTGGCCGCACGCATCGCCGAGACGGACGGGATCGCGGCCGCGTCCTCGCTGCGGCTGGCCCAGGCGAAGGTGGACGGCACCGACGTGCAGGTGATCGGGATCGACCCCGACGCCTACCTCAAGGTGGCGGCGTTCGATTGGAACGCGGGTTCGTCGGACGCAGCCGTCGACCAGTTGCGCACCGGCCGCTGGCTGATCGCCAACGGCATCTACGCCGCGCAGCACAATCTCGTCCTTGGCCAGGAGGTGCTCCTGGCCACCCCCAACGGCGCCCGCTCCTACCACCTGGCAGGGGTCGGCAACGATTACCTGAACGCGAAACTGTCCACGCTGTACACCTCGCACGAGTACTTGGAGAAGGACTTTAACGTCACCGCCGACCTGCTGATCATGGCCAACCGGACGCCGTCCGCCGATCCGGATGCGACCAAGGCGAAGCTGTCCAGAATCATCGGCGACTACCCGGCGTTCCGGCTCTACGAGTCGTCGACCTGGCGGGCCGAGCAGCTCAACACCTTCGACCAGACGATCATCATCTTCGAGGTACTGGTGGCCGCGCTGGCGCTGCCGTCCCTGCTGGCGCTGATGAACACCCTGGCGATCAGCGTGCTCTCCCGCACCCGCGAGATCGGCATGCTGCGGGCCGTCGGCGCCACCCGTCGTCAGATCAAGCGGATGGTGCTGGCCGAGTCGCTGCTGCTCGCCGTGATCGGCACCGGCTTCGGCGCGATCGCCGGCCTGTGGCTTGGCTATGCCCTGGTGGCCGCGATGAGCGCGGTCGGCTGGCAGATGCCGTACGCATTCCCCTGGACCGGCCTGCTGGCCACAGTGGTGGTCGGCCTGGTGTTCGGTGCCCTGGCCGCTCTCGGCCCGGCCCGCTCCGCGTCCCGCCTGGACGTGGTCGCCGCCCTCCGCCACGAGTGAACGACCAGTCCGCCATGAATGAAAAGGGGACGGTTCCTTTTCCATCCAAGTTGTCCACAAGCTCAATCCGAAATCGGCCGGTTCTGTGGAAAACCTGAACGGTTAAGGAACCGTCCCCTTTTCGGTCAGCCGAGCAGGCTGGTGATTACTCCCTGGGCGAAGTACAGGACGAAGGCAGCGGCCACCACGTAGAGCAGTGTGTGTACCTCCTTCGCCTTCCCACGGATGATCTTGATCAGCGCGTAGGCGATGAAGCCGGCGCCGATGCCCACGGTGATCGAGTAGGTGAACGGCATCAGCACGATGGTCAGGAACGCGGGGATGCCCTCCTCCGGGTCCTCCCAGTTCACGTGCACGACCTGGGCCATCATCAGGAAGCCGACGAAGAACAGCGCCGGGGTCGCCGCCTCGGCGGGAACGAGCTGCACCAGCGGCGCCAGGAAGAGGCTCAGCAGGAACGCGGCGCCGGTGACCACGGACGCGATGCCCGTCCTCGCGCCGTCGCCGACACCGGCCGCAGACTCGATGTAGGACGTGTTGGAAGAAACCGAACCGAGTCCACCAGCGATCGCGGCGACCGAGTCGACCAGCAGGATCTCCTGGGTGTGCGGCGGGTTGCCGTCCGCCTCGAGCATGTCGCCCTCCGCGCCGACGGCCACGATCGTGCCCATCGTGTCGAAGAAGTCGCTCAGCAGCAGCGAGAAGACCAGCAGCAGGATGCCGATGACGGCCCCGGGCCCGGCGGCGGTGGTGAAGGCACCGAAGAGGTCGACCCGTCCGAGCAGCCCGAGGTTCGGCATGGTGAACCCCGTGGTCAGGGCCGGCAGGTTCTGGATCCACCCGGTCGGGTTGACCACCGCTCCGGTGGCGTCCTTCATCAGCGGCAGGTTGAGCACCGCCTGCACGATCACCGCGATCACGGTGGCCGCCAGGATCGAGATCAGCATCGCGCCCTTCACCTTGCGGACGAAGAGGGTGACCAGGATCAGCAGGCCGATCAGGAAGATGGCGATTGGCCAGCCCAGCAGGGCGCCGTAGACGCCCAACTGCACCGGGGTGCCGCTACCGGGACGCACGATGCCCGAGTCGAAGAGACCGATGAAAGCGATGAACAGGCCGATACCGACGGAGATCGCAGCGCGCATCGACCGAGGCACCGCGTCGAAGATCGCTTTGCGGAAACCGGTGAGCACAAGGACGGTGATGAGCACGCCCTCCCACACGATCAGGCCCATCGCCTGCGGCCAGGTCATCTGCTTCACGATGGTGAAGGCGACCAGAGCGTTCAGGCCAAGTCCGGTCGCGATCGCGATCGGGAAACGTCCGTAGACGCCCATCAGGATGGTCATGAGTCCGGCGATGAGCGCCGTGGCCGCCGCGACCATGGCCATCGAGAGACCGATCGCCGCACCGCCGTCAGCAATCGGCTGACCGGTGATCAGGTTGCCCTGAACGTCGGGCTGGGTGCCGATGATGATCGGGTTGAGGATGATGATGTAGGCCATGGTGAAGAACGTCACCAGACCGCCGCGGACCTCACGTCCCAGGTTCGAGCCACGCTTGGTGAGCTCGAACCACTGGTCCAGGGCCTTATTGGTATTTGGGGCAGGAGCTGCCGTTGAAGTGCCAGGGTTCGCCATAGCCGAATGGTAGGGCTCACACAGATAGGCCTATCGTTGTGTCCGTGACCCAGAACAGCCACCACCATCGCCCGCTGATGGTGCAGGCGCCCGTCCGCGCACTCGACGCGGACGGGGTGACCGTGGTGACCGCAGGGACGGTCGCCTTCGGCGTCGGCGCCCTGGTCTGCTGGTGGCTGCTGCCGCAGCTGAACGTGGCCGGGAAGGGCTGGTACCTGGGCGTCTCGATCACCGGTTTCGTCCTCGGCCTGCTGGGGCTGGCCTTCGGCCTGTTCCGCAGGCAGCGGCGCCGACGAGGCGAGTTGGCCGCAGCCTTGGACGGCGCGGACACAGCACCCGCGCGCCGGGCGACGGTGGACGCCGGCCAGTTCGACTCGCCGGAGCCTTCAGTCGAAAAGGCCCACGTCGACGCTGATGGTGTCCCAGATCGGGAGTGACAACTCGATGCCCCGGCTCGGCTCGGGCACGTCGGAGTGACCGCCGCAACCGTGCGTCTTCGCCACCACTGAGCCGTCGGACGGCGACAGCTCGTTGGTGCACACTCCGAACAGGCGACCCAGGTCACCCTGCACCGCCACGAAGAAGCCACACGTCTGGCACAGCGCCGGAGCCTGCTGGGCCATCGCGTTGTCCGGCCCACCGGGACCGTCCAGCCAGCGCTCCGCGGCGTCTTCACGTCCGGCAGGAGAAAGGACACGCTCGCGGCCGAGGCCCAGCTCGGCCACCAGTGCTCGGGTCTGGCTGGCCTCTGCGGGGTCGGTGTCCGCGGCATGCTCGCCGCCGGTGTAGCCGGGTTCCAGCCGGTAGTCGTCGACCGGGGCCGGCGCCAGGACGCCGGGAGTGAGGTCCTTAGGTCCGACCCGGTCGACCCAGGGCACCCAGGCCGGGGCCAGCAGCGCACCCTCTCCAGGCATCAAAGTGACCTCGGAGACGGTGACGACACGCGCCCGAGACGCCCTGGCTACGGTCACCGACCATTGCCAGCCGGGGTAGCCGGGATGCACACACGCGAACAGGTGGGTGGCCACACGGGTGTCCTCGGGAACCACACCCACGTGCTCGCCGACCTCGAGAACTCCTGCGCGCCGCACCGCGGCTGCTCGGGCCAGTTCGACAGCATCCGCGCAGGCGGTGTCCAGTTCGAGGGCAGCAGCCATACTCACAGCTCCAGTTCGTCGGCGACCGCACGAAGCACGCTGGCGGTCTTGCCCGCGACCTTGGCGTCCGGATAGCGGCCGCGGCGGTAGCCGTTGCCGACGTTGTCGAGCATCTTGATCAGGTCCTCGATGATGATCGCCATATCCTCGGCACTCTTGCGAGTGGCCTTCGAAAGGGACGGCGGCGCCTCCAGCAGTCGGACGGACAGGGCCTGCTCGCCCTTCTTGCCGTCCACCACCCCGAACTCGACCTTCTGGCCCCGCTTGAGAGTGGTCACGCCGTCCGGAAGTGCGGACGCGCGCACGTACACGTCGTCGCCGCCCTCGTCCTTGCTCAAGAAGCCGAAACCCTTCTCGGCGTCGTAGTAGCGCACCTTGCCAACCGGCATGATTCCTCAACTCCTGATCGTGGTCGGTCCGCTGGCGCAGACCGGCTCGACCAGCCTAACGCCGAAGCCACAGCCAAGGCACACCGAACTGGAATGGGGCTGCGGGTGGCGGCGTCTACCATTGCCGCATGGCCACCTGGGAGGACGGACCCGAGTACGCGCCACTGGCGCGTCCGCAGGCTTTCGTCACCCCCGCGGCCGAGCCGCTCGCCCAGCCGTCGCCCCCAGTGCCACCGCCGGCGTTCCCGGAAGCCGAGCCCCACTTCGAGGCGGCACCCGGAGACGCGCCGGCACTAGCTGCGCTGGTGCCCTCGTTCGGTCCCGGACGCAACCCCAACCTGCCGTTCGAGGTGGTGACCGCAGCGCTGACCGCGCCCGGTCCTGGGAGCGCGGCGGCGGGCAGGCCCGAACGGTCCCCGCTCGAGCCGTTCGGACCGCCCGGCCCCTCGCTCAAGGGCTACCTGCCGGTGCAGCCCACGGTGACCCCGAACGCGCCGGTGAACCCTGCGCCGTTCCCGTCGCCGGGGACGCCCCAGTGGTTCACCCCGCCACCGCAGGCCCAGGGGCCCGCCGCTCCTCCGGCGGTGAGCATCGGCCAGATCTTCACCGCGATCACTCCGGCCGTGCTGATCACCTTGGCGATCGGCGCCTTGTTCTCGTGGTTGTCGTTGTTCATGCTCGCGCTGTCGTTCACCCTGTCGGCGCGCATCGCCTACCGTCGGGAATCGGTGCGCCGTGCCTACTCGGTGGCGTTCATCGTGCTGGCGGCGTTCGGTGCGGTCTCACTGCTTTCTGACGGCTGGAATGCCGATTCGCTGTTCGACAGCATCGCCGGCGCCGCGCAACTGGCCTGCTGGCTGCTGCCGTTGGCGGTCTTCCTGATCGTCGGTTCCGCGCTGCGGGCCGGCGAGCGCCCGGACCGGACCGGCTGATGGCGGCACCAGACCAGCCGCAGGGCTTGGGCACGCCCTCCGGTGACCAGCCGGGCTTCGCTCCAGCAGGGCAACCGGGACAACCACCCGCTCCGATGGGCGGATCCGCGACACCGTATCCCCAGCCGGGTGCCGGGTACGGAGGGGCGACGGGGTTCGCCCAGGCACCCCCGTGGCAGCCATCCGCGGTGCCCACCGGTTACCCGCCCACCCCGCCGACCGGACGCGGCCCCGCGCCGAAGCGGAGCACCCGTACGCGATTGATCGCCGGCACCCTGGCCATCGCCCTGCTGGCGACCACACTGGTGAGTCTCCTCCCGCTCCTGCCTCGGGCGAACACGACCTCACCGACGCCGACCAACGTGCCTTCCGCCACCGGCGAGCCGTCCCGGCTGGTGACGGTCAGTCCGACCCCGCAACCAGCGGACGCGGCCGCAGTGACCGGGGGCGATCTCGGCCGGGCCGTCGCCTTCACCGGTAGTCGAGGTGGCGGCGAGGTGACAGTGAGCAGCGCCACCTGGACGTCGGCGGGCGACCTCGAACCGCCAGCGGGCCAGCGTTACCTGGTGCTGGAGGTCACCGTCTCGGCAAGCAGCGGCCAAGTGGCCGTGGACGCGCTGTCCTTCCTGGCCACCTCCGCCGACGGCACGAGACAGGTGCCCGGCTTCGGGCCCAAGCTCGACCGTCCGCTGGGCGGCCGCACCCTCACCGGCAGCGACTCGGTCACCGGACAGCTCGGTTTCGTGCTCGCACCCGGGGATACGACGGTCGCGCTGCTGGATGAGAACCTCGACCCGGTTGCGAAACTGAAGGTCCCCGGGCCGTGAGCGAACCAGCAAGCGAACTTGAACCGCCCACCTCGTTCCGCACGCGCGACTTCAAGCCGGTGGCGCCCGAGTTGCGCCCGCGCCGGTTCCGGCAGGCCGCGCGCGTCATCATCACCGACGGTGAGGCTGCCCTGCTGCTGGCCGACACCGACCCCGGTCTGCCGGGTTCGCGCTGGTGGCTCACCACCGGCGGCGGGATCGATCCCGGCGAGCGCCCGGTCCAGGCTGCCGTCCGCGAACTGGCCGAGGAGACCGGCCTGCTGGCCGAGGAATCCCAACTGCTGGGTCCGGTGGCGATCCGGACGGTGGTGCACGGCTACTCCGACCAGATCCTCAGCCAGACCGAGCACTTCTTCCTGCTGCAGGTGGACGCCCGTTTCGACGTCTCCCCTGCCGGGCTCACCCCTGACGAGCAACTCACGCTCGACGGCTGGGCCTGGCATTCCCTGACCGAGTTGGCCGATCTGGCCGACCCGGTGTGGCCGGTGAACCTGGTCGAGCTGATCGCGCTGGCACAGGTTCCCCAGCTCTGGCCGGTGCATCTCGGCGAGATCGAGGAATCCACGCTCCAGGTAGGCTGACCCGAGTGAACACCCGGCCCAACCCAACCCCAGCGGCTGGTTCACATCGCAGTTCGCGCCAGCGCCATCTCGAGCGGTTCCTGTGGCTCTCGATCGCGACCGCCATCGCCACCGTGGTCATCAAGGGCTATGCGGCGTGGCTGACGAACTCGGTCGGCCTCTGGTCGGACGCGCTTGAATCCACCGTCAACCTTGCCGCCGCCCTGGTGGCGCTCTGGGCGCTTCGGCTGTCGTCGCGGCCGGCCGACCACAACCACGATTTCGGCCATGGCAAGGCCGAGTACGTCTCGGCAGCGGTCGAGGGCACGCTCATCTTCGTGGCCGCGGCATTCATCATCTACGGGGCGGTACTGCGTCTGTTCCGTCCGGTGGCACTGGAGCAACTCGGGCTCGGCCTGGTGCTGTCGCTGGTCGCGTCGCTGCTGAACCTGGGCACCGGCCTGGTGCTTGTGCGGGTGGGCCGGAAGCACCGGTCGATCACGCTCGAGGCCGACGGCAAGCACCTGCTCACCGACGTCTGGACGTCGGTAGGCGTGCTGGTGGCGATCGGCCTGGTCCTGCTCACACAGTGGACGATCCTCGACCCCCTGATCGCGATCGCGGTCGGGCTGAACATCCTGTTCACCGGATACCAGTTGGTGCGGCGCTCGATCGTCGGCCTGTTGGACGCGGCCCTGCCCGAGGATGAGATCGCGATCGTCTCTGCGGTGATCGCCAATGTCTGCGACGACCCCCGGATGGAGATCACCGAACTACGCACCCGCGAGTCAGGCAGGCAGCGGTTCGTCTACGTCACGCTCTCGGTGCCGGGCAGTTGGACGGTCAAGCGCAGTCACGACGTCGCCGACGCGGTCGAGGACGCGGTCAGCGGCGCCCTCGCCGACAGCACCACCTTCGTCCACATCGAGCCCACCGCCGAGTAGGCCGAACGGCCCCTGAGGAGCGTTCGCGAGGCACGAGCAGCCCACCCCAAACGGTCCCTGAGGAGCGTTCGCGAGGCACGAGCCAACGCGTCACGAAGGGCCGCCGCCAACGACGCATCACGATCCGACGAAGTCGGAATCTCACACAGACGGCGGCCCTTCGTGACGCCCGGCTCGTTCCTCGCCGGGCTCCTCAGGGACCGTTGTGGTGGTTGGGCGTTCCTCGCAGGGTTCCTCAGGGATCGGAGTCGATTGCAGCTCGTGGTTGCGCTCAGCCAGCGGCTGCGGGCGTCGGTCGGTGCCGCACTTCGGCGTCCACCAGGGTGCGCCAGGAACGGACCAAACCTTCGTCCACGTAGGCCTTGTAGGAGCCGCCGGGACGCGCCGCCTTGCCGATGTGGAACGCCCGGACGCCGGCGCGGGCCAGCCAGGGGACGTGGTCGGGGTGCAGTCCGCCACCGGCCATCAGCACCGACGCGGCCCAGGGGTCGGATTTGGCCCTCGCCAACAGATCGTTCAGACCATGTTCGACGTCGCGGGCCGAGCCCGCGGTGAGCACCTGGTCGAGTCGCGGCAGGGTGGGCAGCACGGCCCAGGCCTTGTCCGCGTCCAGGCACGCGTCGACGGCGCGGTGGAAGGTCCACTGCCAGGTGCCGTCGCCGACGAGTTCACCGACCACGCCCGCGTCCACCTCGCCGAGCCCGTTCAGGAAGCCGAGCACCATGCCGTCGGCCCCGGCATCGGCGTAGCTCGCCATCAGTCCGCGCAGCCGGATCGCCTCGCCGCCGTCGGTACCGAAGCCTGGGCGTAGCCGCACCATCACCCGCAGCTGGATGCTGGTGGCCCGCCGCACCTGATCCACGAGTTGCGGGGTCGGCGACATGCCACCTTCGTCGAGGGTGCCGCACAGTTCGATGCGGTCAGCGCCACCCGCCTCGGCGCGTTCAGCGTCAGCCGGCAGCAGGGCGATTACTTCGAGCAGCCCGCTCATGGCTCAATGATGGGACCGCGCTCGGTCCACGTCCGGCAGACACGCGGACGCAAGCCGCGGCGGCCCGTCGCCGCCCGCTCGAACAACTCCCCTCCAGACGCTCGCCGCGGGTCTCGTCACGAACACTCCCCGAGCCGGCAAGGTGGCCACCCGCGCACCGCCACGCGCCACGGACGACCACCTTGATGGAGGCGTGGAGAGCAGACACGTGAGCATGGTCCGACAGCTGGTCCAGCCGATCGATGGGTAAAGGCGAGGAGGTCTCGTGACGTAGGTACGAACGAGACCGTCACGAAGGACGCCCGCAACGCCGGCAGCAAGCCGTCAGTCGAGCGCGTCCACGGTCACTGGAGCGTAGGCCGCGGCATCCACCGTACCGCGCGGCAACCCGAGGCCGGCCACCAGCATCAGCGCGGCCGTCCCGGCAACAGCGACGAAGACCCAGGTCGCGGCATTCACGATCGTGGCGTAGTCGTGCTCTCCGCCCCCGGCAGCCAGCACGTTGTTGGCAATGGCCCCGAAGACGGCCACCCCGACCGCGCTGCCGGCCGAGCGGGCGAAGACGTTGATGCCGGTCACCACCCCGCGCTCGTTCCACTCGACGGACGCTTGGGCCGCGATCAGCGAAGGCGCCGCCGTCCAGCCCAGTCCGAAACCGATCACGAACGAAACCGCACCGACGACGAACGGATTGGGCCAGTGCCCGGACGCGGCCAGCGCGATCGTCCCCAGCAGGGCGATGCTGCTGCCGACGAGCACGGTGTTCCGGAAGCCGTGGCGAAGATAGACCCGACCCGACAGGGAAGCGGCGAGCGGCCAACCGAGCGTGAGCGCGGCAACGGCCACGCCGGAGACCAGCGGCACCACCCCGAGCGCGTTCTCCAGGTAGGTGGGCACGAAACTGGTGATGCCGATCATCAGCGCACCCACACCGAGCGAGACCAGGGTCGTGGTGAGGATCAATGGACGTCTCAGCAGGGTCAGGTCGAGGATCGGCTCGGCGGCGCGGCGCTCGACGAGAGGAAAGACCGCCAGCGCGGCGATGCCGACCGCGAAGCTGGCCACGCTCGGCACCGACCACCACGCCCAGGCGTTGCCGCCCTCCAGCAGTGCGAGGATCACCGCGCTCAGCCCAACGGTGAGCAGCGCGGCTCCGGCGTAGTCGATCCGGTGCCGCTTGGGCTCGACGGTCTCGTGGTAGGAACGGACGATGGCCCAGGCGGCGACCAGGCATAGCGGGATGTTCACGAAGAAGATCCAGCGCCAGGAGGTGAACTGGGAGAACACGCCGCCCAGCGCGGGGCCGACGACGGACGAGATCGCCCACACGCTCGCGATGTAGCCCTGCACGAGAGCCCGCTCGGCGACGCTGTACAGGTCACCCACGATGGTCATCGCCATGGGGGCGGCCGCGCCGGCACCCAGGCCCTGCACCACGCGAAAGACGATCAGGCTGTTCATGTTCCAGGCCAGCCCGGCCAGGATCGAGCCGAGCAGGAAGAGCCCGATCCCGGTGAGGATCACGGGTTTGCGTCCGATGGTGTCTGCGAGCTTGGAGTAGATCGGCACTGAAACCGCCTGCGCCAGCAGGTACACCGAGAACAGCCAGGGGAACTGGTCGAACTCCCCCAGTTCCTTCACCACCGACGGCACCGCCGTAGCCAGGATCGTGGCATCGATCGCGATCAGCCCGGTGGTCAGCATCAAAGCCAGCAACACCGCGCCGCGTTCGGAGCGGAAGCCGACTGTGGTTCCCCGATCACTACTCACCTGCACCTCAAGCCCGGACGCCGGACGGCTATTCCCGCCCGTCCCGCTCCCTGAGCCTGTCGAAGGGTCGTCACACCCCAGCGAGGGTCTCGACAGGCTCGACCAGCCGTGCCCGGAAGCTCCCTGAGCCTGCCGAAGGGTCGTCCGACTGCGAGAAGCAGAGCGAGGGCGGCCCCAGCCGGGACCGCCCTCGTTCTGAACTGATCGGGTGGATCAGAAGTCCATGCCACCCATGCCGCCGTCGCCGGCCGGCATGGCCGGAGCCTTCTCCGGCTTGTCGGCGATGACCGCTTCGGTCGTCAGGAACAGCGCCGCGATGGACGCCGCGTTCTGCAGTGCCGAACGGGTGACCTTCGCCGGATCGATGATGCCGGCGTCGAACAGGTTCTGGTACTCACCGGTCGCCGCGTTGAGCCCGAAGCCGGGTTCGAGGTGGGATACCTTCTCGGCCACCACGCCGCCTTCGAGGCCGGCGTTGATCGCGATCTGCTTGAGCGGAGCCGAGCAGGCGACGAACACGATGTTCGCACCGGTCGCCTCGTCCCCGGTCAAGTCAGAGAGCTGCACCTTGGCAGCGGCCTGGAGCAGCGCCACGCCTCCGCCGGGCACGATGCCCTCTTCGACGGCAGCCTTCGCGTTGCGGACGGCGTCCTCGATGCGGTGCTTGCGCTCCTTCAGCTCGACCTCGGTGGCCGCACCGACCTTGATCACGGCAACGCCGCCGGCCAGCTTGGCCAGCCGCTCCTGCAGCTTCTCGCGGTCGTAGTCGGAGTCGGAGTTCTCGATCTCGCGTCGGATCTGGCTGACCCGGCCGGCGATCTGCTCGGCTTCGCCGGCGCCGTCGATGATCGTGGTCTCTTCCTTGGTCACCCGGACGGAGCGCGCGCGACCCAGCAGGTCGACCGTCACCGCGTCCAGCTTCAGGCCGACCTCTTCGGAGACGACCGTGCCGCCGGTGAGGATGGCGATGTCTGCCAGCATGGCCTTGCGGCGGTCACCGAAGCCGGGAGCCTTGACAGCGACCGACTTGAAAGTGCCCCGGATCTTGTTGACGATCAGGCCGGCGAGGGCCTCGCCGTCGACGTCCTCTGCGATGACCAGCAGCGGCTTGCCCGACTGCATGACCTTCTCGAGCACCGGCAGCAGGTCCTTCAGCGAAGAGACCTTGGAGTTGACGATCAGGATGTACGGGTCGTCGAGGACGGCCTCCATCCGCTCGGCGTCGGTCACGAAGTACGGCGCGATGAAGCCCTTGTCGAAGCGCATACCTTCGGTGAGCTCCAGGTCGAGGCCGAAGGTGTTCGACTCCTCGACGGTGATGACGCCTTCCTTGCCGACCTTGTCCATCGCCTCGGCGATGATCTCGCCGACGGTGGTGTCCGCGGCGGAGATGGACGCCGTGGCCGCGATCTGCTCGCGGGTCTCGATGTCGACGGCCTGATTCGCCAGCTCGGCGACGATGGCCGCGACGGCCTTCTCGATGCCCTTCTTCAGGCTCATCGGGTTGGCGCCGGCGGTGACGTTGCGCAGGCCCTCGCGAACCATGGCCTGGGCGATCACGGTGGCGGTGGTGGTGCCGTCGCCCGCGACGTCGTCGGTCTTCTTGGCGACCTCTTTGACCAGCTCGGCGCCGATCTTCTCGTAGGGATCCTCAAGCTCGATCTCCTTGGCGATGGAAACGCCGTCGTTGGTGATGGTGGGGGCGCCCCACTTCTTCTCCAGGACCACGTTGCGGCCCTTGGGACCGAGGGTCACCTTGACCGCATCGGCGAGGACGTTCATGCCCCGCTCGAGGCCGCGGCGCGCCTCGACATTGAATTCAATCAGCTTCGCCATCTTGTTCTTGGCAATCCTTTGGCATCTCGGGGGCCGAGGCCCCGCTGTGGACTCAGGTGGTGGTCTTGCGTCGATGCCCGCGACGGACGATCTTGGCGATCTCATCGAGTCAGACTGATGGCACTCTACTCATGAGAGTGCTAACTCCATGTTTAGCACTCCCACCAGGCGAGTGCAAACAATTCGGGCTTCTCCTGGGCCGGCCGCAGCGGCAGAATGGGTACATGCCCGAGACTCGCCTTTTCGCCAAGCTCAGGCCAGGCTCCTTCGACAAACTCGGGGCACACCGAACTCGACCCTCCGGGGCGACGCGCACTCGGGGCGCCCATCGCCTGCGCGCGGTGGGCAACGCACTCAACCTGTCCACCGTTCTGGGCCTTGGCCTCGCGGTGGCCGGTCGTGCCCGGCTGCGCCGGGGACCGGACGCCCTCCTGATCGCGGAGCAGTATCGGCTGCCGCTGCCGAAAGCAGGTGCGTTCACCGTGGGCAACGTCGTGGTGGTTCCGAAGCACTCCATGGCCGAGCTGGAACACCACCACCCCGGGACGATGGCCCACGAGGCCACGCACGCCTGGCAGTACTTCGGCTTCTTCGGCCTGCCGTTCCTGCCCGCCTACGCCCTGGCCGCGGGCTGGTCGTGGCTGCGCACCGGTGACCCAGCGTCCGCCAATTGGTTCGAGCGCAACGCGGGCCTGGTCTCCGGCGGCTACCCCGAACAACCGCGCAACAACGCCGGCCTGAAACGAATCGGACGCGCCGTACGCCCGCGGAAGCGACCGCACTGACCGTTCAGCCCACCCGATGGAGACTGAACTGCTCACCCGTGCCACGGACAGTCAGCTGCATGGTTGCGGTCCCGGTGTCGCCCAGAGTCACGTCGTAGCTGACATCGCCGGCCTGCGAGGTGCGGATCTTGCCTGAGTCGCTCTTCGGGAAATGTGCGACAACCGTGATGCCGGCTCCATCGGGTTGCCACTCGTAGGGTGCGACGTCCTTACCCTGGCCGGCCCAGTCGATCACGAGCTTCGAGCCATCGAACTTGTAGGTGATGCAAGTTGCCGGGTCGCTGGTGTCGAAGGACTGGATCACTCCGTCCGCGCTCCGGTAGGTCTCCACTGCCCAGGTGCCGCGCAGCTGCTCGGCAGTGCTGGTGGGGCTCGCCGGAGCGGTGGCTGCGCTCGGGGCGGTACTGGCGGTGGCCGCGGTGGTGGCTGCGGCCGGTCGCTCGACCCGGCCGTCACCGTATTCTTCGCCGGTCGGGTGGCCGCAGGCCCCGACCCCCAGCAGCAAGACAACCCAGAGCGCTGCGATCGAACGTTGCGCGCCAGCCATGGACTCCCCCACTCTCGCGAGGAGCTGCGGTCGAACATTGACCGAGCCCGCCTGACTTCGAGCCTAGTACCGCGGCACGCCCGCGTCCGGGGCTCGACTCAAGTGAGCGACCAGCTGTGGGGCTGCACCCCGGCGACGGTGGTGTCGCCGATGTTCAGCCTCAGGGTCAAGTGGTGCTCGTCGCGGTCGAGGTGAATGGCGATCGACGTGTTGGTCACGTCGCCGGTCGTCACCACGGCGTCCACCAACCAGGGGTGTCGGCGGCGGAGGCCGACCAGCTCGGCATAGACCGCGTGGGTCGCCTCGCCGAACGGCAGCAGTTCGGACGGTTCCCCCGGGAACGGCGGACGCACCGCGTCGTCACCGTAGTGGTGCTCCTCTTTCAACCCGGTGAAGCCCTGCTCGTCCCCGGCGTAGATCGACGGAATGCCTGGCAGCAACAGCAGCAGCGCCGCGGCCAGCGGCACATGCCGGGGGTCACGCAGCTTGGTTGCGATCCTGGTGACGTCGTGGTTGCCGATGAAGGTCTGCGGCCGGAAGGACGCACAGAAGTCGGCATGCCGCTTCAGCGTCCAATCAAGGGAGAAGAAGTTGGCGTCGTTGAGTGAATCCCAGATGGCGTGCCACAACTCGTACTGGGTCGCGCTGTCCACCCCCGAGTTCCGAACGAACTCGGCATAGTCACCGTGAATCACCTCGGCGAAAACCCACGCGTCCGGATGTGCCGCCTTCACCTTCGCCAGCACGGGCGCCCACACCGAAGCGCCCTGGGCGTAGGCCGCGTCCAGACGCCAAGCATCCACGCCCCGGTCGAGCCAGTGGTTCATCACGTCCGCCACATAGTCGGCGACCACCGACTGGCTCAGGTCGAGCTCCACGAGCGTGGAATGGCCCTCGAAGTAGCGCGGGTAGCCGTCCACCCAGCGGATCCAGCGACCCTCCGGCGTATCGGGGCCAGCCGCGAGCGCGCGCCGGACGATCTCGTGGTCGCCCGAGAGGTGGTTGAACACCCCGTCCAGGCACACCTTGATACCGCGTGAATGACAGGCCTCGACCAGCGCGGCGAAGTCGGCCTCCGTGCCCAGGCGGGAGTCGATCCGGTGGTGGTCGAGCGTGTCGTACCCGTGGCTCGCGGACGCGAAGACGGGCGCCAATAGCAGGCCGTTGGCACCGAGCCGGATCAGGTAGTCGAGCCAGTTCGCAAGCTGGGGCAGCCGGTGATGCACCTCGGAAGTCGTGGTGCGTTCGGCGCCGACGAACCCCAACGGATAGACGTGCCACCAGATCACACTGTCGGGCCAGTTCATGGGTACC
>Ga0209477_1000243_pt1 | contig 32654 bp, 20 predicted proteins | sample KloWWTupernatant_FD_187180 | JGI IMG/M metagenome (GOLD analysis project Ga0209477, IMG submission 187180) | Active sludge microbial communities from Klosterneuburg, Austria, studying microevolution and ecology of nitrifiers - Klosterneuburg... | ecosystem: Engineered > WWTP > Aerobic digester >...
AAGGCGGGCGCGCAGTATCGGGACGCGGCGTGCCGAAAGCCAGCGCCACGGCCCTAATCAGGATCGACTTGCAGGGGTGGTGTCGGTGGACCGCGGAGCCTATCGCGCGCAGAGCGCGCTCCTACAACGCCGGCTCTGTAGGAGCGCGCTCTGCGCGCGACAGGCCTCGCTCGCGGCTGAGGCCGCTACGACAAGCGACGCTCGCGATTCAGGCGGCGTCGCGCTGCAGCTGGCAGCGGGTGACGACGACGCCGTGGCTGCGCAGTTCGAGGTTGAGGTCGCGCTTCAGCACGGCGTTGAGCTCGCCGTCGGACGCCTGGTCGAGGTTCGCGGCGTCGCGGCGCAGGGTGGCGAGCAACTGGCCCAGCACGACGTCGTCGAGGTGATCGGCTTCGGCATCGGCGCGGGCGACGTCCAGCACCTGGTAGTAGACCCGGCCCTGGAGGGTCGTGGCGGTGCCTTCGGCGACCAGGGTCTGGGGTGCGACTGACAGTGCGCGTCCGGTCAGGCTGACGCGATGCGCCACCTTCTCGATCAGCGGCAGGATCCAGTGCAGGCCGGCGTCGAGGGTGCGCCGGTAGTGCCCGAATCGATGGATGGTGTACGCCTGCCCCTCGGGAACGCGCTTGAGGGACAGCACCGCCAGGGTGGCGGCGGCGATCATCAGCATAGAGACGGTCGGGGTCATGGTCTTAATGATCAGCAAGTTACGGCGTCTTTCTAATCCTATTCCTTGGAATTGTCCATAACCCCTGCTCCGCAGGGACTTAGGCAGTCTAGGGTCCGGCCGCATAACGAAAGATTAACGCGCCGGGGGCAGCCACCTTGCGACTGGCGCCCACCGGGTTTTGTGGATGCCGTCGCACTTCCGGAAACAGCGCCGCGCGCCAGGCGCACGGCCTGGAATACAGGAAGCATCAGGTGTGCCAGCCGCTCGCGGCGGGCGCGCTGGCGCGGCGCGGCTCAGGCCTGGGTGGCGGAGGCCATCAGGGCCGGCGGCAGGATCACGCTGAAATCGAGCTCGGCGAGCGGCCGCGGCTCGCCGATGTAGTTGCCCTGGACCATGTCCACGCCGCAGTCGCGCAGCGACTGCAGGGTGCGGAAGCCGTCGACGTGCTCGGCGACGACCTTCATCTTGAGCGACTTCGCGAGCTGGGTGATCGACTGCACCATCTTGTAGTCGAGCTCCGAGCCCGACATGCCCTCGACGAAGCTGCCCTCGATCTTGACGAAGTCGACCGGCAGGTGGCGCAGGTGGGTGAAGGACGAGAAACCGGTGCCGAAGTCGTCGAGCGCGAAGCGGCAGCCGAGGCCCTTCATGGTCTGGATGAAGCGCCTGACGTTGTGCAGGCTGGTCATCTCGGTGGTTTCGGTGATCTCGAACACCAGCTGGCCCGGCGCCGCGCTGGAAGCGCGCACGGTGTCGGCGATGAGCTTGAGCGTGTCCGGGTCCGAGAGGGTCTGGTTCGAGAGGTTGACGTTGAACGAGATGCGGGTGGCGTGGGCCTTGTTGGCGGCGAGGAAGCGCAGCGCGCGGGTCACGATCCACAGGTCGATCTTGGGCATCATGCCCACGCGCTCGGCCAGCGGCACGAACACGCCCGGCGAGATCACCTCGCCGCCCTTGCCGATCATGCGCACCAGCAGTTCGAACAGGTAGACGTGGCCGCTGCCCGCGCCGTCCATGCGCCAGCCGTGCCGCTGCTGGATCTGGTCCTCGCGCGTGGGCAGGGCCGCGATCGGCACGATCGGCTGCACGTCGAAGACGAAGCGGTCGTCCTCGATCGCGCTGCGGAAGCGCTCGCTCCAGCCGGCCTCGAGCTCGCGCGCCACGCGCATCTCGTGCTCGCCGACGAAGATCTGGGTCTGGTCGCGGCCGCGCTGCTTGGCCGACTGGCAGGCCGCGCGCGCGCGCTCCATGGTGTATTCGGCCGAGGGCGTTTCGCGCGAGATGATCGAGACGCCGACCGAAGCGGTCGCGTGGCGGCGGATGCCGTTGGCGACGTAGTAGCAGCTGTGGACCAGCTCGCGGAAACCATCGGCAATGGTGAAGAGGTTGTCGAGCTGCACGGCGGTCAGCAGCAGCCCGTAGCGGTCGCCCTCCAGGCGCGCGAGCACGTCGCCGTCGCGCAGGCGGCGCGAATACTGCTGGCCGAGGTCGATCACCAGCTGGTCGGCCACGCCCTGTCCGCCCGCGTCCATCACGTGGGTATAGCGGTCGATGTCGACGTACAGCACCGCGGCGTAGCCGCCTTGGTCGCGGCGCCGGTTCACTTCCTGGGTCAGCGCGTGGTTGAAGTGGCGCGCGTTGTAGAGGCCGGTCAGGGTGTCGTGGGCCAGCTCCCAGCGCAGGCGCTCGGCGCTCTTGCGCTCGCTGATGTCGCGGAACACCACCACCGAGCCCTCGCGGCGCCCGCCGATCGCCAGCGGCAGCAGGTTGAGTTCGACCGGCAGGGGCTCGCCATCGGCGCCCCAGAACACGGTTTCGTGGCCGTTGAGCGGCTCGCCGGCGGCGTAGGCACGGGTCAGCATCGACTCGCCCGGGGCCAGCACGTGGCCGTCCTCGGCCGCGTGGTGGAACAGCACGTGCGCGTTCTTGCCCACCACCTGGCGCTCGTCGGCGTGGCCGAGCAGGCGCAGCGCCATCGGGTTGGCGAAGGTGACCACGCCGGCCTCGTCGACGCCGTACACGCCGTCGCCGACCGAGCCCAGGATGCCGTCGAGGCGCTGCTTCTCGGCCGCGACCTTCTTCTGCATCTGGATCTGCCGCGCCAACGAGCCGACCCGGGCCAGGAACAGCTCCTTGGCCTCGTTCTTGAACATGCACTCGACCGCACCGGCCTCGAGGCAGCGCTTGATCACGTCCTCGCGGTAGGTGCCGGTGATGATCGCGAGCATGGTGTTCTGCGCCGCCGGCGTGTCGCGCAGGCGGCGGCAGATCTCGTCGCCGTCGCCGTCGGGCAGGAAGTAGTCGATCACCGCGAGGTCGTACTTACCGTCACGGGCCTTGTCGTAGGCCTCGGCCACGCTGGCGGCGGTGTCGGTCTGGTAGCCGTCGCGCTCGAGCAGCTGCTGGTAGGCCATGCGCACGCTGGGCGAATCGTCGACGAACAGCAGGCGCAGGCCGTTGGCGGGCTTGCGCTCGGGGCCCGCCACCGGCTCGCCGGCGTCGGGCGCGAGCTGGCGGATCGCGGTGGGGATGCGGCTGAACTGCGCCCACGGGATGAAGACCGAGTCCTCGCGGCTGTCGATCCAGGCCGCCACGTCCGCGGTCTTCTCGTGCGCGAGCAGCAGCACCGGCAGCGGCGGTTCGCGCACCTCGCGCAGGTAGCCCAGCAGCTCGTTGAATTCGCGCGTGGGGCGCGCCGGCGCGCCCAGCAGCAGCACGCGGTACGGATGCCCGAGCCGCGCGGCCTGCTTCAGGTGCTCGATCGCCTCGCCGTAGCCGGCGAGTTCGGACCACTTGTCGTACTGCGCTGCCTGCAGGGTGCGGGAGAGCAGGTGCGACAGCGTGGCCGAGCGCTCGACGACCAGGATGCCGGACATGAGAGTTGCTTTTGGTGCGACGGTCACTTGCCGGAGCCCCTGAAGCCTTGCGGCAAGGCAGCGCCAATCTCACCAGCCTGCACCAGCCAATGCAAGCGCGACGTCGCGGCCGCGGACCGGCGCGGCGCGCGGCTAGGCAAGGGGCGCCGGTGGCGCGGGCCCGGGGGCCGGGACGTCGCTGGCCGCCGGCATCGGCGAGGCCTCGATCCAGCCCAGGAACAGGGTGTAGGTCATCGCCAGCAGGGTCGGGCCGATGAACAGGCCCAGGAAGCCCCACGCGAGCAGGCCGCCGATCACGCCGAGGAAGATCAGGATCAGCGGCAGGCGCGCGCCCTGGCTGATGATCAGCGGCCGCAACAGGTTGTCGCTGGTGTTGATGATGGCCAGCCCGTAGATGCCCAGCGCGATCGCCCAGCCGATCTCGCCCGTGCTGTAGAGCCAGAACGCCGCCGGCGCCCACACCAGCAGGGTCGGCAACTGGATCACGGAGATCAGGAAGGTGAGGAAGCCGAGCGGGCCCACGGCCGGCACCCCGGACACTGCCAGGCCGATCGTGGTCAGTACCGCCTGCACGAAGGCCGCGCCGATCACGCCGAAGGACACGCTGCGCACCGTGCGCGCGGCGATCAGGAGCAATTCGTGGCCACGCCCGGGGTCGAGCCGGGCCGCGAGGCGGCGCGCGATCTCGCCGGCGCCGGCGTGGCGTGCCAGCAGGATCGCCGCCACCACGATCGCCAGCAGCATCTGCACCAATGCCGCGCCGGCCGCGGTGCCCTGGCGCAGCAGGAACAGCAGGCTGTCCTTGAGATAGGGAACGACCTGGGCGAACAGCCCCGAGACCTGCGACGACGCCCCCGACCACCACGCCACCAGGCGCTCGCCGACCAGTGGAATCCCGGCGACCCAGCCCGGCAGGGGTCGGCCGGTGAGCTGGGTCACGTCGAGGTTGTGCTCGAGCAGCCAGGTCACGCCCTCGGCCAGCGAGGCCCCGATCAGCGCGAGCGGCAGCACCATCGAGGCGACCAGCACCAGCGCGGTCAGGATGGTCGCCAGCCAGGTGCGCCGGCCCAGGCGGGCCTCGAGCCAGATGAACGAGGGCCACAGCGTGACCGCGATGATCACGCCCCAGATCAGCGCGCCGAGGAAGGGCGCGAGGATGCGCAGGCAGGCGGCGATCAGCGCGATCACCACCACGAACCGCAACAGTCGGTCGAAGCCCGCGGTCTCGGCCTGCGGCAGGGGGCGCGTGTCCAGTGGCGCGTTCATCGATTCACCAGGCCGCTAGCGTAACCGGCGCGCGGCCCGGGCGCATGGGGTGTGCGGCGTCGGCGGATCGCCGGACCCGCGCTGTGCGAAAATCGCGAGTCCGCCGCGGCGCGCGATCCCCCCAAGGAAACTCCCGATGCAGATCGTCGGCTTCAACGCCACGCCGTCGCCACGCACCGGTGCGCCGGCGTGCTTCGACGTGGTGGTGGCGATCGACCTCCCGATCGCCTTCGACCTCGACCTCACGCTCGAACTGGTCGCGGCCGGCGCCGATGCCGCGCTGGTCTCGACCCGCCTGCGCCAGCAGATCGATGTCGCCTGGCTGCCCGCGGGACGCTACCGCTGCTCCGCGCTGACGGCCGCGCTGGCGCTGCCCGCGGGCGACTACCGCGTGCGCGTGTCGCTGGGGCACCGCGACGCCAACCAGGACGTCGAGGCGACCCGCGCGGAATTCCCGCTGCGCGTCGCCGCGGGCGACGGCGAGGCCGGCGCCACCGCGTTCGCCTGGCAGCTGCGCTCCGACGAGGGACCCGACGTGGTGCGCGAACTGAGCTGGGCGCGCGGGCTCGGCGACTGGTTCCACAGCCACTTCGACCACGCGGCGCGCACCGTGATCAGCTACATGCTGGCCGACGCGCCGCAGTTGCGCGGGCGCGTGCTCGACGTGGGCTGCGGCGACGGCCTGATCGACCTCGGGGTCGCGCTGCGCTGCCAGCCGCGCGAAATGGTCGGGGTCGATCCCTTCAAGGGCTACGAGCGCCTGCCGCAGATCCTGCGCGACAACGGCCTCGGCGCCCTGCCGATGCCGCCGAACCTGCGCTTCGAGGCCCAGGACGCCAACCACCTGCAGTTCGCCGACGATTCCTTCGACGTGGTCCTGTCCTGGGGCTCGCTGGAGCACATCGCCGGCGGCTATGCGCGCGCGCTGGCCGAGATCCGCCGCGTGCTCAGGCCCGGCGGCCTGTTCTTCGTCCACCCGGGCCTGTACTACTCGAACTTCGGCCATCACCTGGGCGAGTTCTGCGCCGAGCCGCACTTCCACCTCAAGCGCACGCCGGAAGAGGTCAAGGCGATCGTGCTCGCCGGGCGCCCGCAATACATCGACCGCGCCGGCGAATTCTCCACCCCCGCGCAGTACTGGCAGTGGTACACGGAACTCAACCCGATCGCGGTACCGGAGTTCGAGCGCGAGTTGCGCGCGCTCGACTTCGAGCCGTGGCGCGTGGCGCTGCGCCCGCACGACATGGTCGAGTACAGCCCCGAGCTGCAGAAATACCGCATCGACCAGCTCGCGCTGGCCGAGCTGTACCTGAGCTGCATCAACCGCAAGCCGGCCCCGGCCGCCGCCTGAGCGACCCGCGGCACGCGCCCGCGACCGGCGTACCATCACAGGCGCAGGGGCAAGGCCCGCCCCGTGCGCCGTGCCCATGCCGCCGAATCCTGCCGCACCCCTGCACGTGACGATCGATGGCCGCGAGCACGCCGTCGCCGCCGGCGGCAGCGTGCTCGATGCCTTGCGCGGGCTCGGCGTCGCGCTGCCCACGCTGTGCCACGACCCGCGCCTGGCACCGGTCGGCGACTGCTGGAGCTGCGCGGTCGAGGTGGGCATGCGCAGCAACGACGCCACGGCCGCGCCGCCGCAAGTGCTGCCGGCCTGCCACACGCCGTTGGCCGCGGGCATGGCGATCGCGACCGCGAGCGCGGCGCTGCTGGCATTCCGCCACGGGCTGCTGGTCCAGCTGGCCACGCGCGCGAGCGCCGCCGGGTTCGCGGCATGGCCCGCGAAGGAACTCCACATGGCGCTGTCGGCCCACGGCATCGCGCCGCTGGCGCCCGCGGGCGAGGCGGCATCGATCGACGCCAGCCATCCGCACCTGCAGGTCGACATGAGCCGCTGCATCCAGTGCTTCCGCTGCGTGCGGATCTGCGACCAGGTGCAGGGCGAATCGATCTGGCACGCGGTCGGCCGCGGCGCGGAACTGCGCATCGTGCCGGCCGACGCGCCGACTCTGGGCGCCAGCGCCTGCGTCGGTTGCGGCGCCTGCGCCGACGCCTGCCCGACCGCGGCGATCGTCGATGCGGCGCGGGTCGGCGCAGCGGCGCCGCAGCGCTGGACCCGCACGGTGTGCCCGTATTGCGGGGTCGGTTGCGAGCTCGAGCTCGGCGTCGCCGACGATCGCCTGGTCGCCACGCGGCCCGCCATCGACGCGGCGGTCAACCGCGGCCATGCCTGCGCCAAGGGCCGCTACGCGCTGGGCTACGTCGATGCGCCGGGGCGCGAAACCCGGCCGCTGTTGCGCGACGGCAGTGGCTGGCGCGCGGTCGAGTGGCCCCAGGCGATCGCCGCGGCCGCCGCGGGCCTGCGCCGCGTCCGCGAGCGCCACGGCGCCGACGCGATCGGCGTGCTGGCCTCCTCGCGCGCGACCAACGAGGAGAACTTCCTGACCCAGAAGTTCGCGCGGGTCGCACTCGGCACCCACAACGTCGACTGCTGCGCGCGGGTCTGCCACGCGCCCAGCGCGGTGGCGATGCAGCGCATGCTCGGGACCGGCGCCGCTACCAGCAGCTACGACGATATCGAGCGCGCCGCCGCGATCCTCGTGGTCGGCGCCAACGCGCTCGAATGCCACCCGGTGGTCGGCGCGCGCATCCGCCAGCGTGCGCGCAGCGGCGCGCGCCTGCTGGTGATCGACCCGCGCCGCACCGCGCTGGCCGCCAGCGCCGAGTTGCACCTCGCGCCGCGCCCCGGCACCGACATCGCGCTGCTCAACGCCATCGGCCACGTGATCCTGCGCGAGGGGCTGGTCGACGAATCCTTCGTGGCCGCGCGGGTCGACGGGCTGGATGAATACGCGCGCCACGTCGCCGCCTGGACGCCGGAGCGCGCGGCCGCGACCTCCGGCGTCGCGGTCGAGGCGATCGTCGCTGCCGCGCGCCTCTACGGCGGCACGCGGCCGGCCCTGGCCTTCCATGGCCTTGGCCTGACCGAGCAGCTGCAGGGCACCGAGGGCGTGATGGCGCTGGTCGATCTCGCGCTGCTGACCGGCAACCTCGGCCGGCCCGGCGCGGGCATCAATCCCCTGCGCGGCCAGAACAACGTCCAGGGCGCGGCGATCATGGGCTGCGAACCCGCCAGCCTCACCGGCGGCGCCGCGATCGCGGCCGCGCGCGCGCGCCACGAGGCGCATTGGGGCGTGGCGCTGCCGACCACGCCCGGGCTCGACGTGCTGGGCATGATCGACGCCGCGGCAGCGGGCACGCTCAAGGCCCTGTACGTGATCGGCTATGACCTTGCACTGACGCTGGCCAACGCCGGGCCTACCGCGCGCGCGCTGGCGCAACTCGAACTGGTGGTCGTGCAGGACCTGTTCCTCAACCAGACCGCGCTGGCCTACGGGCACGTGTTCCTGCCGGCGCAGTCGAGTCTCGAGAAGGACGGCACGTTCATGAATGCCGAGCGCCGCGTGCAGCGCGTGCGCCGCGCATTGGCGCCGCGCGGCGCGGCGCGCAGCGACGCCGAGGCGATCGCCGCGCTGGCCGCCGCGCTGGGCCACGGCCCGCAGTTCGCCCACGCCGGCCCCGAGGCCGTATGGGACGAGGTGCGCGCGCTGTGGCCGGCCGTCGCGGGCATGAGCTACGCACGGCTCGACGTCGCCGGGCTGCAGTGGCCGTGCCGCGACGAGCATGATCCCGGCAGCGCGATCCTGCACCGCGAGGCCTTCGCCCATGGCCCGCGTGCGCGCCTGGCGTGCATCGAACCCGTGGCTACGCCGGAAGCCGTGGACGCGGACCATCCGTTCCTGCTGATGACCGGCCGCCACCTGCAGCAATTCAATGCCGGCACCATGACCGGCCGCACCGCGCAGCAGCGCCTGCGTCCTACCGATACGCTGGACATCGCGCCGGCGGATGCTTCACGACTGGGACTGGCCGATGGCGACGAGGTCCGGGTGGAGAGCCGGCACGGCGCCTGCGTGCTGCCCTGCCGCGTCGATCCGGCCGTGCGCTCCGGTGAGTTGTACGCGAGCTTCCATGACCCGGCGCGCTGGCTCAACCGGGTCACCGGGCCGGTGCGCGACCGCCACACCGGCACGCCCGCATACAAGGTCACGGCAGTGCGGCTGCAGCCCGCGGTCGCTGAACGCGGGCCGCTACGGGTTTCGACCGCGACCGCGGCGGGCGGCCACCCGGGCGCAGACGCCTGAGCCGCGACACGCGGACGGCGATCGGACAGCGGCGCGCGGCGCGTGCGCTCAGGCCGGCAGCTGGCCGGCGATGTGGGCGTGGATCTCGCGCGGCGGCAGCGCGCTCAGGTCCTTGTTCACTTCCAGCACGACGTGCCCGCGCAGCTGCTTGCCCAGGATCTGGTTGAGCGTGCCGAGGAAGCCGGGCGGCGCGACCAGCACCAGGCGCTCGTAGCGATGCTGCACGCGGCCCTCTTCCAGCACGACTTCGAGCTCGCGCGCGAAGCGCTCCGAGACCTTTTCCTCCAGCGTCGTGTGCGGCTCGATGGCATGCCGCGCCGAACCCATGCTCTCCTGGGTGCGCGGCTTGCGGTCGCGCACCACGTCGGCCGCCGGCACGCGCGCGTCGGGATTGGCGAAGTCGCGCAGTTCATCGAGCTGGCTGCCCTCGCCGACCAGGTTGAACAGGCGCGCACGCGCGCGGTCGGCCACCAGCACCCAGGTCGATTTCATGATCGGACTCCCGGCGCGGATCGCGCCATTTCGGCACGATTCCACTATAGGCGCCACGACCGCGCCTGCCTTGATGCAGGTCAACCCACGGCGGGCATCGTCCGGCCTCAGGCCGGACGATGGGTGAAGAATGCGACGAACACGGTGCCGTCCGGCGCGCGATGGATGGTCCAGCCTTCGCCGTCGCGCGCCGCGCCGCCGTACCAGGTGCCGTTGATCCAGTCCACGCCCTGCGCCTGCGCGAAGGGCCCGGCCTGGCAGACCGGCGTGAACGCGGTCGGGATCAGCAGCGTGATCGGGTAGCTGAAGTCGCCGAAGCCGGCGGTGTTTTCGCCGCTCGACGTCCACGCCAGGTTGCCGGTGGTGCAGCTGGTGAACTCGATCCGCAGGTTGCCCCAGCGCTTGCGCGCCACGGTGGCCGGGTTGAAGCCGGTGCCGAAGGCGGTGCCGGTGGCGGAGAAAAGGTCGAGTTGAAGGATCCGCCCGCTGGTCATCGAGCCCGCGCCCACGATCCAGTACTGGGTGCCGACCTGGGTGAGGTCCACGCCCGCGCCCTTGGGAATCGCAATCGCCCAGGTGGGGCCGCCCACGCCGCCCACGCCCGACGCGTACACCGGTCCGATGCGGGTGCCGTCGGCAGCGATGAACTCGGCGCCATTGGCGTTGTTGGCCACCAGGATGCGCCCGTCAGCCGTCCGGGTCAGGCCGGTGGGACCAGTGAGGCCGGTGACGAAGGTGCCGATGAAGTTGCCGCCGGGGCCGTAGCGCAGGATCGCGTTGCTGCCCTCGCCGCTCACCAGCACGTTGCCGTTGGCTTCGAACAGGATGCCGCGGGTCTGGCTGAGCCCGCCGCTGCTGGGGGCGATGAACGCACTGGTCGTGCCGCTGGCCGGGTCGTAGACCGCGACGCTGTTGCTGTCGTAGGCAGGGATGTAAAGCCGGCCGTCGGGACCGAAGGTGAGTCCGTTATCGGGGCCGTTGAGCCCGGCGGCGCGGGCCGCGACCACGGTCGCTTCGAAGGCGCCGGTGGTGCCGTCGTAGCGGCGCACCGTGTCGGAGGCGTAGCCGCCGAGGTAGACGTCGCCATCGGGGCCGAAGGCGATGCCGGTGGCGTTGAAGCCGGCACCGGTGGTGATGAAGGTATCGATGTAGGCCAGGGTGCGCGCGTCGTAGCGCAGGATGCGGCCGTTCTCCTCGCTGACCACGTACAGGCGCCCGTCCGGACCGATCTTGACGGCCTGCGGGCCCCGGATGCGGTTCTGGTCGTCGAGCAGGCGCTCGAAGGCGCCGTTGCAGCCGTCGTACACATGCACGTTGTTGCTGAAGTAGCCACTCACGAGCACGCGCTCGGCGCACTGGGCGAAGGCCGCGGGGGCGCCCAGCAGGACGATGAGGAGGAAGGCGATACGCTGGATCACGGGGTGGACTCCGGGTGGGGGTTGGAGGCTGCACAGGCTGCGCGCGGCGCCGCGGCCCGTCCCGAGGAAAACCCCCGCGAATCCTCCTTTCTTCGCCCCCGGGGCCTCCCCCGGGCCCCCGCTATACTTCGGGGCGGCCGCGTGGCGCGCCGCGATCCCCGTCGCCGGAGTCCATGGCCTCCTCCCCGCCCGCCCCCACCCGCTTGCAGATCGGCGACTGGCAGTTCGACACCGGCAGCCACGAGCTCGAGCGCGCCGGCACGCGTGAGCGCCTGCCGCGACGCCTGGGCCGCCTGCTCGAACGCCTCGCGGCGGAGCCGGGGCGGGTGGTGTCGCATGAAACCCTGCTGGCCGAGGTGTGGGAGCGCGGGCATGTCGCGCCCGAGGTCCTGGCCCGCGCCGTCGCCGAGTTGCGCCGCGCGCTGGGCGACGAGCCCAAGGCGCCGCGCTACATCGAGACGATCCCCAAGCGCGGCTACCGGCTGGTTGCGGCGGTGGCGCCGGACCTCGGCGCGCCCGCGCCCGGCGTCGATCCAATCGCAGTCGCGGTCGGCTCGCGACGACCGGTGGGACGCGCACTGGCGGCCCTGCTCGCCGTGCTCGCGGCGGCAGTCACGGTGTGGCTGCTGCGCCAGCCCGATCCCGCGACGCCCGACGCCACCAGCAACCCGCTCGCGCAGGTACGACCCTTCACCAGCGCGCCCGGCTACGAACTCAGCCCCGCGCTCTCGCCCGATGGGCAGCTACTGGCCTACGCCGAATACCGTGGCGACGAGAACACCAGTGCGATCGTGGTGCAGGGCGTCGATGGCGCCGGCCGCCGCCGCTTCGACGAAGTAGCCGATGCCAGCGACCTGCGTCCGCGCTTCTCGCCCGATGGCCGCAAGCTCGCCTTCCTGCGCCGCGCGCCGGCACGCTGCGAGGTGCGCGTGCGACCGGTGCTGGCCGGCGAGTCGCGCCGCATCGCCGACTGCGCCGTCGGCGTGCCCAGCAGTGTGGACTGGTCGCCGGACGGCACGCGGCTGGCGTTCACGGCACCCGTAGCGATGGACGGCGGCACCGGTCCCGGCATCGCGCTGGTCGCGCTCGCCGATGGCGCCATCTCCCCCTTGCCCTTGCCGCCGGTGGCGCGCGGCGCCGATACCGACCCGCGCTTCTCGCCGGATGGACGCCGGCTCGCGTTCGCGCGCGGCGAGGACAGCGATCGCGACCTGCTGCTGCTCGATCTCGATCGCCCCGACCGTCCGCGCGTGCTCAGCACCGAGCCCAGCCGCATCCTGGGGCTCGCGTGGACACCCGAGGGTCGGTCACTCGTCGTGGGCAGCGACCAGGCCGGCTACCGGACCTTGATGCAGGTCGAGCTGGCCAGCGGTGAATGGACGACGCTCGCCGCGCGCGAAGGCCAGTTCCCCGACGTGTCGCGCAGCGGCGAGCTCGCCTACGAACTGGCGCACTACGATGCCAACCTGTGGCGCCGCGACCTGCGCGATCCCGCCGCCACGGCCGTGCGGGTGGTCCACTCCACGCGTTACGACGGCACGCCCGTGCTTTCGCCCGACGCCAGCCGCTTCGTCTTCGTCTCCACCCGCGAGGACCAGGAAACTGTCTGGCTGCGCGACGCTGGCCGCGACGACGACCAGCGGCTGCCGCTCGACCCCGCGCGCCGCTGGGTCTTCCCCGCGTGGTCGCCCGATGGCGCGGCGCTGCTGCTCACGCGCTACGAAGGCCTGCACACCACCGTGCACCGCCACGAGCTGGCCAGCGCGCGCACGACCGAACTCACGGCGCTGGGCAACCAGGCCTTCGGCGCGCAGTACGCGCGCGATGGCGCCGAGATCATCTACGGCGTGCGGGTCGAGCCGGCCTCGATGAGCCTGTGGCGCATCGCCGCCGCGCTCGATGCCGAGCCGACGCCGCTGGTGACCGACGAGCCGGTCGTGCGCTTCAACGCCGACGGCGAGCGCGCGGTCTACCAGCGCGGCGACGCGCCCGGCCTGGTGGTGCTTTCGCTCGCCGATGGGGCGCGCGGCGAAGTGCTGCCGCAGATCGGCGCCGCGCAGCGCTGGACCTGGCGCCTGGTCGGCGACTCGATTTGGTACGTCGATGACGCCGGCGAGGTCGCCAAGCTGCGCCGCCTCGACCTCGCCACCGGCACCGACATCGCCGTGGCCACCGGCGTCGAGCCCGATGCCGTGGCCCCCGCGCTCGATGTCGCGCGCGACGGCAGCGTGGCGATGTTCGCGCGGGTCGACGAGGTCTCGATCGACGTCATGCTGGCGCCGCGGGCGTTCGAGGCTGCGCGGCAATAGTGGTTCCCTTCCCGTTGCGCAGGCAAGGGGAAACCACGCGACACCGACCCCCTGACCGTCGCGTACCCCCTTGAATCGGCCGTTGTCGGGATCGGGGGTCAGTCGTTGCGCAACGCGACCATCGGATCGGATTGCCCGGCGCGCCGCGCCGGCAGCCAGCAGGCCACCGCGGCAGTCGCCATCAGCGTGATCGCCACCACCAGGTACGGCAGCGGCTCGTTGGCCGAGACGTCCGACAGCACTGGTGCCAGCGGCCGCGTCAGCAGGTATCCGCCGGCCACGCCGGCGACGGTGCCGGCCAGCGTGAGGAGCGCGTTCTGGCGCAACATCATGCGCACGATGCCGGCGCCGGTCGCGCCCAGCGCCACGCGCAAGCCGAACTCGCGCGTGCGCAGCTTGGCGCCGTAGGCCACCACGCCGAACACGCCGACCGCGGCCAGCACCAGGGCCGCGAACGCGAACACCAGCGCCATCGTGCCGATGATCTGCAGGCCCGCCAGCTGGCGCTGCGTGCGCTTGGTGAGCGTGCGGATCGTGTGCACCGGTTGCTCGGGATCGATCGCCGCGACCGCGGCGCGCACCGCCGGGACCAGCGCGCTGGCGTCGCCCTCGGCGCGGACCAGCAGGTCGAGCCAGCCCCAGCCGACCTGTTCCTGCAGCAGGTACCAGCCGGCGCCGGAGCCGGTGTTGCCCACGCCCTCCATGCCGGCGTCCGCCACCACGCCCACGATCGTGGCCCAGCCCGCCTCGACGTCGCTGCGCCGGATGCGCGCGCCGATCGGGTTGCGGCCGTCGAACAACTGCTCGACCAGGCTCTGGTTGACCACCGCCACCGGCAGGCTTTGCGCGGTGTCCCCGCGACCGAAGGTCCGGCCACTGAGCGGCTGGCGGTCGATCACGGCGAAGTAATCGCGCGTGACGACTTCGAGCGACATGCCGGGCTTGTCCTGCTCGCGCGGATACGTCACGCCCTCGATCTCGATCGGCGTGTACACGCCGCCGATGACCAGGTCGCGGCTGCTGGCCGCGGCCGCGACCACGCCCGGCGTGGCGGCCACCCGTTCCGTCAGCTGGTCGTAGAAGCGCGAGCGCGCGGCCGCGTCCTCGTAGGCTGGGCCCTGCAACTCGATGCGTCCGATCAGGAGCGACTCCGGATCGTAGGCCAGGCTGCGCGCGGCGCTGCGCGTGGCGCTCAAGGCCAGCATCGCCGCCATCACCATCGCCATGCAGGCGAAGGCGAGCTGGCCCGCGGCCATCCAGCGTCGCGCGCGGCCGAAGCCGCGGCCGACGCTGCCGCGCCCGTCGGCGCGCAGCACGCTGCTGACGTCGACCCGGGCGCTGCGCACGGCCGGCAGTACGCCGGCCAGCACGCCGGCGACGGCCGCGCTGAGCATCGCCACGCCCAGCACGCGGCGGTTGAGGTCGAAGCGCATCCAGCTCGCGAGCTCGAGCCTGGCCGTGATCTGCGACTGCAGCAACGCGACGCCCACGCCCGCCAGGACGACGCCGACGAGGGCACCCAGCACCGCGATCAGCAGGCTCTCGAGCAACAGCTGGCGCACGATGCGGCCGCGTCCGGCGCCCAGCGCGCTGCGCACGGCGAGGTCGCGCATGCGGTCGGCCGCGCGCACGAACAGCAGGTTGGCGACGTTCACGCAGGCCAGCAGCAGCACGAACACCGTCATCGCGAGCATGCTGGCGAACAGCGGGCCGGTGCCGCCGCCGTTGTACGCACTCTGGATCCGCTGCACCAGGATGCGCGGCGCCTCGTCGAGCGGGAGGCCGCGCGATTCGCGGAAGCGTCGCGCGGCCAGCTCGAGGTCCGCCGCGGCGGCCGGCGGTTCGACGCCGGGCTTGATCAGGCCCAGTCCCTGCTGGCCCCCCAGCGGGTCCGCCGGCAGGCCCGGCGGCGGCTGGCGCAGGTTGACCCAGACGCTGTCGGTGGTCGGGAAGCTGAAGCCTTCCGGCATCACGCCGACGATCTCGGCCGGTTCGCCGTTGAGCCGCACGGTGGTTCCGATCACGCCGTTGTCGGCGCCGAAGGCATCGCGCCACAGCGCGTGCCCCAGCACAGCGCGCAACGGCTCGCCGTCGCGGTCCTCGCCGGCGAGGAAGGTGCGGCCCAGCAGCGGGCGCACGCGCAGGATCTCGAAGAAGTCGCTGCTGACGGCGCTGCCCCACAACCGTTGCGGCGCCTCGCGGCCGCTGACCAGGTTGTAGGTCTCGGAGCGGAACGCGGCGAGGCGCTCGAACGAAGCCTGCTGCTCGCGCTGGGCGGCGAATTCGTCGATCGCCAGCGGGGCCCACGCGCCTTGGGCGCCGTCGACCGCGCGCGCCACGTGGTAGATGCGATCGGCATCGGCATACGGCAGCGGCCGCAGCAGCACGCCGTCGATCAGGCTGTACTGGGTCGCGACGAGGCCGATGCCCAGGCCCAGGGTCAGCACCGCCGTCAGGGTGAAGCCGGCATGGCGCAACAGGAGACGGGTGGCCTGGCGTAGCTCGTTCATCGCGCGGTCCTCGCTATGGCCGCATCGAAGCAATCGGCATGCCCGATGCCCAAGTGCCTGTACGGCAAGCACTTCGACCTGCACTACGCGGGCGAATGCCCGCTTCCGGACGGCGCGTGTCCGCTTCCGCAACGGCGGCATCCGGCCGCTCGTCACGTTGCCCATGGCATGCTCTGGCCATCATCGGGTGGCCGGCTACTCCAGGGAGCGTGCGATGGGTATTCGGATGGTGGTGGGTCTGGGCGTGGCGTTGAGCGTTGGCGCCGCATCGGCCGCAACGGTGTACACCGGCGAGACCATCCAGGATGCGCGGGTGATCAGCCAGCTCGACCTGGCCGACCTCGCGCCCGGCCGGATGCATCGCTTCATGTTCCGCGGCGCCGAGACCGCGACCGGCCAGTACTGGTACGTGCCGGTGCTGGTGGCCAAGGGCGCCAAGCCGGGCAGGCGCATCCTGTTCGTCGCCGGCGTCCATGGCGACGAGCTCAATCCGGTCGCCGCGGTGCAGGCGACCTTCGCTACGCTCGATCCGGCCGCGATGTCGGGTTCGGCCATCGCGCTCATCGGACCCAGCCGGCCGGGCATCGAGAACATCACCCGCACTTGGACCATCAACGACCTGGGCGGGGAGCAGATCAACCCCAACCGCACCTGGCCGGGCCGCGAGGACGGCAATGCCGTCGAGCGCCACAGCTGGCTGATCACCCACAAGCTGATCCGCGGCAACGTCGATATCGGGATCGATCACCACACCGGCGGCACCGGCGTCGATTTCGCCCGCTTCGTCTTCGCCTACGCGGACGACCCGGCCTCGATCGAGCTCGGCGCGCTGTTCCCGGTCGACCAACTGATGCTCGATCCCGGCTTCCCCGGCACGCTCGAGTACTCGCTGGTCAAGGCCGGCATCCCGGCGGTGACGACCGAGCTGGGCGGCCCGCGCGGTTTCCATCCCGAGATGGTCCAGATGGGCGTCGACGGCAACCACAACGTGCTGGTCCACTACGGCGTCCTGCCGGGCCCGATGCGGCAGACGGCGGCGGACCGGAACTACTTCGTCGGCGATGACCTCGAGTCGGCCAGGGTGGTCGCCGGCGGCTTCGTCACGCTGCTGGTGAAGCTCAACGACACCGTGACCAAGGGACAGAAGATCGCCATCCAGCGCAATGGCTTCGGCGATGTCGTCCATGAATACCTGAGCCCGGCCGACGGTCGAGTCGCGATCATCGGCACCGATGCGGCAACCGAGCGCGGCAGCCGGATCGCCTCGATCCTGGTCAAGCGCGGAACCTGCAGCGGCGACGAATGTTCCTACGACGGCGTCGTGCCCTGAGCAGGCGACGGACGGCCTGAGCCGCGCGGGATTCGCCGCGCGCTCAGGGCAGCAGCAGTTCCAGCGTCGCCAGCAGCGCCTCGCGCTTGCGCGGGGGCACCCGGCGGCCCATGCGCAGCAGGCGTTCCTCGAACGGGTTCTGGGCGAAGGTGTCCAGGACCACCGCCGGCGCCTCCTCCGCCGGGCTGGCATGCATGGAACCGCGCCCGGTCGCCAGCCATTCGAAGGCGACACCGGTCGCGGCCGCGATGCGGGCGAGGTTCTCGACCGAAGGTGCGGTGCCCTCGTGCTGTTCCCATTGCGCCGCGGCGCTGGCGCGCACGCCGACGCGGCGCGCGAGTTCGGCGCGCGAGAGGTTGGCGGCCTGGCGCGCCGTGCCGATGCGTTCGCGGATCGGCGCGTCGCTGGCGCTCGCCGCGCGGGCGCGAGTGGCGGTCGCCTTCGCGCCGCGTACGGTGGATCTCGGTGTCCTGCCCACGGATTGCCCTGTACGAACCAGCCTGCTGTTCATCGCCCGCGGCCCTGCGACGCGGGGCGATCCCCCGATCGCCAGCACGACGCGCCGGCGTCGTTGCGCCGGCCCGTCCGTCGGGACTCTACTCGACCCGGCCGCGCCGAACCGACCCGCGCCCGTCCATCCATCCGTCCTCCGGCGCCGTTCGGCCGTACGCGACCCCGGCGCGCTGCGCGCCCATGCCATGCAACGGGACGGCGCGGGAATCCCCGCCACGCGCCCGGCCCGTGACCTTGGGCTTTGTGGACCGGGCCCCGGGAACGCTATCGTCGCGTCCCTGCCCAGAGCCATCCGGTGCCCCCCATGTCGATCCCGTCCCGCCCGCTCGTGCTGGCCCTGCTGCTGGCGACCGCTGCGCCGGCCGCGCTGGCCCGTCCCAAGGCCTCCGGCCCGGCCAGCGACGCGCAACGCTGGGCCGCGGTCGAGGCCCACGCGGCGCTGCAGCGCTCGACACCCTATGCGGGGCTGGCGTGGCGCTCGATCGGACCGGTACTGCAGGGCGGCCGCGTGGTCGACATCGAGAACATCCCGGGCAATCCGCACGGCTTCTACGTCGCCTATGCCTCGGGCGGGGTGTGGAAGACCACCGACAACGGTTCGACCTTCACGCCGCTGAGCGACCAGCTCGCCAGCATCGTCACCGGCGACATCGCGGTCGATCCCAAGGCACCGCAACGGCTGTGGATCGGCAGCGGCGAGCCCAACTCCTCGCGCTCGTCCTATGGCGGGCTGGGCGTGTTCCGCAGCGAGGACGGCGGCAAGACCTTCCGCAACATGGGCCTCGCGGACACCGACCGCATCGCGCGGGTCTGGGTCGATCCGGGCGACGGCGCGCACGTGTGCGTGGCTGCGCTCGGCCGGCTCTACAGCACCGGCGGCTCGCGTGGCGTGTTCTGCACGCGCGACGATGGCGCGAGCTGGAAGCAGACCCTGCGCCCGCAGGGCGAATGGACCGGCGCGATCGACCTCGCGCACGACCCGCGCAATCCCGAGGTGCTGTACGCGGCGACCTGGGAGCGTTCGCGCACGCCGTGGAATTTCGTCGAGAGCGGCGCCGGTTCGGGCATCTGGAAGTCGGTCGACGGCGGCGACTCCTGGACCCGGCTCGGCGGCGGCCTGCCCTCGGGCGACAAGGTCGGCCGCATCGGCCTGGCCGTGGCGCCTTCGAATCCGGACGTGGTCTACGCCAGCATCGACAACTGGACCGAACTGCCGGAATCCGCAGCCGACCTCGGCGACCGACCGCTCACGGCGAAGCGCTTGAAGGGCATGTCGAAGGAGGAGTTCCTGCGGCAGGATCCCGAGGAGATCGAGAGCTTCATCCGCGACAACGATCTCGACACCGCGCTCGACGCCAAGGCGCTCATCGCCAAGGTCAAGGCGGACGAGATCAAGGTTTCCGATCTCGTCAGCGCCTTGAACGATGCCGAAGCGGCGCTGTTCTCGGCCGACATCCATGGCCTGGAGATCTGGCGCTCCAACGACGCCGGCGCGACCTGGCAGCGCACGCATGTCGAACCCGTGCGCGAGGTGACCTACACCTACGGCTACTACTTCGGCACCATCGCGGTCGCGCCCGACGACGCCGAGCGCGTGTACGTGGTCGGCGTGCCGATGATCCGCTCCGACGACGGCGGCAAGTCCTGGGTCACGATGCAGCACCGCGACGTGCACGTCGACTACCACGCCTGGTGGATCGACCCGGCCAATCCGCAGCGCATGCTGGTCGGCAACGACGGCGGCGTCGACATCTCCTATGACGGCGGCAGGAACTGGATCAAGCTCGACCGCCAGCCGGTGGGCCAGCTCTACACCCTGATGCTCGACAGCGCCGACCCCTACAACGTCTACAGCGGCCTGCAGGACAACGGCACGCTCAAGGGCAGCTCGCGCACGCGCTGGGAGATCGGCGAGGACTGGGAGCCGATCGGCGGCGGCGATGGCATGCACGTCGCGGTCGACACCACCGACAACAAGACCGTCTACTCCGGCTACCAGTTCGGCTACTACCAGCGCGTGGGTCCCGACGGCCGCCACGAGGTGCGCCCGCGCGAGGCGCTGGGCGAGCCGGCGCTGCGCTACAACTGGAACACGCCGGTGGTGCTGTCGCCGCACCAACCCGACATCGTCTACTACGGTGCGCAGAAGCTGTTCCGCTCCCTCGACCGCGGCGAGACCTGGGCGGCGATCAGCAGTGACCTCAGCACCAGTCCCAAACGCGGCGACGTGCCCTTCGCCACCATCACCAGCGTGAGCGAATCGCCACTGGCCTTCGGGCTGGTGTGGGCCGGCACCGATGACGGCCACGTCTGGGTCACGACCAGCGGCGGCGATCGCTGGGAAAAGGTCGATGCGAAATTGCCGGCCGAGCGCTGGATCAGCCGCGTGACCGCTTCGGGCAAGGTCCGCGAGCGCGCCTATGTCGCGCTCAACGGCTATCGCAACGACGACATCACGCCGTACCTGTACGTGACCGAGGACCTCGGCAAGTCGTGGCGCTCGATCGCGGCGGGGCTGCCGGCGGCGCCGGTCAACGTGGTGCGCGAGGATCCGGTCAACGCCGACATCGTCTATGCCGGCACCGATCGTGGCGTCTACGTCTCGCGCGACCGCGGCGCCCGCTGGCAGGTGCTGGGTACCGGCCTGCCGCAGGTGCCGGTGCACGACTTCCTGGTCCATCCGCGCGAGCGCGAGCTGGTGGCTGCCACGCATGGGCGCAGCGCCTGGGTGGTCGACGTGCTGCCGGTGCAGGACCTCACGCCGGCGGTCGAGGCCAAGGCGGTGCACGTGTTCGCGATCAACCCGGTCGCCGGCGAGCGCGACTGGCGCTCACGCGCGCCGCGCTGGTTCGACGACAGCGACTACCTGCCGAAGAGCACGATCAGCTTCTGGTCGGGCAGCGACGGCGAGGCCACGGTGGAGCTGGTCGACGCCAACGCGCAGGTCGTGCAGCGCGTGACCACGCCGGCGCGGCGCGGCCTCAACCAGTTCACCTGGGACGTGCGGGTGAACCCCGAACTCGCGCTCGCGGCCGAAAAGGTCGCGGCGTCGAAGTCGAAGGAGACCGGCGCCGAAGGCGCGCTCGCACGCAGTCCCTACGCCGAGTCCGTGCGGCTGGGCCACCGCCTCTACGCGATCCCGGGCAAGTACGAGGCCCGCGTCAGCGTGGCCGGCGCCAGCGCCACCGCGCCGCTCGAGATCAAGGCCCCCGAAGCCCGCAATCCGCGCGCCAAACCGGTGCCGAAGATCCGCGGCAAGGACGACTATGCCGGCAGCGTGCAGCGCGCCACGCCCAACCCGCGGGCACGCGAGCACGACTAGCCGTCGGTGTAGTCGCTGGATCGTCCCTGGCTGCCCTGCGTTGTAGGAGCCCACTCCGTGGGCGACCGCGGCATCGGTCGCCCACGGAGTGGGCTCCTACGGACGCAATGAACGGCATCAAATGGGTGAAAGCGTCCGGTCGCGCATGAGATGCGCTCCTACAAGAGCTTGCGGCATGCCCAGGGGGCGAGCTCGCGCGATTTCCCGCCGCCGGCTCAGTAGCAGCCGTTGCCGTCGCGACGCTGCGCGGCGATGTCGGCCGAGGTCGAGTTCAGGCGGCGCTGCAGGTCCACGCGTTCCCAGGGCTGCAGGCCGGCGCTGCTGCGGTAGGCCTGTTCGCGGGCTTCGATGTGGTTGCCACGGGCGTTCAGGCGGCGCGCTTCGCAGCGGGTCAGCTGGCCTTGCGCGACGCCGGCGCCCACGCGGGCATCCTGGCGCGCCTGGCGCGCGTTGACGGGTGCGGCATCGGCGCAAGCGGCAAAGGCGCCGGCGGCGAGCATGAGGGCAAGGGTCAGGCGAGCGATCATGGGTGCGGCTCCAGCGGTGGGGACTGCCACCCTCAACGCGCCCGGACCCGCGCGGCTGACCGCCGTGCCCGCAGCCGTTGCCCGGCGTTCAGGCACTCACCCGTGGGACGGGCCGCGGCGGGACACGGCATAATTGCCCATTCCCCCGCCCGACCCGGCGCCCGCGCCGCGTCCTTCCGACTGCGAACCATGCTGCAAGAAATCCTCGAACTGCATAAGCAGGGCAAGCTGGCCGACGCCGAATCGCGCTACCGCGAGCTGCTGACCTTCAACCCCGACGATCCCGAGACCCTGCACCTGCTCGGCATCCTGCGCCGCCAGCAGGGCGACCTGCGCGAGGCGCAGCAGCTGTTGCGACGCGCGATCGAGCTGTCGCCCGACCGGCCCAACTACTACCTCACCCTGGCCGGCATGGAACTGCATGCGCGCCAGCTCGAGGCCGCGCGCGCCGATTTCGAGACCGCGCTGCGCCTCAACCCGAACCTCACCGGCGCCTACAGCGCGCTGGGCCAGATCGCCCTGCTGCAGGGCGACGGCGCGCGCGCCGAGGAGAACTTCAAGCGCGCACTGGCCTCGGGCGACGAGCGCAGCGACGTGCTGACCGGTTACGGCACCCTGCTGCTGCAGCGCGGCGCGCACGACGAGGCGCTGCGCTACTACACCCGCGCCGCGGAGAAGTACCCGACCGATCCGGTCGCGCAGGCCGGCGTCGGCCGCGCCTACGCCGCCAAGGGCATGCACGCCTTCGCCCGCCAGGCATTGGAGAACGCGGTCAAGCTGCGGCCGGACTACCACCCGGCCCGGCTGGCGCTGGCCGAGGTGATGATCGCGCAGCGCGACCTCGGCGGCGCCGACGCGGAACTGCGCGTGCTGCTGCGCGACACCACGCAGTTCGCGCCGGTCAATGCGCTGCTGGGCGATACCGCGCGCGCGCGCGGCGAGCTCGGGCGCGCCGCATCCCACTACAAGGAGTCGCTCAAGTCCGCGCCGCAGCAGCCGCGCGTGGTGGCGGCGCTGGCCTGGTGCCTGATGCAGTTGCGCCTGCATCGCGAAGCGATCGGCGCGTGGCGCGAGTACCTCAGGCATCGCCCAGAGGACGTCGAGGCGCAGCGCTCGCTGGGACTCACGGCGGCCGAGGCCGGCCTTTACGACGAGGCGCGCGCGGCGCTGGCCAGCGTGGTCGCGGCGCGGCCGGGCGATCGCGCCGCGCGCGTGCAGCTGGCCGCGGTGCTCGAGGCCAGCGGCGACCTGGAAGGCTCGGAGCACGAGGCGGATCGGGCGCTGGCGCTGGGCGCGGATGCGGGCGCGGCGCTGCTCAAGGCACGCGCCGAGCTGCGGCGCGGCGACCATGCCGCGGCCGCCGCGCGGCTCGATGCCATTGACAGTGGCGGACTCGGCGCCGCACAGGCGCGCTTCCGGCACGCGCTGCGCGGCCATGCCCACGACCTCGCGGGCGATGCGCCCGCCGCGGTGGCGAGCTGGCTGGCGGCGCACCAGGCCGGGAGCAGCGCGATGCCGCCGGCAGTGGACGCCGTGCCGCCCGGATTCGAACAGGCGGTCGCGGATGCGCGCGCCGCGGAACCGATGCGCGTCGAGCGCGCGCCCGCCGCCTTGCTGCTCGGCGCGCCCGGCGGCGGCGCCGAGCTCATCGCCACGCTGCTGCGCGACGAGCCCGGCATCGCGCTGCTGTCGGAGCGCTTCGGTCCGCAAGCACGCAGCGACGCCTTCAGCGCGATCGAGGGCCGTTACGCCTCGCCAACCGATTCCGAGGCGCGGGTGCAGGCGCGGCGCTACGAGCGCGCGCTGGCGCATCTCAAGGTGCCGCCCGGTCGCGCACCGATCGACTGGCTGCCGCACTGGGACCTGCGCCTGCTGCCGCTGGCCTTGCAGATCCTCGGCGACGTGCCGCTGATCGTGGCCGCGCGCGACCTGCGCGATGCACTGCTGCAGTGGCTGGCGCACGGCAGCGCGCAGGGCTGGCGGATCGCGGATGCGGAGGCCGCGGCCGAGTGGCTCGCACGCAGCGCCGCGCAGCTCGAGTGGACCGTGGCCCATGCCGGCGTGCCGGTGCTGGTCGTGGATCCGACCGAGGCGCTGGCCGATCCGGCCGGCACCCGCGCGCGCCTGCTGGCGTTCCTCGGCCAGGCGCCGTCGACGCAGCCGGTGGCGATGCTGGGTCGCGGCGTCGGCGGCCTGCCGAACCTGTTCGAGCGCGGTCACCACGCGCAATACGCGCAGGCGCTGGTGGGCGCGTTCGCGCGCCTGGATGCCGCAACCCGCGGAACCTGATCCACGGACCCGATTCCCCGCCGTGCCCGTGCCGCCACCCGGCGGCACGCCTGATGGAGTGCGCTACGCATGGAAACGTGGCTGGTCATCGTGCTGGCGCTGGTGCAGGCGCTGACCGAATTCCTGCCGGTGTCGAGCTCGGGCCACCTCGGGCTGGCCGGCTTCTTCCTCGGGCTGCCGTACCAGGGCCTGACCTTCGATCTCGCCTTGCACCTCGGCACCCTGCTGGCGCTGATCGCATACTTCTGGAAGGACCTGTGGCGCCTGGCGCGCGCGGTGCTGGCGATCCGCTCGCTGCGCGATCTCGACACCCTGCAGCGCATGGGCCTCGGCATCGCGCTGTCGACGATCCCGGCGGCGATCGTGGGCGCGAGCATGCCGGACGCCTTCACCGAATCGCTGCGCACGCCGGTGTTGATCGCCATCAACCTGATCGTTTTCGGGGTGCTGCTGGGCCTGGCCGACCGCTACGGCGGTGGCCATCGCGGCGAGGGCGCCATCAGCTATCGCGACGCGCTGCTGATCGGCGCGGCGCAGGCGCTGGCCCTGATCCCCGGGACCTCGCGCTCGGGCATCACCATGACCGCCGGCCTCGCGCTGGGCCTGGATCGCGCCACCGCCGCGCGCTACTCGTTCCTGATGGCGGTGCCGATCACCGTGCTCGCGGTCGGCCACGGCGGACTCCAGTTGGCGCAGGGCAGCGAGCAGTTGGACCTTTCGGTGCTGGCCTTGGGCATCACGGTCTCGGCCCTCGCCGGCATCGTCGTGATCCACGTGTTCCTGCGCATCCTGCGCCAGGTCGGCACCCTGCCCTTCGTGGCCTATCGCATCGGCCTGGGCCTGCTGGTGTTGGGCCTGGTCGCCTTCCGCAGTTAGCACCGTTGTGGTGCTATTCATGCTGCGATGCGCCATGTCGGCGCTATTTTCCTGCGCTCGCGTCGAGGAAGTCGTCCCAACTCATTGATTAGCCGTTGAGGCATGCGTGGCACGGGCATTGCTGAAGGGAACGCGTCGTCCCTTCCCTTTCCTGGAGTCCGCCATGTCCGCCAACGCAACTCCCGACGCCCTCAAACTGATCAAGGACAACGAGGTCGAATTCGTCGACCTGCGTTTCGCCGACCTGCTCGGCAAGCAGCACCACGTCACCTTCCCGGCCAAGGCCATCGATGCCAGTACCTTCGAGGACGGCAAGATGTTCGACGGCTCCTCGATCTCGGGCTGGAAGGGCATCAACGAATCCGACATGGTGCTGATGCCCGACGGCGCATCGGCCGTGCTCGATCCCTTCGCCGAGGACCCCACCCTGCTGATCAACTGCGACGTGCTCGAGCCCAGCACGATGCAGGCCTATTCGCGCGACCCGCGCACCACCGCGCGCCGCGCCGAGGCCTACCTCAAGGCGACCGGCATCGCCGACACCGCGTTCTTCGGCCCGGAGCCCGAATTCTTCATCTTCGACCAGGTGCGCTGGGAAAACGGCATGAACGCGGCCGGTTTCCAGATCGACTCCGAAGAGGCGGCGTGGAGCTCGAACCGGAAGTACGAGGACGGCAACAGCGGCCATCGCCCCGGGGTCAAGGGCGGCTACTTCCCGGTGCCGCCGGTCGACTCGCTGCAGGACATCCGCAGCGAGATGTGCAAGGTGCTCGAGCAGATGGGCGTGCCGGTCGAAGTGCACCACCACGAGGTGGCGACCGCGGGCCAGTGCGAGATCGGCACCCGCTTCAACACCCTGGTGCGCAAGGCCGACGAGCTGATGACGCTCAAGTACGTGGTCAAGAACGTGGCCCACCGCCACGGCAAGACCGCGACCTTCATGCCCAAGCCCATCGTCGGCGACAACGGCTCGGGCATGCACGTGCACCAGTCGCTGGCCAAGGGCGGCACCAACCTGTTCGCGGGCGAAGGCTACGGCGGCCTGTCGCAGCTGGCGCTGTGGTACATCGGCGGCATCTTCAAGCATGCGCGCGCGATCAACGCCTTCACCAACTCGACCACCAACAGCTACAAGCGCCTGGTGCCGGGCTTCGAGGCGCCGGTGATGCTGGCCTACTCGGCGCGCAACCGCTCGGCTTCGTGCCGGATTCCGTGGGTCTCGAGCCCGAAGGCGCGTCGCATCGAGATCCGCTTCCCGGATCCGGTCAATTCCGGATACCTGTCCTTCGCCGCGCTCATGATGGCGGGCCTGGACGGCATCAAGAACAAGATCGATCCGGGCGCGCCGTCCGACAAGGATCTCTACGACCTGCCGCCCGAGGAAGAAAAGAACATCCCCAAGGTCTGCCACTCGCTCGACATGGCGCTCGACGCGCTCGATGCCGACCGCGAGTTCCTCAAGGCCGGCGGCGTGTTCTCCGACGATCTCATCGATGGCTACATCGAGCTCAAGATGCAGGAGGTGACGAAGTTCCGCGCCTCCACGCACCCGCTCGAGTTCCAGTTGTACTACTCGATCTGACCATGCAAATCGCAACAGCGGCGCGCGCTGTCACGTTTCAGCGCGCGCCGTGGCAGTCCCACTCGTTGGTCGTCATTCCCGCGCAAGCGGGAATCCATGTTGCCCCTTGCCGCAAGCTGGCCAATGGATTCCCGCTTGCGCGGGAATGACGGCAAAGGCACGGGAGCACAGGGTCCGGCGCAAGCGGCCGCGCCATCCAGCCGATACCGAAGGATTTCGTCGCGACATCGATGCACCCGGCGGATCCGCCCCGATCGAGGGCGGACCACCACGGTGGCAGCAGCAAGACCAGAAAACGCGGGGAGGGCCAACTGATCGACCAGGAGCATTGCACATGCAGCCTCGATTCGTGGTTCCCGCAATGGGCGAGGACCAGGGGCCAGAGTCGTTTTCCGGCACGACAGCGCTTGCGCCAGCAGCTGTCCTCGCACCGGAAAGCGACTCTGGCCCCTTTTCTTTCACCGTCGCCACTGGAGGCGTTCCATGAAGCTGATCACCGCGATCATCCGTCCGTTCAAGCTCGACGACGTGCGCGAGGCGCTGGCGCAAGCCGGGGTCTCGGGCATCACCGTCACCGAAGTCAAGGGATTCGGGCGCCAGAAAGGCCACACCGAGCTCTATCGCGGCGCCGAGTACGTGGTCGATTTCCTGCCCAAGCTCAAGGTCGAGACCGCGGTGCCCGACGCGCTGCTGGAAGCGGCGCTGGAGGCGATCCAGCAGGCCGCGCGCACCAACAAGGTCGGCGACGGGAAGATCTTCGTGTCCCCGCTCGACCAGGTGGTGCGCATCCGCACCGGCGAACTCAACGACGACGCGCTCTGACCCCTACCCGTGCGAGGCCTGACATGAGCATCCGAACGACCTCACCGCTCACCCGATGCCTGCCCGCGCTGGCGGGCATTTCCGCAATGCTGTTGCCCGCGCTCGCGCTGGCCCAGGACACGCCGGTGCCCGACAAGGGCGACACCGCGTGGCTCCTGACCTGCGCCGCGATCGTGATCTTCATGACCCTGCCCGGGCTCGCGCTGTTCTACGGTGGCCTGGTGCGCAGCAAGAACGTGCTGTCGGTATTGATGCAGTGCCTGCTGGTGTTCTCGCTGGTCGCGGTGCTATGGGCCTTGTACGGCTACAGCTTCGCCTTCACCGAGAACGGGCCGTACTTCGGTGGCCTCGACCGCCTGTGGGCCAGGGGGCTCGACACCACGGCGCTGGCGGCGACCTTCACCAAGGGCGTGTACGTGCCCGAGCTCGCCTTCTTCGTGTTCCAGGGCGCGTTTGCCTGCATCACCTGCGCGCTGATCGTCGGCGCCTTCGCCGAACGGATCAAGTTCAGCGCGGTGCTCCTGTTCACGGTGATCTGGTTCACCTTCGCCTACACCCCGATGGCGCACATGGTGTGGTTCTTCCCCGGTCCCGACGCCTTCACCGACAACGACGCAGTGGCCGGCGTGCTGGCGCGCTCGGGCTTCCTGTTCGCCAAGGGCGCGCTGGATTTCGCCGGCGGCACGGTGGTGCACATCAACGCCGCGATCGCCGGACTGGTCGGCGCCTACGTGATCGGCAAGCGGGTGGGCTACGGCAGGGAAGCGCTCAAGCCGCACAACCTGACCTTGACCATGATCGGCGCCTCGATCCTGTGGGTGGGCTGGTTCGGCTTCAACGCGGGTTCCGCGCTCGAGGCCGGCAGCGTGGCTTCGCTGGCCTTCGTCAACACCTTCCTCGCCACGGCGGCGGCAGTGCTGAGCTGGAGCGCGGCGGAGTGGATCGGCAAGGGCAAGCCCTCGATGCTGGGTGCAGCTTCCGGTGCGGTGGCGGGCCTGGTGGCGATCACGCCGGCGGCGGGCTTCGTCGGCATCCTCGGCGGCATCGCGATCGGCCTCGCGGCTGGCGTGTGCTGCCTGTGGGGCGTGACGGGCTTGAAGCGCCTGCTCGGCGCCGACGACGCGCTCGACGTCTTTGGCGTGCATGGCATCGGCGGAATCCTCGGCGCGCTGCTGACCGGCGTGTTCGCCGCGCCCGCGCTGGGCGGCGCCGGGATCTGGGACTACGTCACCGAAACCGCGCTGCCGGACTACTCGATCGCGGGACAGGTCTGGATCCAGGCCCAGGGCGTGCTGACCACGATCGTGGTTTCGGGCGTGGTGGCGCTGGTCGCCTTCACCCTGATCAAGGCCACGATCGGACTGCGCGTGCCGGAGGAATCCGAACGCGAGGGGCTGGACATCGCCTCGCACGGCGAGTCGGCCTACAGCTGAGTCATCGCATCCGGGCGGACGGCGCGCGTGCGTCGTCCGCCCGGATCGGCCCCATGGGCAAACTCCCGGGGACTGGCGATGTCATGCGTCTGCACTAGACTGGTGCAATGCACGCTCCCCCCAGCCCCGGCCAGGTCCTTGAACAGCTCGCGACCCCGATCGTGGTGCTGGACCGCGAGCTGCGGATCCGCTGGGTCAATCCCGCTTTCGCGCGCTGGCTGGGGCTCTCGGCGCGACGTTTCGTGCAGCAAGCCTTGAGCGCGCTCAATGCCGATCCGGCCGAATTGGCCGGCCTGCTCGAGCGGGCGGGGGCCAGCGCCGAACCGGTGCGGGCGCAGCGCGTGCGGCTCCTGCCCACGCCCGAGCGCGAAGTGTTTGCCGATGTGCTGGTCTCGAGCCTCGCGGCCGAGCCCGATGCCGAGGGCTACCTGCTCGAGTTCCACCCCACCGGCGAATTCGCCGGGCCCGATCCCCTGACCACCGTGCCGGCGGCCCTGCACCAGACCTTGAAGGGACTCGCGCACGAGGTGCGCAATCCACTGGCCGGACTGCGCGGCGCGGCGCAGCTGCTGGGGCGCCGCGTCGCCGATCCGGATGCCAAGCGCTATCTCGACGTCATCACGGCCGAAGCCGACCGCCTCGCCGCGCTGGTCGATCGCCTGCTCGAACCGGCGCCGCCGCGCCCGCACGCCGCGCTCAACGTGCACGAGCCGCTCGAGCGCGTGCGCGTGCTGGGCGAAGCCGACGCCGGCTGGAGCGTGGTGATCCAGCGCGACTACGACCCCAGCCTGCCGCTCCTGGCCGGCGATGGCGACCGCCTCACCCAGGCGCTGTGGAACCTGGTGCGCAACGCGATCGAGGCCGGCGCGAGCGAGGTGCGCCTGCGCACGCGCGCCGAGCACAACGTGGTGATCGCCGAGCGGGTGTGGAAGCTGGCGCTGCGGATCGAGGTCGACGACAACGGGCGCGGCGTGCCGGATGAGCTGGCGGAACGGTTGTTCCTGCCGCTGGTGTCGGGTCGCGCGGAAGGCACCGGCCTGGGACTCACGCTGGCGCAGGAGGTGGCGCGGGAGCATCGCGGGAGCCTGACGTTCCGCTCGCGGGCGGGGCATACGGTGTTCACGTTGATGTTGCCGGTGGATGGCGAGGATGTGCCGATGGAAGGCTCGCGATGATGCCGTCTGGCCGTCGCGACACCTTGGCCGGTCCAGGCCAGTATCGGGTGCGCGGTCGCAAGCAGGCATGCCCTTCTCCCTCCGGGAGAAGGTGGCGCGCAGCGCCGGATGAGGGTTCGGGCAAGCAAGCGGCGTCGCGTTCTCGCCGGACCCTCACCCCCAACCCCTCTCCCGGCAGGAGAGGGGAGCACAGGCGAGGCTCGGCGCAAGGCAAATGGTCGGCGGCATCGGGGGCTAGAGCCCAGGGCGAGAGGACCTCATGGCTGAAATCTGGGTGATCGACGACGACCGATCGGTGCGATTCGTGCTGGCGGAGGCGCTGCGCGAGGCGGGCTTCGTGGTGCGCGATTTCGACAACGCGCGCGCGGCGCTCAACGTGCTCGCCCACGCGCGGCCCGACGCGGTGTTCACCGACGTGCGCATGCCGGGCATGGACGGGTTGCGCTTCCTCGAGATCCTGGGCGAGCAGCAGGTCGAGGTGCCGGTGGTGGTGATGAGCGCCTACACCGACGTGCCCAGCACGGCGACCGCGTTTCGCCATGGGGCCTTCGAGTTCCTGTCGAAGCCCTTCGACCTCGATGCGGCGGTTGCGATCGCGCGCCGGGCGGCGAGCCCGAAGCGAAGCGCCGAGACGCCGGCCGCGACCGAGCTCGACGCGGACTCCGAACTGGTGGGCGAGACGCCGGCGATGCGCGAGGTGTTCCGCGCCATCGGCCGCGTGGCGCAAACCGATCTCCCGGTGCTGATTACCGGCGAGACCGGCACCGGCAAGGAACTGGTGGCGCGCGGCCTGCACCAGCACTCGCGGCGCGCGCGCGGGCCCTTCGTCGCGCTCAACACCGCGGCAATTCCGTCCGAACTGCTCGAATCCGAGCTCTTCGGCCACGAGGCCGGCGCCTTCACCGGCGCCAGCCGACGTCAGGCCGGCCGCTTCGAACAGGCCGCCGGCGGCACCCTGTTCCTCGACGAGATCGGCGACATGCCGGCCTCGCTGCAGACGCGCCTCCTGCGCGTGCTGGCCGAGGGCGAGTTCTATCGCGTGGGCGGGCGCGAGTTGATCAAGGCCGACGCGCGCGTGGTGGCGGCCACCCACCAGGACCTGGACCGCAAGGTCGCCGAGGGCAGCTTCCGCGCTGATCTCCTGCATCGCCTCGACGTGGTGCGCATCCACCTCCCCGCGCTGCGCGAGCGCCGCGTCGACGTGCCGCGCCTGGCCGAGCGCTTCCTCGCCCGCGCCGCGCGCGAACTGCATCTGGAACCGAAACGCTTCTCCGCGCGCGCGCTGGAACAACTCGCGCGCCACGACTGGCCCGGCAACGTGCGCCAGCTCGAGAACCTGTGCCGCCGCCTCGCGGTGATGGCGCCAGGCCGCGAGATCCTCGCCGCCGACCTGCCGTTGCTCGCGGTCGAAGCAACGCCCGCCGGCGACGACGACTGGACCACCGCCCTGCGCCGCTGGACCCGTCGCCAGCTCGAGACCGGCAGCCCCAAGGTCGCGCCCCAGGCCCGCGCGCTGTTCGACCAGGCCCTGCTCGAAGCCGCGCTGGAACTGACCGGCGGTCATCGCCAGCAGGCCGCCGAACGCCTGGGCCTCGGGCGCAACACCATCACGCGCAAGCTGGGCGCCACGCGCACGCGGCGGCCCACTTCTACCTAAGCCAAAGCTTGCTAACCCCAACTGCAGCCCTGTCCGACGCCCACGACTACGTCGCGCGAATTTTCCAACTCGGGAATCTAACGTAGTCTCGATCCCTGGAACTGAGGGCTCAATGCCCCAACTCGACCATCCGCGAAAGCGGGATAGAACCCTGCTGGCGCGTACGGCTCGAACAACGATGAACTTCGATTGGCTGCCGAGTGTCTACGTAGACCGAGGCGATTCAGGGCGGCGGGCAAAGCCTACCAACCAGCTTCCCACTAGGGACATCGCAGACAGTCCTGCGACGACCAACATGGCTTCGAGCACCCCAAACCCTAGGGACTCCAAGTCTGGGCGCTCGAAGAGATAGCGGGCGAATAAGAACAAGGCGCAGCCGAGCGTGCCGCAGACTCCGCCACGAACCACCGATCGCCGTGTGACGAGCGCGGCGATCGCGCCAGCAAAAGCTGGGAGAACGACGACATTGCCTGCTGCCTTCGTGATTTGAAATGTCCGCACTCCGGATGCTGGCGCGAGTAGGTCTATGGCCAGATAGCAGATCGCTGCCGCCACGAAGGCCGCGAGAATCGCCAGTATAGTTCTCATGCTACGGTTCCACGGTTAGTGAGTTCGTGCCCTGCTCCTGCAGCAACAAACCATGAACCCACTCGTATCCCGAAATGCTCGTCGGCAACACAGTGATGCACCCGAGTGACCGCGTTCCCGGGTGCAATTTGAAACCATTCCGACGCATTCCTGAGTAGTACTCCCACCAACGAACAGGCGGATCTGGTTCAAGGCGCCAGTGATTGGCGCAACACTGGCGAGAGTCAAGGTTCATATTGTATGAACCCGGTGGAATCGGCCCAACGAGACTTGAGTCAGCGCAGTCCTGAGACGGATTGTTGCGACACTCCCCGACTCCTGAGAAGGTGTCATCGGGTCCCAGCTTGCGGAGATCTGGCGGGCCAACAAACGTCGGGTCAAACGTGGTGTTCGAAGCACATGACAACGTGTGTTCGCTTACGGAGTACCTACACCTCGCAAGGCCCCAAATGTCACGATGGTTCATTGGTGATCCGCCGACATACCCGTACGTCGAAACATCGCCGGCGAGCCCAATTGGATCACTCTCGACGTATCGTCCGGTCCCCGGCTCATAGTCCCTGAAGTAGTTGTAGTGCATACCGCTCTCGGTATCGTAGTACTGGCCGGGGAACCGCAGGTTCAGCTTGAACGGTGCTGAACCGCCGGGTTGCTCGTTCGGCAGATTTTCGCCGAACGCACTAGCCGTAAAGCTCCAACGCCAGACTGGCACATTGGTTGTTGGGCTGATGGCTGCTCGCGGCGAGCCGAGGTGATCAGTCTCAAGGTACGTAAGTCCCCCGGCGTCGAGAACC
>Ga0209477_1000244_pt1 | contig 32584 bp, 34 predicted proteins | sample KloWWTupernatant_FD_187180 | JGI IMG/M metagenome (GOLD analysis project Ga0209477, IMG submission 187180) | Active sludge microbial communities from Klosterneuburg, Austria, studying microevolution and ecology of nitrifiers - Klosterneuburg... | ecosystem: Engineered > WWTP > Aerobic digester >...
AGCGAGATGTGCTCGTAGGTGGCACCGAGGACGAACTCCCCGGGGTGCAGGACGAACGGCTCGTCGGCGTCGGGAGTGACCTCTCTGGTGAGGTCGGGCTGGTTCTCGGCCGGATCGATGAACAGGTAGCGGTGGTTCTCGAAGATCCGGAAGTACCGGTCCAAGCGCACGTCCACGCTTGAGGGCTGCACCATGGTCTCGTCCCACGGGTCGAGCACGACCCGTCCGGCAGCGATCTGGGCGCGGATATCTCGGTCGGAGAGCAGCATGGACGAGAGGCTAGCGCGTCCATGCCAGCAGCTGGGCGGCGCCCGTCCGGATGCGAAGCCCGAACGGCCCTGCAACCGGGGGCCGAGGGAGGGGATTGGTTGCAGGGCCGTCGTTTGGGGGTTGGAACAAGTCTACGCGCAGCTCCAGGGCCGGGTTCCGGCCTTTGCGTAGTACCGGTTGGCCACGGTGATCTGCTCGGCGCGGCTGGCCTGGTGCGGAAGGGACGCGAAGTCGCGTCCGCCGTTCGCGTTCCAGGAGGCGCGGTTGAACTGCAGGCCGCCGTAGTAGCCGTTGCCGGTGTTGATGCTCCAGTTGTTGCCCGATTCACAGCGCGCGATGCGATCCCACATCGACGCCCGGGCGAGATTGATGCCGACGCCGTTCGCGGACGTCTTGGTGCCCACCTTGCTCACCTGGTCGACCGGCTTGGTGAGGATCTCCTCGTCGATGACGTCTTTGTCGGTCACCTTGCCATTGACCTTGGTGATCGCGTAGGTGCGCTTCGCCTTGCCGTTCTTGCCTGCGGTAAGGACGCGGGATTCGCCCTTCCACAAGCTCGAGTCCTTCTTCTCCACGGTGTCGAACTTCACGACTTCGGTCTTCACCTTGGTGGTGACGTCCACCCGGTCGAGGGTGATCCTCTGTCCCTCTTCAAGGAGCGTGCCGGTCGATGGCGAGAGCTTGTCGTCGCTGTCGACGCTGAGCCCCTTCTCGGTGAGGAGTTCAGCCACGGTGGCCGCGGTGGTGGTGAGCTCGGACTTCTCGCCGCCCACTTCGAGTTTCACCTGTTTGGGGGTGCTCACTGTGACTTCCAGGCCGTCGCGAGGTACGTCGGCGCTGGGCAGCACGGACATCTCCGCACCGTTGAGTTCGCTCGTGAGTGCGGCGCTCGTGAGGGCCGCGTGCAGGGTGGTAGCGGTGGTGAAGAACTTGCGCTCGGTACCGTCCACGTTGAGGACGACCGGCTTGTTGTATCGGACGGTGACCTCGTCACCGTCCTTGATCGTGCTGTTCAGTGCTGGGCTGACCTCATCGCCGGCGCTGAGCACGACACCCTTCGCTGCAAGAACATCTGCGACGGTCAGGGCGAAGGCGCCGCCAAGGAGGGCCTCGCCGTCGACGCTCACGCGGACGTCCTTGTGCAGGCCGGTGGCGATAGTCGCGCCACCAATCAGGAGCGTCGCGGAAAGCGCCACTGCGGTGATTGCCTTGTTCAAACGAAGTCCCCCGAGGTCTGGGTTGGAGTTTCCTGAGAAAACTCTGCCTTATTCTGAGAGATAGGTCAAGTTCTCTCAGGTTTTGTCCTCGGAGGACCCTTCGTCAAGTTCAGCAGCTCAGAAGATGACGGCTGCGCGTGCCTTCGCCAGACGGTCGGCGACGTCGGTCCAGTTGACGACGTTCCACCAGGCCTTCACGTAGTCGGCCTTGACGTTCTTGTACTGCAGGTAGAACGCGTGCTCCCACATGTCGAGCTGCAGTACGGGCAGCTGACCCACGGGCAGGTTGTTCTGCTGGTCATAGAGCTGGTTGATGTTGAGGCGCTGACCCAACGCGTCCCACACCAGGAGCGCCCAGCCGGAGCCCTGCAGCGAGTTCGCCGAGGCCTCGAACTGTCCCTTGAAACCGGTGAAGGAGCCGAAGAACTCGTCGATCGCGGACGCGACCTCGCCGGTGGGCTCGCCGCCACCCTCCGGGGAGAGGTTCTTCCAGAAGACCGAGTGGTTGATGTGGCCACCCAGGTGGAAGGCGAGATCCTTCTCCAGCTTGGGGACGGAAGCGAAGTCGGCCTTGTCACGGGCTTCAGCCAGCTTCTCCAGCGCAGTGTTCGCGCCGGCCACGTAGGCGGCGTGGTGCTTGCTGTGGTGCAGCTCCATGATCTGCGCCGAGATGTGCGGTTCGAGGGCGCTGTAGTCGTAGTCGAGATCGGGCAGCGTGTAGGCCATGAGGTTTCCCTTCGTCGGTGCTTAGCTTGTCAGGTCCAACCTGCCCCCTCGGTGCCCTATTCCGCCAGTGCTGTACCAACACTTACCGGCACGAAGTTCGCCTTCCGTGCCGCCCGGCGCAGCAGGCGAAGCAGCGGAGCCCCCAGCAGCACGATCAGCACGGCGTTTGTCAGCGCCCGGCCCAGGTTCCAGCCCATTGACGTGGCCAGGTTGAACAGGACGAACCGGTGCAGGTTCTCCCACGGCGTGGCCGCCGGGTCGAAGGAGAGTTGGGTACCCTCACCGATGGCGAACGGCCAGAAGGAGAAGTCCATCAGCCAGCCGTAGGCGAAGGCCGACAGCATGCCGTAGCTCGCCAGCAGTGCGAGCTCCGCGCGTCCGGCGGCCCGGGGGAGCAGCCCGGCGAACAGGCCGACGAAGCCGGCGCTGAGCATCTGGAACGGCAGCCACGGGCCCACCCCGGAGGTGATCAGTGCGGACGTGAACAGCGTGATCGAGCCCAGCGCGAATCCGAAGCCCGGGCCGAAAACGCGGCCGGCGAGGATCATGAGGAAGAAGATTAATTCGAAGCCCGCGGTCCCCGCGCTCAGCGGACGCAGGATAGTGCCCACCGCGGCCAAGACGCCCAGCATCGCGAGCGCCTTCACGTCCATGCGGCCGCCGGTCAGCTCGGAGATGACCACGGCCAGCACCAACGGCAGCACTGACGCGAACACGATCGGTGCCTGAGCGGCCGACATCGAGGAGTCGTGACTGAGGAACAGCGGCCAGGTGAACGCCACTGCGCCGACTCCCAGGGCTACCACGAGGCTCGCGCTGACCCGTCCGGATGCCACCCTGCTGGGTGGGTGACGCTTGGTCAGGCCGAAGGAGAGGTCCGCTGTCATGCCAAGCCCCTAGCTACATCTTGAGGCGTGAGGACGGGGACGGGCGCGAAGACCTTGGCCATCTGCGGGGCGTAGGCGGGGGAGGAGGTGAGCAGGTCGCCGGTCGAACCGGACGCGATCACTTCGCCGTCTGCCATCAGCAGTAGGTGCCGGGTGGCCAGGGCGGCGAACTCCACGTCGTGGGTGCTGATCACGACGGCGACGCCGGAGTCGGCAAGCGCAGACACGATGCCGTGCAGTTCCGCCTTCGATCGGTAGTCGAGGCCACGGGTGGGCTCGTCCAGGAGTAGCACCTGGGGCTGCGCGGTGAGTTGGATCGCCAGCACCAGCGCCAGTCGCTGGCCCTCGGAGAGGTCACGCGGGTCGCGACCGTCCTCGACCTCGACCCCGAGCCGGCGTAGCAACGCGGCCGCCGTGCCCGGGTCGGCCCCACTCTCGACATCCGCCTGCGCGCATTCGGCGGCAACGGTCGGCAGGTAGAGCAGGTCGGCCGCGGTCTGGGGCACAAGGGTGACCAACCGCCGGGCGTCGGCGGCCGACAGCGCTCGCGGGTCGGCGCCGCCCACCCGAATCTCGCCGGCGCAGCTCAGCGCCCCCTGCAATGCCCACAGCAGCGACGACTTCCCAGCGCCGTTGCGGCCGAGCAGCGCGACCACGTCACCGCGGCGCAGGTCGAGGGTCACGCCGCGGACGGCGGTGATCTCACCGAAGCGCACCTCGACGTCGCTGGCGCTCAACGCGACGGCGGTTTCGGGCGGTCGCGCGGCTTCGGGAGCGGTCGGCAACAGTCCCTCGCTCAGCGCCCGCCGGCGCGCCTCGCGGACGCTGAGCGGTACCCGCGCCCAGCCCGCCGTCCGGGCCAGCGCGGCCAGCGGGGGAGTGACATCGGCGACGGCCAGCACGTCGGCCGGGCTGCCGTAGTGGGCGCTGCCGTCGCCGGGCAGCCAGATCATCGAGTCGGCCGCGTGCATCACCCGTTCGAGGCGATGCTCGGCGAGCACGACGGTCAGGCCCACTTCGTGCACCAGGGTCGAGATGGCAGCGAGCACGTCCTGGGCCGCGGTCGGATCGAGTGCCGAGGTCGGTTCGTCCAGCACCAGCACCAGCGGGTGCGCGGCGAGCACCGCGGCGATGGCGACCCGTTGTTGCTGGCCGCCGGAGAGTTCCACCAGCGGACGCCGGCGCAGGTCGGCGATGCCCAGCAGATCAAGGGTCTCCTCGACCCGCTTGCGCATGGCGACCGGGTCGATGCCGAGTTGCTCCATGCCGTAGGCGATCTCGTCCTCGACGGTGTCGGTGACGAAGCCGCGCAGCGGGTCCTGGCCGACGTAGCCGACCACGTCGGCGAGATCGCGCGGCCGGTGCTGGGCGGTGTCGCGGCCGTGCAGGAGCACCCGTCCGCTCAGGGTGCCGCCAGAGAAATGCGGCACCAGGCCGTTGATGGCACCCAGAAGGGTGGACTTGCCGCTGCCGGTGGCGCCGACCACCAGGCACAGGTCACCTTCAGGCAGGTTCAGAGAGACGTCGCGGAGCGTCGGGCGGGTGGCGCCGGGGTACGTAACGCTCACGTTCTCAAACGTGATCATCTCGGCACCCCGACGTGGGTGAGTCGATTTGCACTGGATTCGGGCTCAACGGCCCGATCTGGGACGTTTTCGGGCGACTTCAGTGCAAATCGACTCACTGACTCGGCTCGCGGCCGCAACGCCCGCACGCGAACATCGGTGCGCACGCTCTTCACGGTGGCCAGGCGCGGCGTGACGGTCAGCGGGATCGGAACCAGCACAAGGGTGACCGCGAGCAACATCGGCCAGGTCAGGTCGGGCCACGCCAGCGGGTCGGTTGAGGGGAACAAGCCGCCACCGCGCGGGTCGAGCCAGCCCGCGCCGAGCACGAGCGCCGCGGTCAGCAGCCCGGAAGCGCCTACTGCGGTGGCCCGCCAACCCCATGGGTGGGGACGGTAGTGGGTCACCTGGAGGCGGGCTCCGGCCGCGCGCAGGCCGAGACCGGTTCCGACCAGTCCGACGACCAGCAGACCCAGGGCTAGTTGCCAATACGTCGTGCTCAGCAGCAGGAATGCGCCCAGGGTGGCGATGACGACAGAAACCAGCATCACCGGCAGCGTCCGCTTCACCGGCAGTCCCTGGGTGCGGGCGAACCCGCGCGACTCCATGCCTGCGGCCAGAGACATCGAGCGTTCGATCGCATCCGCGAGCACCGGGAGCGCGATGGCACCCGAAGCGCGAAGGCCCTTGGCGGAGTCGCCGCGCAGCCGCCGGGCCTTGCGCACCCGCTGCGCGCTCTCGATCAGCTGAGGCGCGACGCTCAACGCGATCACCACAGCCACGGAGGCCTCGTACAGCGCGGCGGGCACGGAGCGCAGGGCCTGGCGCGGGTTGGCCAGGGCGTTGGCTGCGCCGATGCAGAGCAGCATCACCGCGAGCCGCAGTGCGTCGTAGATCGTGTAGACGAGCCCTTCGGCGGTCACCGGCCCGCCGAGCCGAATGCCGGCCGCCCACTCGGGCAGCGGGATTTCGGGTAAGGCGAAGAGCACAGTCTCACCGGTGCCCGCTCCGATCAATACCTGGAAGAACACCCGCATACCGATCACGAACACGCTGAGCAGAAGGTACGCCCGCACCGAACGTGCCCAGGGTGCCGAACTGCGTCGCAACATCACCACCGCGACCATGGCCGTGGCGATGAGTGTGAGCAGCAACGGATTGGTGGTGCCGCTGACGGCGAGCCCGATTCCGATCGCCCAGCACCACCACGCCCACGGGTGCAGTGAGGTCAGCGGTGCCGTCCCTTCAGCCACCACCAGCCGCCGAGTCCGGCCGCTCCGGCGACCACCAGGCCACCGGCCACTAAGGCGCCGACCGGAGCACCGCTCGATGAGGGCGCTCCGGGTGAGTTGATGGCACCCGGCGGCGGGGTCCCGGTGGAGGACGGCCAAGAGGTTGGCTCGCCCGATTCGCTGGTCGTCGCGGACGGGGTGGTCGGCTCTGCGGTAGCGGTAGCGGTAGCGGTAGCCGTGGCCCTGGGACTCTTGGTCGGAGTCTTGGTGACCGTGGCCGTCGCTGTTGCCGTGGCTGTTGCCGTGGGCGACTTGGTCACGGTCTTGGTCGCGGTCGGTTTGGCCGTGGGTTTGGCGGTCGGCGTAGCCGGGGGCTTGGCCGACTCGCTGGGCTTCTCGGTCGGGGTCGGCCCGGACGGGGGTGTGGCGTCGGGCGCCACCTTGCCGTCGGCGAGCGACTGGTAGCGCCAGCCCTCTGCGTTGCCTTTGGCGGGGTGGTAGCTGTTGGCGCCCAGATCGGAGTAGGCCCAGTCGCCGAAGCTGCCGTCCGCCTTGCGGGTGGCATGCCAGTACGACCAGTAGGACTTGCTGATGTCCGGGGTCTCGGGCTTTCCGGCGATCTTCGTGATCATTCCGGACTCGAGCGTTGGTGCGAACCCGGCGCTCTTCAGGGCGGCGGTGCCGGTGCCGAAGTCGGTGGCACACTCAGTGGTCACCCCACCGAGGCTGCCGGCGTCCACCACCACCCAGACCCCGTCGCAGCTCTTGAGGCTCTCGGCGACCGCCGGGCCGGCCGTCCCCACCCACAACGGGGCGAGGACGGCGAGCACGGCGCCGAGCAGCGAGGCACGCCGCATTGACCGACTCAGCCCTTCTTGATCTTGCCGGTGGCCTTGGAGCGTTCGTAATCGGGCTTCATCCCGATCGCGCTCGCCAGCACCCGAACCCGGATCTTCTTGCCCTTGTCAGCAGCGGTCAGCAGGTAGGTGGACGCGGTCGCCCCCGCGATGGCCCTGCCGTTCCGGTACCACTGGTAGCTGAACTCGGCTGCGGGTGACCATGTGCGGGTGTTGGCGGTGAGGGTCTGGCCCACCTTGCGCGCTCCGGCGACCACCGGACGCGGCGACTTCTTGAACGGCTTCAGGTCGTAGCGAGCCGTGGCAAGGGATTCGCCGGCAATAAGGAAGGCCGCGTTCGAAGTGGCGAGCAGGTTCGCGTCCGTGCCGCTCAGCGAAGCCGGGAATCCACCGTTGGCCAACTGCTGACTGCGCAGCCACGTCCGCGCCTTGGTGTAGACCCTGGCCCAGCCGGAGGGGTGCACCTGCTTCAGAGCGGTGGCCATCAACGCGGTGCTGTCCACCGGGGAGTAGGAGGTCCAGTAGCCCTCTGCGTTCTGATTCGCCTTGGCCCAGTTGACGGCGTTGGCGATGACGGCTTTGTCGCCCTTGACCAGTTTCAGGGCTTGGAGCGCCAACCCGGTGCTGTCCGGGTCGGCTACGAAGCCGTCCCACTCGTAGCCGAAAGCGCCGGCATTGATGCCGTCCTTGGCCTGGAAGCTGAGCAGTTTGCTGACGATCTCCTCCGGAACCGCCTTGCCCGATCGGTGCAGCGCGATGATCGCGAGCGCCTGAGCGTAGGCCGAGCCGAAGTCGCCGATCTGACCGTCGGTCTTCTTCGCCGCGAGGATCGTGCGGATCAGGTCGGCGCCGCCGAAGTTCTCCGGGTCGAGTTTGAGGATCCGTACCAGGATCGCCAGATTGGCGGCCGCCCCCACCTGGCCCGCGGTCTTGGTCGCGGCTTCGGCGCGGAGCACGGCCACGCGCTCGCGGAGTTCGTCCCGGGTTGCCTTGGTGTCCAGGACGGCGAGGCCGAGGGCGTTGCTGATCTGACCGCTGAAGCCGTCATCGACGGTTGCTGGGTTGACTGCGAGCCAGTTGGCCGCCTTCGGGGCGGGCGCGCTGACCGCGACCGGGTGGACGGCAGGGGCTTGGGCCACCGCCGGGGCGGGGACGTAGCCGACGAGAGCGACGGCGGCCGCGGTCCCGACGGCGAGCAGTCGTTTGAGGTTTGTGAGCATTCCGGTTCCTTTCGCGCGGGCAAGCGGTTAGGTTCCGGGCCAACTGCGCGGGTCCGGCTCCCCGCGTGCCACGACGGGTTTTCGAGCCAGAACTTGTGCAGGCATTCCGACTTGGGCGACGCTCGGTCGCCGTCACGGTTGCGGGTCAGTGCCGGACTTGCACCGGCTTCCCCTGCAAAGGTTCAGGTGGGGCAAGCCTAAGGCATCGCGGGCTTTCGGCCTACCCACGCACAACAGCGGGACACCTCGACAAGGAGGTGCCCCGCTGTTGGATAGGTGAAGGTCAGGCCTGCGGGTCGGCGGGCTTGTCGTCGACCAAGTCGGAAACGGCCGACTTGGCTTCGTCGGCCAGCTTCTTGGCGTTCTCGGGGAGGTCTTCGGTGAAGTCCTTGACCGCTGCGGTGGTGTCGTCGGCGAACTTCTTGGCGTTCTCGGGGAGGTCTTCGGTGAAGTCCTTCACCGCTGCGGTGGTGTCGTCAGCGACCTTCTTGGCGTTCTCCGGGAGGTCTTCGGCGAAGTCCTTGACGGCCTCGACGGCGTCCTCGGTGAAGTCCTTTGCCTTCTCGAAAGCGTCCTCAGCGAAGTCCTTCGCCTTCTCGCCGAACTCCTTGGCCTTGTCGAGCAGCTCGTCAAAGAAGCCGCCGCCGCCCGCTGCGGGGGTGGTGTTCCCTTCGGTCATGTGGATCCTCATTCTGTGCGATGGAACGATCATGATCAGCTTAGGACGTGGCCGCGGATTCTGGGAGGATCACCGCGTTTCAGCAGACACTGAAAACACCCTGAACCCCTTCGCGCTGGCCACCCGCTCGCAGCGATAACCCTGCGTGTTCAACCAGGCCTGCAGGGAGTCGGCGCCGAGGTTGCGGCCGACCACCAGCCGCGCCACCCCGCCAGGCACCAGCCGCGGCAGCCAGGTGAGCAGCAGTTCGTGCAGTGCCGCCTTACCGACGCGGATCGGCGGGTTTGACCAGATCTCGTCATAGCGCGCGTCCGGGTCGACCTGCTCGGGCAGCAGGGGGTGCACCCGGGCGCCTACCGCGTGCCGCTCAGCGTTCAGCCCGCACATGGCCAGGGCGCGCTCGTTGGTGTCGATCGCGTCGACCTCGGCTTCAGCGCAGGCGGACGCGAGTCCCACGGCGATCACGCCGTAGCCGCAACCCAGGTCGAGCAGTCGCTTCGCACCGGACGGGGGCACGGACTCCCGCAACAGCACGGCGGTGCCCAGGTCGAGCCCGTCAGCGGAGAACACGCCGGATGCAGCGGTGAACTCCCAGTCGGTGTCCCAGAACCGGAACTTCAACTCGCGACGGTTCTCGTCCCCGTCCGGGGTGTGGAAGTAGTGGGTCACTCAGCACTCCTGGGGTAGTTCACGGACGGCCCGGGCCTCCAGGGCCCGGTCGGCGAGCCGGTCGTCGGGCGGGTAGCCCACCTCCTCCAGCACGAGGCCGCGCGCCGGCATCACCGGTACTTCTCCGACGCGGCTGGAACTGCTGAGCAGCCCGGCCAGCCAGTCAAGGTTGCGGCGTCCGCTGCCCACCTCGACCAGCGCGCCAACTAGTGAGCGCACCATCGAGTGGCAGAACGCGTCCGCGCGGACGCCGACCTCTACGCGCCCGTCAGGCAACTCGACGGCCCGCAGCCACTGCAGTTCACGGACGGTGGTCGCGCCTTCACGCGCCCGGCAGAAGGCGGCGAAGTCGTGAAGACCGAGCAGCACGTCCGCTCCGCTGTTCAGCAGTTCGAGGTCGAGGCGGGTCCTCACCGATGTCGTCGTGCCGCGCAGCAGGGGATCGAGCACGCCGGTGCTGAGCCGGTAGGCGTAGCGCCGCCAGATCGCCGAGAAGCGGGCGTCGAAGCCGGGCGGGGCGATGCTCACGCCGAACACCGCGACGTCCTCGGGCAGCGCTCGCCGCAGGCGGCGGGCGAGCGTTTCGGCCACGGTGCCAGGCTCGGGCAGGTCGAGGTCGAAGTGGGCCACCTGGCCGCGGGCATGGACGCCGGCGTCGGTGCGGCCGGCGCACGTGAGCACCGGAGAAGCTGGCAGGCGCAGCACGCGGCCGATCCACGTCTCGAGTTCACCCTGGACGGTGCGCAGGCCGGTCTGCGCGGCCCAGCCATGGAAGGCTGCGCCGTCGTAGCCGAGGTCGAGGCGGTATCGAGTCACGAATCGCCCCCGACACCCGATCCCTGAGGAGGCCTTTGAGGAACGAGCAGGCCGTCACGAAGGGCCGTCCGCGCCCTTCGACTGGCTCGGACACCGTTGGTCGGGAAAGCTGTTGAACGTCGATACGCGAGGTCATAGATCGTGCGGCCAGCGTCCAGACCGCGCTGTTCGTACTTCGTTGTGGGACGCAGCTCGAACCGCGGTGCCCAGCCGCCGTGACAGTTGGTCAGTCCCGGAGACGCATCCAGAACCTCGCGCATGGCTTCGGCGTAGTCGGCCCAATCGGTGGCAAGCCGCCAGACTCCGCCAGGGGTGAGTCGGGACGCGACCAACTCGGCGAACGCAGCGCTCACCAGCCGACGTTTGTGGTGCCGCGCCTTGTGCCACGGGTCGGGGAAGAACGTCCACAACTCGGTGATCGTCTCTGGGCCGAACACGGTAGAGAGCGCCTGGGCACCGTCCGCGACCACGACCCGCACATTGGTCGCACCATTCCGGGCGAGCCGACCGAGCGTGGATGCGACCGCGGGCGCGAACACCTCGAAGGCGACCAAGTTGGCGTCCGGCCTAGCCAGGGCCAGCGCGGTGATCGCGTGCCCGGTGCCAGAGCCGATCTCGACGCACAGGGGAGCCTCCCGGCCGAAGGCGGCCGCCCAGTCCACGCTGGCGTCCGCGGCCACCGAGGTACTGCGTTGACCGGACGGTACCTGCACCACCCAGGCTTCGCGGTGGGTGTCCCACGCACGCTGCTGCGACTCGTTCATTCGCGCGCTGCGCCGCACGTAGGACACGACATCGCGATTGACGCGTTCGGCGGCTGGCATGGCGGCAACTTTAGCGGCGGCGCCGCCAACGGTCTGATCGAGGTCACTCCTACGGGTCGCTCCTGCAGCGACCATGGCCGGACCCTTCGACAGGCTCAGGGAGCGTGCGGGTGGGCTCAGGGAGCGTGCGGGTGGGCTCAGGGAGCGTGGGGGTGGGTGGGCTCAGGGAGCGTGCGGGTGGGCTCAGGGAGCGTGCGGGTCGGCTCGGCCCTGATCCACCGATCGGCTGGTCGAGCCTGTCGAGACCGCGCTCACTCGGTGTATCGGGGCTCAGGGATCGTGCGGGTCGGGTGGTCCTGCGGGTCGAGCTGGTCGGCTGGGCCGAGCTGGTCGAGAGCGCGGCTCAGGGTGAGATCAGGGTGGAGGACCATCCGGAAACCGGCCCTGACCCGCTTTCATTGAACCGTGCGAACGATCCTTAATCTCATCTGGCTCATCCTCGGCGGCTTCTGGTTGGCCGTCGGTTACTTCTTCGCAGGCGTGCTGGCCTGCATCCTGATCATCACCATCCCGTTCGGCATCGCGTCGTTCCGCATGGCCGGCTACGCGCTCTGGCCGTTCGGACGCGCAGTGATCGCCAAGCCCAATGCAGGTGTGGGCTCCGGCATCGGCAACGTGATCTGGTTCCTGATCGCCGGTGTGTGGCTGGCGGTCGGGCACGTCACCACCGCCGTGGCACAGGCGATCACGATCGTCGGTATCCCGCTGGCGATCGCGAACCTGAAGATGATCCCGGTCACCTGCTTCCCGTTCGGCAAGGAGATCGTCGACTCCCGCACGATGCCCCCGGGCACGCGTCCATTGCACAGCCTGTGAGGCTCTAGGCTGGCTCGGTGGGCCAGTTCTTCGATCCGAATCTCTTCATCACAACCGCGGTAACCCTGTTCGTCATCGTCGATCCGCCCGGACTGCTGCCGGTGTTCCTCGGCCTGACCAACTCCCTGGACGAGAAGCTGCGCCGACGCGCGGCCAATCGCGCGTCCGCGGTTGCGTTCGGGGTGATCGCGGGCTTCGCGCTCTTCGGCAGGCAGATCCTCGACTACCTGCAGGTGTCGGTGCCGGCGATGCAGGTCTCTGGCGGCCTGCTGCTGCTCCTCGTCGCACTCGACCTGCTGATGGGACGCAGCGAAGACCCGGTCAGCCACGACGGGGTGAACGTCGCGATTGTTCCCCTCGGGACGCCGCTGATGGCCGGCCCGGGTGCGATCGTCGCAACCATGCTAGCGGTGCAGCGGGCGCCCTATCTGAGCGGATACCTCACGGTCGCGGCCGCGTTGGTCGTGGTAATGGCGCTGGTCTGGGTGTTCCTGCGCTACGCCGGCCTGATCCGTTCGGTGCTACGCGAGTCCGGCACTGTCCTGGCCTCCCGCATCGCCGGCCTGCTGCTCTCGGCCATCGCCGTTCAGATGGTCGCAGACGGCGTATTCGGGTTCATCGAACTGCACTGAGGGTGCGCGCGCCGTCCACTTCCGCATCGGGGGGATTTAGGTAAGGCTTGCCTTGCCTTATTGTTGGGTGGTGCCGACCGTGACCACGAAGAGCAAGTGCTGCCGCAAGAACGAGCGTTGCCAACGCTGCCCGGTGCTGCTGTTGCGCCTGGAACGTGAGGGCTGGGCCGAGTGCTGCGAGCGACATGCCAAGGCCAAGGCCACCTACAAGGTGAGCAAGAAGCTCCCCAAGAAGGTCGTGAAGGCCGCTCGTAAGCGCTGACCCAGCCGGCGGACGGAGTCAGTTGGACTTGGCGTATTTGTCCATCAGGGTGGACGGGAGCAGCTCGTAGCCGTGGAACTCGCGGGTGAACGTGCCGGAGCCGTGGGCGATCCCGCGAAGGTCGATGGCGTATCGGGCGAGTTCGGTCTGCGGCACCAGAGCGCGGATGATCGCCTTGTGGTTCTCCGAGTCCGAGCCGAGCAGCTGGCCGCGGCGTCCGGTGAGATCGGTCATCGCCGCACCCAGGTACTCCTCGCCCACGGTCACGGTCACCAGATCGAGCGGCTCCAGCAGCGCCACCGTCTTCGGCGTCGCGGCCTCCTTGATCGCGAGTGAACCAGCCATCTGGAACGCCATGTCGGAGGAGTCGACCGAGTGCGACTTGCCGTCGTAGAGCGTCACGCGGATGTCGACCATCGGGTAGCCGCTGAAGACGCCCTTCTCCAGCTGGTTGCGAACGCCCTTCTCAACGCTGGGGATGAACTGCCGCGGCACCGCACCGCCGACCACCTTGTCGACGAACTCGAACCCGGAACCCCGGGGCAGCGGCTCGACCTCGATGTTGCAGACCGCGTACTGACCGTGGCCACCCGACTGCTTGACGTGGCGTCCCAGCGCAGTGGCCTTGGCGATGAAGGTCTCGCGCAGCGGGATCTTGAGTTCTTCCTGCTCCACCTTCACGCCGTAGCGCTCGACGAGCCGGGCGATCAGCAGGTCGGCGTGGGCCTGGCCGGTGGTCCACAGCACCAGCTGGTCGCGTCCACCCCGGTCGAGACGGACGGTGGTGTCCTCGACCGCCAGCCGAGCCAGGGCTCCGGCCAGCTTGTCCTCGTCGTTGCGGGTGGCGGCACGGATGGCCAGCGGCAGCAGCGGTTCGGGCAGGTTCCACGGCACCACTAGGGCGGGACGTTCTTTCGCCGAGAGGGTGTCGCCGGTCTCAGCTGTGGTGAGTTTCGGCACCATCACGATCTCACCGGCGATGGCGGACGGCCGCGGCTTCAGTTCGGTGCCGACGGCTGCTTGGATCAGGCCGACCCGCTCGTCGGTGTCATGGTCGGGATGGGCATCGTCCGCCTTGGGTCGGTGGCCGGAAACGTGCACCACGCTCTCGGCGGACAGCGTGCCGGAGAAGACACGCACCATCGAGAGTCGGCCGGCGAACGGGTCGGTCGTGGTACGGATCACCTGCGCCACCAGCGGTGCGGACGGGTCGGTGGCAGGGTTGGGCAGCGGATCGCCGGACGGGCTGGTGGCCTCCGGGTTCGGGTGCAGGGACGGGGTGGGGAAACCGTGCTCGATCAGCCGGAGCAGTTCCTCCACGCCGACGCCGGTGTTGGACGCGACCGGCACCACGGGGTAGAGGTTGGCGGTGGCGACAGCCTTGCGAAGGTCGTCGAGCAGGTATTCGGTGTCCAGCTCCTCGCCGCCGAGGTAGCGGTCCATCAAGGAGTCGTCCTCGGCCTCCTGGATGATCGCCTCGATCAGCGGCCCGCGATAGGTCTCGACGTGCGAGTCGTCCGCGGTCAGCTTGCGGTTGACCACCTCGCCGCCGGAGTAGTCGTGCTCCTCCAGGCTGAGCAGGCCGATGTTGCCGCTGATCACACCGGGGGCGCTGAGCGTGGGTACATGGGTGGGCAGCACTCCCTCGCCGAACTTGTCCTGCGCCTCGGCCACCGAGGTGTCGAAGTCGCTGTGGCCGGCGTCGAGTTTGGTCAGAGCGATGATCCGGGGGAGCTTCGCGGCGGCGCACTCCTCCCAGAGGGTGACCGCTGCGCCGTCGATCCCGTCCGCTGCCGAGATCACGAAGATGGCCGCATCGGCCGCCCGAATACCGGCCCGAAGCTCGCCGACGAAGTCGGGGTGCCCGGGCGCGTCCAGCAGGTTGACCAGCACATCGCCGGTCACCAGCGAGGCCAGGTAGAGCTGGGCAGCGCGCTCGGCGTCCTCCTTCTCGCCGCGGTAACCGACCAACCGCGCCTTGAGCAACTGCTCGAACAGTGACGTCTTTCCCGAACCGGCGTTTCCGATCAAGACCACATTGCGGACGTCGTCGGGACTGGTCACCTGCAGCGAGGCAGCGCTCAACTTTGAACTCATGGGCACTACCTAACTACGCACCGACAAGGCCTGCAACCGACTTTGCCCGATTGCTCCGACGGACGTTGCCGAGGGCCTTCGTTCCTCGCCGAGAACGGGTCAGCCGCGCTCGTCCATCGGGACGTAGGCGCGGTTCCGGTAGCCGGTGAAGATCTGCTTGGGTCGGGCGATCCGGTTCTCCGGGTCGGTGATGAACTCCTGGTACTGGGCTGCCCACCCCGACGAGCGCGGGATGGCGAACAGCACGGTGAACATCTCCGGAGGAAAGCCGAGGGCCTCGTAGATCAGGCCCGAGTAGAAGTCGACGTTGGGGTAGAGCCGGCGCTTCACGAAGTAGTCGTCGGTGAGCCCGTACTTCTCCAGCTCCAAGGCGATCTCCAGCAACGGGTTCACCCCGGTCACCTCGAAGACGTCCTCCACCGATTTCTTGATGATCTTCGCCCGTGGGTCGTAGTTCTTGTAGACGCGGTGGCCGAAGCCCATCATCCGCACCTTGCCGGCCTTCACGCCCTCGATGAACTCGGGGACGCGGTCCACAGTCCCGATCTCGCGCAGCATCTTCAGAACTGCTTCGTTGGCGCCGCCGTGCAGCGGTCCGTGCAACGCGCCGATGCCCGCCGAGCAGCAGGTGTACAGATCGTTGCCCGAAGACGCCACCGAGCGGACGGCGTTCGTCGAGCAGTTCTGCTCGTGGTCGGCGTGCAGGATGAACAGCACTTCGACCGCCCGGATCAGTCGCTCGTCAGCCTGGTAGCGCCGCTCGGCCTGCTTGAACAGCATCTGCAGGAAGTTGTGGCAGTACCCGTAGGAGTCATCTGGGTTGATGTACGGCTTGGCCTTGCCCTTGCGGTATGCGAATGCGGCCAGGGTGGGCATCTTGCCGATCAGCCGAGCGATGTTCAGGGCCCGCGACTCCGGGTCGTCGAAGTTCCGGGCGTCCGGGTAGAACGAGTAGAACGCGGCGGTGGACGCCATCAGGATCGTCATCGGGTGGGCGTCGTACGGGAACCCGGACAGCACGGTCTTGAGCTTGTCGGGAAGGCTGCGGTGAGTGGTGATCAGCTCCTCCCAGGACGCGAGTTCCGCGGCCGTGGGCAGTTCGCCGTTCAGCAGCAGCCAGGCGACTTCGAGGTAGGTGGACTTCTCGGCCAGCTCGGCGATCGGGTAGCCCCGGTACTCCAGCACGCCGGCCTCGCCGTCGATGTAGGTGATGGACGAACGGCAGGACGCGGTGTTCATGAACCCGGGGTCGTAGGTGGCCAACGGCTCCCCGTCGATCACGAACTGGCGCAGCTCTGGGGCGCGGATGGTGGCATCGGTGATAGCCAGCTCCGCCTCGTTACCACTGGCGGGATGTCGGACCTGGAGGATGTCTGCCATGACCGAACCCTAGGTTGAACCGGGGGCCGGCACCGGGCCGTCTCGCGGGCTGTGGTGCTGCCCAGGGGTGAGCCGGTGGTGATATCGCCGTCTGTCGGAAGGCCCCCGGGCGAGGTCGTTTTGACCCTCCAGCCGAGGGCAGGGTAATCTAAACCGCTGTTGCGCTGTGGTCTGCCTGCCGTGGTCGATCCCGCACTAGCCGTTGATACAACTTATGGAAGCAGGGAATCGACCCGTGTCTACGTACAGCCCCAAGCCTGGTGAGATCACCAGGAATTGGCACGTCATTGATGCCGAGGACATCGTCCTGGGCCGGCTGGCCGTCACTGCGGCGACCCTGCTGCGCGGCAAGCACAAGCCGCAGTTCGCACCGCACGTCGACACCGGTGACTTCGTCATCGTCGTGAACGCGTCCAAGATCGCCCTCACCGGGAGCAAGGCCACCGACAAGATGGCCTATCGCCACTCCGGTCGTCCGGGCGGTCTGAAGGCCGTGCCGTACGGCGAGCTGCTCGCGAAAGACCCCCGCAAGGCGGTCGAGCGTGCGGTCTGGGGCATGCTGCCCAAGAACAAGCTGAGCCATCAGCTGATCAAGAAGCTCAAGGTCTACTCCGGCCCCGAGCATCCCCACAAGGCGCAGATGCCGCAGTCGTACCAGATCACCCAGATCGCTCAGTGAGCCGAGGAAACACAGTGACCGATTCCGTGGAAGAGACCGTCGTCGACGAGGTCGTCCCGTTCGTTGAGGACGATCGTGAGATCGCCTACCGCGCCGAGGCCGTCGCCAGCGCCGCGCTTCCGGGCGGCCGCCCGGCGCTCGTCGCCCCGAGTGCTGCCACCGGTCGCCGCAAGGAGGCGATCGCCCGCGTGCGCATCGTTCCCGGCACCGGCAAGTTCTCGATCAACGGCCGCAGCCTCGAGGACTACTTCCCGAACAAGCTGCACCAGCAGACCGTAAACGAACCTTTCGTGACCGCTGCGGTGATGGGCTCCTACGACGTGATCGCCACGATCGTCGGCGGTGGCGTGACCGGCCAGGCCGGCGCGCTGCGCCTGGGCATCGCCCGTTCGCTGAACGCCGTCGACGTCGAAGCCAGCCGTCCGGCATTGAAGAAGGCCGGCCTGCTGACCCGCGACGCCCGGGTCAAGGAGCGCAAGAAGGCTGGTCTGAAGAAGGCCCGCAAGGCTCCCCAGTACAGCAAGCGCTGATCCCGGTCGGGCGATGGCTCGACTTTTCGGTACCGATGGGGTGCGGGGAACCGCCAACCTCGAGCTGACCGCAGAGATCGCTCTGGAGTTGTCGGTCGCCGCTGCCCACGTGCTGGGCGAGGCGGGCGCTTTCCAGCGCGCGCGGCGTCCGGTCGCCCTCGTGGGCCGGGACACCCGCGCCAGCGGTGAGTTCCTGGAGGCCGCGGTGGTCGCCGGACTCGCCTCCGCCGGCGTGGACGTGGTTCGCCTCGGCGTGATCCCGACGCCTGGGGTCGCGCACCTCGTCGGCCAGACGGACGCCGATCTGGGCGTGATGCTCTCGGCCAGCCACAACCCGATGCCCGACAACGGCATCAAGTTCTTCGCGCGCGGTGGCGTGAAACTCGACGACGACATCGAGGACGCCATCGAGGAGCGCATGGAAGAGGTCTGGCTGCGTCCCGTTGGCGCCCGAGTCGGCCGCGTGGTCGATGATCCGGGTGCGATCGAGTCCTACATCGCACACCTGGTGGCCAGCCTCGGCCCGGACGCCAGCCTGCAGGGGCTGAAGGTCGTGGTCGACTGCGCGCACGGCGCTGCCCACGTCACCGGCCTGGCCGCGTTCGAGGCCCAGGGTGCCGAGGTGGTCGCGCTGCACGCCGCTCCGGACGGGCTGAACATCAACGACAACTGCGGTTCCACCCACATGGCCGCGCTGCAGGCCACTGTGGTCGAACAAGGCGCCGATCTGGGCATCGCCCTCGACGGGGACGCCGACCGCTGCCTGGCGGTGGACGCCACCGGCGAGATCGTGGACGGTGACCAGATCCTCGCGATCCTGGCCCTGGCCATGAGGGAGAACCAGACCCTGCACAGCGACACTGTGGTGGCCACAGTGATGAGCAATCTAGGTTTCCTGAACGCCATGCGCGACGAGGGAATCAGCGTCGACCAGACCAAGGTCGGCGACCGCTACGTGCTCGAGGCGATGAATGCCAACGGCTTCACCCTAGGCGGTGAGCAGTCCGGTCACGTGATCATGAGCGAGTTCGCCACCACCGGTGACGGAGTGCTGACCGCGCTGCACCTGGGCGCGCGAATGGTGCGCACCGGTCGGTCGCTGCGTGAACTGGCTGCGGTGATGACCCGGCTTCCGCAGGTGATGATCAACGTCCCGAACGTGAACAAGGTACGAGCCGGCATCGACCCGGTCGTGAACGCAGCCGTTTCGGCCGCGGCCCGCGAGCTCGGCCGCGGCGGCCGGGTGCTGTTGCGCCCGTCCGGCACCGAACCGCTGGTGCGGGTCATGGTCGAGGCCGGTACCGCCGAGCAGGCCGGCGAGATCGCCAATCGGCTCGCCGACGTCGTGCGGGAGCGGCTCAGCCTTGATCCGGACGTGTCCGCCCGGCGGTGAGCCCGCTCACGTCGGCTGAGTCTCCCCGTTGCCGTTTCGAACGCGCTTGGCGATCCGGCTGAGCGCCGATTCGGTCACGTTGAGCAGCGATGCGATCTCTCGTTGCGGCAGGCGGCGCACGAGGTCAGGCCGGTTCGTCGCCAGCGTGCGGTAGCGCTGTTCGGCCGAGAACTTCTGCGAAGCCAGATCTTGGGCCAAGGCGGCGTTGTTCAACAGCGCGACGGTAGCGAGCAGCTGCGCCCAGGGCTGGTGCCGTTCGGCCAAGTAGGTGATCACGGCCCCGGGACAGCGCAGCACGACGGACGGTTCGAGCGCAACCATGGTGTGCATGGAAAGGTCGCGATCCACGGCGGCCAGATAGCTCGACCGAGGATGCAGGCCGCGCAGTACGGCTCGCTGCACGCCAGGCAGCTGCAAGGCGGTCGGCGCCGCGAAAAGGTCCCCTTCCTCCATCAGGAAGAGAGTCACGCCCAGTGACGGGTCGGAGGGTTGTGGGTTCAACCGCACCTTGATCAGCCCCGAGGTCGCGAAGTACACGTACGGGTCGGGCTCACCGGGGGTCATGAGCCGCTCGCCGGTAGGGAGTTCCACCCGATCCATCTGCTCGGCCACAAGATCCCACTCGGGAAGCTCTACGCCGGCGATCGCCTCCATCGCCATTCGGGGGTGCCGGACGGCGGCAGCCGGTAAGTCCTTGATCTGCATCCAGCGTCCATTCACACGAGTCGATGATTTCAGTCGATCAACTATGCCGGACGTTGCGCGATGCAGGAACCACAGTCTTGGCCAAAGGCAATTCCTCGCGCTCATTCGAGCTACCCGCCGACGGCGGCCGATCCGGACGCTGGTCCATCCTTCCGCGCTGGAGAGGGATCTGCGGTGACCGCCGCAAGCTCGGCGGGACTTGACCCACGATTGCCATTGCGGCGTGCGGGGTTCGTAGCGAGAAGGTCGCGAGCCAGTCACCGCCAGGCGTGGGCGGGCGATTCAGGAGAGTTGCGGCTTTCCTTGCAGATTGGGCGGGCCCGGCGTTAGCACAGGGCAAGTGCATGTGGGCGAAGTTGATGAATCTCTACGTTTGGGCTCCCTGGATCACAGGTTGCTACGCATGACGGAGGTCGGAATGGGCGTCATCCTGTGGATAGTGATGCTGACTCTCGCCGCGCTCGTGTGGGCTTCCAGTCGGCCGGGCAGTCCGCGTTCGCTCCGTATCGGACTAACAGTGCTGGACGCTGTATTTACCATTTGGGTCATTGTGACGCAGTTGCCCGAGGTCGGATTCTGGTGGGTGGTAGTGAGCATCGGCTTGAGTCTCCTGATCACGCTTCGGTCGGATTTCAGGGCTCGGGCGTCGGGAGAGCAATCTTCGGAACGGCCGAATTCGCGTTCTGATGGTCCATCTGGAACTTGATCTTGCGGGAGGTCTAGGGACCCGCTGATCAATGCGGCCCGACGCTGGCTGAGCTTGACGAGGCCCGTAGCCACGAGCGAATGGACGACCCTTCGTCAAGCTCAGGGATCGTTGATAGCTCAGGGATCGTTGATCTTGCGGGCGGTCTGGACGCGGGCGGCAATTGTGCGGTCCACGTGGGAATCCAGACGGCGTCCGAGCACCACCACGTCCTGCAGGCCGTAGCCGAGGTGATCGTAGAAGGCGAGGACCGCGGAGTTGTCGGTGCGAACCATGAACTGGATCTTCGGCACGTCCCGGGTGACCAGCCACGCCTCGGCAGCCGCCATCAGGTCGCGTCCCAGACCCGCGCCGCGGGCCGCGTCCGCCACGGCCAGGTAGTAGACCCAGCCACGGTGGCCGTCGTGGCCGACCATCGCCGTGCCGACCAGGGCTCCGTTCGCCCACACACCGAGCACGGCGGACGAAGGCCCGGTCGCCGCACGAACGAAGTCGGCCGTGGCATCGTTCCAGGGACGGGTGAGGCCCGCCTGATGCCAGAGCGCCACCGCGGCCGGGGCGTCCGCGACCGACAGCGGGACCACGTGCGTCTCGCTCATGCCTACACCTTCCGGATCCGGACCCAGCTGACCTGGTGATCCGGGCCCTTGCGCAGGATCGCGGTGGCCCGGCCACGGGTCGGGCGGATGTTCAAGTCGAGGTTGGGGCCGTTGATCGCGTCCCAGATCTCGCCGGCCTGCGCGGTCGCCTCCTCCCGCGATAACTCGGAGAACCGGACGAAGTACGACTGCGGGTCGCGGAAAGCCGTCTCCCACAGCTGCAGGAACCGGGCGATGTACCAATTGCGGATGTCGTCGTCGGAAGCGTCCACGTAGACCGAGAAGTCGAAGAAATCGCTGACCGCCAGACCCGTGCTCCCGTCCGTCCGTCGCCGGGCCGGCTGCAGCACGTTCAGCCCCTCGATGATCAGGATGTCGGGCTGGCTCACCGTCACCACATGGTCGGGCACGATGTCGTAGATCATGTGCGAGTACACGGGGGCGTCCACGCTCGGGCTGCCCGACTTCACGTCCATCACGAAACGCAGCAGCCGGTGGCGGTCGTACGACTCCGGGTAACCCTTGCGCTCCAGCAGGCCGAGTTCGGCGAGCTTCGCGTTGGGGTACAGGAAGCCGTCGGTGGTCACCAGGTCGACCCGCGGACGCGAGGGCAGCCGAGACAGCAGTTCGCGCAGCAGTCGCGAAGTGGTGGACTTGCCGACCGCGACCGAACCCGCGACCCCGATCACGAACGGCGTCCGCTGACCCGAGAGCCCCAGGAACTGGTGGCTGCTGGAGAACAGGGCGCCGGTGCGCTCCACGTACAGGCTGAGCAGGTCGGTCAGCGGCAGGTAGACCTGGCGCACCTCGGCTGCGTCCGTCGGGTCGCCGATGCCGCGCAGTCGGTCCAGCGTCGGGGCGTCCAGGTTGTCCGGACGGGCCGCGGCCAGCGCGGCCCAGTGCTGCCGGTCGAGCGTGAGATACGGCCCGAAGGGATGGTCTTCGGGGGCGGCCGCAGTGGCCGCTGTAGGTAGGGACATCTTCGCACCTCGCCGAGTAGTCGTTCGCCCATGGGCAACGCGCCATAGTCTCGCAAACCCGCCACTACAGTGACCACCATGTGCGGAATCATCGGATACACCGGCCCCCGGGTGGCGCGTGAGGTCGTGGTCGCCGGCCTGCGCCGGATGGAGTACCGGGGCTACGACTCGGCCGGCGTCGCGGTGGTCAGCCACGACGGGATCGAGTTCCGCAAGAAGGCGGGCAAGATCTCCAACCTGGACGCTGAGTTGGCGCAGCGTCCCCTGCCCGACAGCGGGACGGGCATCGGGCACAGCCGCTGGGCCACCCACGGCGCACCGACGGACGCCAACGCGCACCCGCACCTCTCCGCGAACGGACGGGTCGCGCTGATCCACAACGGCATCATCGAGAACTTCGCTGCTCTGCGATCCGAGTTGGAAGCCAAGGGCATCGAGTTCCGCTCGCAGACCGACTCGGAGACCGCGGCACAGCTGCTGGGCCTCGAAGTGGCCGGCGGCGCCGACCTGGCCGAGGCCATGCGCGCGGTCTGTCGTCGGCTTCAGGGCGCGTTCACGCTGGTGGCCGTTGACAGCCAGCAGCCCGGACGCCTGGTCGCCGCGCGGCGCAACTCGCCGCTGATGGTCGGGGTCGGGGTCGGGGAGAACTTCGTCGCGTCCGATGTTTCGGCGTTCATCGAGTTCACCCGTTCGGCGATCGAACTAGGCCAGGACCAGGTGGTGGATGTCACCGCCGACGCGGTCGTGGTGACCGACTTCCACGGCGCCCCCGCCGAGAGCCACCCTTTCGAAGTGACCTGGGACCTGTCGGCGGCCGAGAAGGCCGGCTACGACTGGTTCATGCGCAAGGAGATCTACGAGCAGCCCCAAGCTGTCGCGGACACGCTGTTGGGAAGGTTCAGCCCTGACGGCGCACTGAAGCTGGACGAGCTGCATATCCCCGAGGCCGAGCTCCAACTGGTCGACAAGATCATCATCGTGGCTTGTGGCAGCGCCTACTACGCCGGGTTGGTGGCCAAGTACGCGATTGAGCACTGGACGCGGGTCGCCTGCGAGGTCGAGATCGCGAGCGAGTTCCGCTACCGCGACCCGATCATCACCGGCTCGACGCTGGTGGTCACGATCAGCCAGTCGGGCGAGACCGCCGACACCCTGATGGCCATCCGGCACGCCCGGGCGCAGCGGGCAAAGGTGATCGCGATCTGCAACACCAACGGCGCCACGATCCCGCGCGAATCGGACGCGGTGATCTACACCCACGCCGGCCCCGAGATCGGGGTGGCGTCCACGAAGGGCTTCCTGACCCAGGTGGCTGCCTGCTACCTGCTCGGTCTGTATCTGGCCCAGGTGCGCGGCACGATGTACGACGACGAGATCCGCGCGGTGATGTCGGAGCTGGCCGGTACCCCGCCGCTGATCCAGCAGGTGCTGGATGGTCTGGATTCGGTCAAGGAGTTGGCGGCGCGGTTCGTCGACCAGAAGTCGGTGTTGTTCCTCGGCCGCCACGTCGGCTACCCGGTGGCGCTGGAGGGTGCGCTGAAGCTGAAGGAGATCGCCTACCTGCATGCCGAGGGTTTCCCCGCCGGTGAGTTGAAGCATGGGCCGATCGCGCTGGTCGAACCGGGCATCCCGGTGTTCGTCGTGGTGCCCCCGCAGGGCCGAGACCAGCTGCACGACAAGGTGGTCTCCAACATCCAGGAGGTTCGCGCCCGCGGTGCGCTGACCATCGTCCTGGCAGAGGAGGGCGACCACGAGGTGGAGCCGTACGCCGATGTGCTGATTCGGCTGCCGAAGGTGTCCACCCTGTTGCAGCCACTGGTGGCGATGGCACCGCTGCAGATGTTCGCCTGCGAACTCGCGACGCTGAAGGGCTACGACGTCGACCAACCGCGCAACCTCGCCAAGAGCGTGACCGTCGAGTGAACCGCTCAGGCGTGGAATGATCCTCACATGATCGTCGGCATCGGGCTCGACCTCACCGAGGTCTTCAGGTTCTCTCGCGCGGTGGAGCGTCCGGGGTTGCTGGAGCGGCTGTTCACGGTCGCCGAGCGTGAGGACGCCCCCACCGAACGGCTCGCCGGCAGGTTCGCAGCCAAGGAGGCACTGGCCAAGGCGCTCGGGGCGCCCCGCGGGCTGGTCTGGACCGACGTCGAGGTGCTGCGCGACGAGTTGGGCAAGCCCTTCTTCACTTTCAGCGGGACGGTTGCTGCCCGCGTCGCGGAACTCGGCATCGCCAACGTGCACCTGTCGATCACCCACGACGCGGGGGTGGCCGCCGCGATGGTGGTCTGCGAGTCCTGATGGACTTCGGCTACACCGTCGCCCAGATTCGCGAAGCCGAGGGCCGGGCGTTCGAGGTCGTTGCTCCAGGAGCCCTGATGCAGCGGGCCGCCGCCGGTCTGGCTGCGGCCCTGGTGCGTCGCCTGCGAGCGGGCGGTCGCGCGTACGGCGCTCGGGTGCTGCTGGTGGTCGGTTCCGGCAACAACGGCGGGGACGCCCTGTACGCCGGTGCGCGGCTGGCGCGGCGAGGCGTACGGGTGGAGGCATGGCGGGTGGGAACCGGAGTGCACGCCGGCGGTTGGACGGAGTTGTTGGCGTCCGGCGGTCGAGAGGTGGACGCAGCTTCGGCTAACGCGGGGTTGAGCCGGTGCGCTCTGGTGGTCGACGCGGTCGCCGGCATCGGGTCGCGTCCGGGGCTGGACGGGCCGGTGGCCGAGTTCGCCGCCGCGGTTGCGTCCGGACGGGTGCCGCTGGTCGCCGTCGACCTGCCGTCCGGGTTGTCGCCCGAACCGCCGTTCAGCGCTGAGCCGCACTTCGAGGCGGCACTCACGGTCACCTTCGGCGGCTTGAAGGCCTGCCAGCTGATGGAACCGGCGCGCTCGGCGTGCGGTGAGATCGAGTTGGTCGACATCGGGCTGGACCTGCCTGAGCCTGCGTTCGTGCGCTGGGACGCGTCCGATCTCGCGAAGGTCTGGCCGGTGCCGGACGCCCGAAGCGACAAGTACTCCCGCGGGGTGGTCGGCTTGGACACCGGCTCGCCGGACTACCCCGGCGCAGGCGTGCTGAGCGCCGCCGGAGCGGTGGGCGCCGGTGCCGGGATGGTGCGTTACCTCGGTGGCAGGGAGGTCGGTGCCCGGGTGCTCGACCGCTTCCCGAACATCGTGCTGAGTGCCGGTCGCGTTCAGGCGTTGGTACTCGGGTCGGGTTGGGGCGAGCGCAAGGACGACGGGGTGGTGGCGCGCGCAGTCGCGGCCGGCGTCCCGCTGGTGGTCGACGCCGACGGGCTGCGGCACCTGCCCGAGCGTGGCCGGGCCAGCGTTGTGCTCACGCCGCATGCGGGTGAATTGGCTGCGCTGCTCGGAGCGTCGCGGGACGAGGTCGCGGCTGACCCGGTGGCGGCGGTTCGAGCGGCCGCCGAACGCACCGGCTGCACCGTGTTGCTGAAGGGCGCGAGCCAGTTCGTCGCCACTCCCGGCGATGCCCGGGTGTGGATCGCCGTTCCGGGTCCCGCGTGGACTGCGCAGGCTGGCTCCGGTGACGTGCTGGCTGGCATCTGCGGCACCCTGCTGGCAGCCGGACTGCCACCGGTGAAGGCCGCGCTGGCCGCCGCGAGCGTGCAGGCGCTGACCGCGTCCGCGCATCCCGGGCCGATGCCGCCGCATGAGCTGGCCGCCCGCTTGGTGGTGCCCACCGACTGAGCCCCGGCGTCCGTTGTTGTGGTTATGCAGCGGGTGGCGATGCGGCTTGGGCGGTCAGCGTCCGAACTTGTGGTTATCGATGCGGAATCCCGGTTGGTAACCACAACAGCGGACGCCGCCGATCCTTGGGGCCGCGCCATACCCCGCAGAACGACAACTGTGGACGCCGACGCTCGCCGGCCGGAGGCGTAAGTAGCGTTCAGCCGGATGAGTCGGCTCAGGACTGGGTCCCGGAACCCAGGAACCATCCCCGTTTCTGCGTGCGAAGGGTTCGAAGCCGGGTTCGGTAGGCTTGCCGGGCGAAAGGGAGGTCGAAACTGTGGTCGAACTCGTCATCTTGTCGGTGGTGGTAGCCGCGCTGCTCGTCGCCGGCGTTTGGTACCTGCTGGTCCGCCGCTCGGCGACGACTGGAGCCAAGCGCGCGATCGAGCCGGACGCCGACTCCGTCCAGCCGGATGATGCTCCTGCAGTCGCCGAACCTGGCAGGCGGCTGGTTGAGCCGGTCGAGACCGTGGGCACTGACGTGCCGTTGTCTGAGTCTGTTGAACCGCTCGAGACTGTGAGCGGTGACGTGCCTGAGTTGGTTGAGCCGGTCGAGACCCCCCTCATAGTCGAAGCCTCCACCCTGCTGCCCGAGTCGGTCGAGACACTGGCTGCCGACGTGCCCGAGTCTCGGCCGGTACAGCCGGCAGAGACCATGCTCATCGAGTTCGCCACCCCGCCGGTCGAGCCGGACGAGACCCCCTCGACCACGGATGCCACCTCCTCGGTGCTGCTGCCTGAGGCCGTCCGCCTCTCCGGATCGGCGACCGACAAGCTATCGGCGATCGCTGAGGTCGGCGCGCTATTGGTGGCTACCGGGGCGGTCGAACCCGGCTACGTCGACTCGATGCTGGCGCGCGAACGCTCGGTCTCGACGTATATGGGCAACCTGCTGGCGATCCCGCACGGCACCAATGAGGCACAGGGGCTGATCCACCGCTCGGCCATCGCGGTGGTGCGCTACCCCGACGGCATCGAGTGGAACGGCAACACCGCCGAGTTCGTGGTGGGAATCGCCGGGGCGAACGACGAACATGTACGGATTCTCAGCGGGATCGCGGGGATCTTCCTCGACCCCGATGCGGTGGCCAACCTCTCGGCGGCAACGTCGGTGGCCGACGTGATGGCGACCTTCGAAACGGTGAACGAAGCCATCTGAGGTCGCGCTGGTAAGATCGGTCGGGTTTGCGACCCGGCGATTCGGAGGATGTCGATGGAACTGGCCGAGACCGAACTCGGTGACGGCCGGGCGTTGCGCCTGGTCAGGCCGAGCTTGGACGACGCGTCCGCCATCGCCGCGCTGATCGTCGAAGCGTTCGGGAATCGTCCGCCGGTCGAACCCCCGCCGCCCGCGCTGTCCGAGACGCCGGAGCGCGTTGCCGACGCACTCGCGTCCGGGTTCGGGGTGCTCGCCGAAGTGGACGGTGAGCCCGCCGGGGTGGTCATCGTGAGCATCGAAGCGAACGTCGCCGGCATCCACAGGGTCTCGGTGCGTCCGCAGTTCCAGCAACTCGGGATCGCGTCCGCCATGGTCGAGGTGACCCTCGAACAACTCTCGCTGGTGGGCGTCCGGAGCGTCGAACTCGTGGCCCGCGAAGAGTTCCCGCAGGTGGTCGCATGGTGGCACCGACACGGCTTCGCCGAAGTCGGACGCACGGGCACCAGTCTCACCCTCGCCCGGCAGCTGCCCGTCTTTCGGACGGCCGCCACCGCCGAGGAGACCAAGGAACTTGGCCGGCGGCTGGCCGGCGTGGTGCGAGCCGGTGACGTGATCATCGCCACCGGCGACCTCGGGTCGGGCAAGACCACTCTCACCCAGGGGCTCGGCGCGGGGATGGGCGTGGGCGGGGCGATCATCTCGCCCACCTTCGTGCTGTCGCGAATCCACCCTTCCCTGGTCGGAGGGCCGGCTCTAGTTCACGTGGACGCCTATCGGCTCGGCTCAGCGGCCGAACTGGATGACCTCGACCTGGACCTGTCCCTCGACGACTCCGTCACCCTCGTGGAGTGGGGAGCCGGGGTGGCCGAAGGGCTCGCCGATGGGTACCTGGAGATCGACATTCGTCGCAGCCTGGACGCCGAGGAGACCCGCTGGGTGTTCCTGACCCCGGTCGGCGACCGCTGGAGCGCCGCCCGTCCCGAACTGGAGGCCCTGTGACCACACCTACGACCAAGCCCACCGCGATGGTGTTGGGGATCGACACCGCTACGGACGTCCGCGCCGGGCTGGCCCGAGACGGGGTACCGCTCGTATCCGACGCGGTGGGTGACCGGCGGGCACACGCTGAGCAACTGCTTCCACTGGTCCAGCGCGTGCTTGCCGCGGCCGGCGCGACCCCGTCCGATCTGACCGCGATCGTGGTCGGCGTCGGGCCGGGGCCATTCACCGGGCTGCGGGTGGGCGTCGTGGCCGCGCTCACCCTGGGTGAGGCGCTCGGAATCGACGTCCGCGGGGTCTGCAGCCTGGACGCGATCGCCCTCGACTGGGCCCGGCGAGGCGCGCCCGAGCGGTTCGCCGTGGTGGCGGACGCCAGGCGCAAGGAGGTGTACTGGGCCACCTACGCTGCTGACGGGACGCGATTGAGCGGGCCCAGCGTGTCCGCGCCGATCGAGGTGCCTGCACTTCCGCTGGCCGGTCCGGGAGCGCCTCTGGCGGGGGAGTGCACCGGTCCGGCTGAGTTGGACGCCGGCCTGCTGGCCGCTGCGGCCGGACAACTGCCCGATGCCGGCCACGAACCGCTGTACCTGAGGCGACCGGACGCCGAGGTGCCCACTACCCGCAAGTCGACGCTGCTGGTGCCTCGACTGGCGAGGATGGAGAAGTCATGATCATCACGCACGCCCGCGAGACCGACCTGGACGACATCCTGGCGCTGGAGCGGATGGGATTCGATCCCGCCGAGCAGTGGTCGGAGAGCGCCTGGGCCGAGGAGTTGGCGGCTCCCGACCGCTACGTGTTGGCTCGCCTCGACCGGGACGCCCGGATCGTTGCCGTGGCGACGTTCAGCTGCATCGAGGACATGGCCGACCTGCACCGCGTGATCGTGCACCCGGACGCGCGCGGCCAGGGCATCGGATCCTCGCTGGTGCGCGCCGGCCTGGAGTGGGCCGGCGCGGTCGGCGCGCGGCGGATGCTGCTGGAGGTGCGGCCCGACAACCGGTCCGCGGTGGCTCTGTATAGCAGCCTGGGGTTCGTGCAGGTGAGCGTGCGGCGGGACTACTACGGCCCCGGCCGGGACGCGATCGTGATGCTGCGGCCGATCGCCGAGAACGACGACTGGGCGGTGGCATGACCACCGGTACGTCCACCGGGCACGCGTCTACGTTCCCTGAGCCTGTCGAAGGGCCTGGGTACCCATCCACGTTCCCTGAGCCTGTCGAAGGGCCGGAGGCTTCGTCAAGCTCAGCCATCGCGCGGGTACAGTCGGGCCCGCTGATCCTCGGCATCGAGTCGTCCTGCGACGAGACGGGCGTTGGCATCGTCCGCGGTCATCAACTGCTGGCCAACGAGGTGGCCTCTTCGGTCGCCGAGCACGTCCGATTCGGCGGAGTGGTGCCCGAGGTGGCCAGTCGTGCGCACCTGCAGGCCATGGTGCCCGCACTGCGGCGGGCATGCGCAACCGCTGACATCGACCTCGCGGAAGTGGACGCGATCGCGGTCACCGCCGGGCCCGGCCTGATGGGTGCGCTGGTGGTCGGACTGGCTTCGGCCAAGGCGCTCGCGCTTGCGCTGAACAAGCCGCTGTACGGCGTCAACCATCTGGTGGGGCACGTCGCGGTCGACCTGCTTGACCACGGTCCGCTGCCCCAGCCGTGCGCCGCGCTGCTGGTCTCTGGCGGGCACACTTCGTTGCTCGCGGTGAACGACATCACGTCCGAGATCACCGAACTGGGCGCCACCATCGACGACGCCGCCGGAGAGGCCTACGACAAAGTGGCCCGGCTGCTCGGCCTCGCGTACCCGGGAGGCCCGATCATCGACAGGCTGGCGGCCGACGGCGACCCAAAGGCGATCGCGTTCCCGCGCGGGCTGACCGCCCGAAAGGATCTGGCGAAACATCGCTTCGACTACTCGTTCTCGGGATTGAAGACTGCTGTGTCGCGCTGGGTGGAGACCCGGCGCCGCGATGGCCTTGATGTGCCGGTCGCCGACGTGGCCGCGTCCTTCCAGGAAGCAGTCTGCGACGTGCTCACCGCCAAGGCGGTGGACGCCTGCGAGCACCTGGGCGTGGACACGATCCTGCTCGGCGGGGGAGTGGCCGCCAACTCGCGTCTGCGCGGCCTGCTGGAGGAGCGGACGGCAGCCGCCGGTATCACGCTGCGACGGCCGCGTCCGGCGTTGTGCACGGACAACGGGGCGATGATCGCGGTGCTCGGGGCCGAGGTGGTCAGCGCCGGGCTGCGTCCGTCGTCGCTGGCGATCGGAGCCAACTCCGGGCTGCCGGTGAGCACCGTCCTGGTGTAGCGATGCCCTATACCCCGATTGTCGGCACGCTTGGTTACGTGCTGTCCGCGGACGGTGAGCGCGTGCTGCTGGTGCACCGCAGCCGGGACGGCGACCAGCACGCCGGCAAGTGGAACGGCTTGGGCGGCAAGCTCGAGCCGGACGAGGACGTGTACTCCTGTCTCTGCCGCGAACTGCAGGAGGAGGCCGGCATCGAGGTGACCTCGGCCCGCTTGCGGGGGACGGTGTCCTGGCCCGGCTTCGGCGTCGGCGGCGAGGACTGGATCGGCTTCATCTTCGTGGTCGATGGCTATTCCGGTGCGGTTCCCGAGCGTAACGACGACGGCCCCTTGGCCTGGCACGACATCAACCGCCTGAACGAACTCCCGATGTGGCCCGGAGACCGGCATTGGCTCGGTTTGGTATTCGACGACGGCCCGATGTTCCACGGCGTGATGCCCTACGTGGACGGCCACCCCGCGAGCTGGAGCCACCGCACCCTGTGATGAAGCTCTCCGACACGGTCCCTGAGGAGGCCCGCGAGGAACGAGCGGGACGTCACGAAGGGCCGCTCAGGAGGATTCAGACAACCGTCCGGCGGGCGTATTGGAGCAGTTGTGGCCCCGAGGTCAGGGCTGCCTAGGGTGACGATCGACAAGTTGCATCTGCAAGTTCGTACACTTCCTGGTCGAAATCGGCCGAGCGCCGGGATACCGTGCTTGAACCGACGTCGGAGTGCCAGCATCGGTGAAATGTCCAGGTGCGCCCATCTGCTTCTCTTGATGTGCCCTGCGCCTGGCCGCGGTGGCAAACGATCTATGTTCCAGGGGGAAATAAAGAATTCCTTGATAGTGCGATGAGGTCCGCCGCGATTGAACGAAGGCCGTCACCCGCGTCACGCCTTCGCAAGGGCAATCCTCTAGTCCTTACGCTCGATCAACTCGAACTGCGTAGAAGTTGACCGGCGCAAAGATGGGCTTGGTTGACCGATGAGATTCATTGCCGCTAGGGTCTCGCCAACCTGCCTGCCCCTGTAAGGAGGAATTGTTAAGGACTTGTCTCTGTCCGCCGGCCAGCCTTGGCGAAGACTGGCGGCGATCCTATCGGTCGCACTCGTGGTGTCGGGTTCGCAGTTGCAGCCCGCGCATGCCGAAACAAGCGCCCCGACAGTGCCTGCGGCGCGGGTGGTTGCGACAACACAGCCCGAGGCGGGCGCCTCCGCGGACGAACAGGCGATCGCCGACGCGGCGGAGAGCTACGAGTCAGGCAATGCCAAGGCTGCGGCTGCGCTTGCGGACGCGGCCTCGGCTGCAGACGCCCTTCCCATGGTGAAGACCAAGGACGGCCTAGCCCTGGAGACCGACGATGGAACGGCCGTTGAAGTAGCCAAGGACGGAGATGTCACTCTGTCGGCGCCAGGTATGCCCGAAATCGGGTTGAGCGTGGCCGGAGATCCCGAGCAGACCAAGGTCGTCGGCGGCGCACTCGTCCAGACCGAGGTGGCGCCCAGTACCGATGTAGTCACGCGGGCCACTGAGAACGGGGTTCAGGTGGTGGCAGTCCTTGCCGATTCCAAGGCGCCGACAACTGTGGACTTCAGCCTCGACCTACCGAAGGACGCCAAGTTGATCACCCAGAACGACGGCTCGGTCTCCGTTGTCGCACCGGTCAAGGTCGAGACGGTTAGTCCTCAGGAGAGTGAGGCGTATTTGGAGCGGGTTGAGAGCATCGTAGGCGACGCCGCCGATCCAGACGATTTGACCAGTGGCCAGATCGCGGCCGTCGGATTGCTTCAGCCGCCGCTTGTTTCCACCGAGACCACGAACAAGCAGATTGCAGTTGTTGACCCGGCGTGGGCCGTCGACGCCAACGGTGCGCCGGTCGCAACCCATTACGAGGTTGTTGGTGGCTCCATCTCACAGGTGATCGATACCAACGCGACCACTGCGTTCCCGGTCACGGCAGACCCCGAGGTCCACCCGTGGTGGTGGTGGGCTTGGACCGCCACCAACTGCGTGGCGAACGTGGTGACCCTCTTCAGCCTTTCGGCCATTGTCTTCGCCAAGATAATCACGAAGGTTTCCGATCTCGTGAAGAAGAGTGCTCGCATCGCCGCGCTCATCGAGAAGATCGGCGGCGTACCCAAGTTCTTCACGGCGCTTAAGGCTGCGGCCAAGGGTCTTCTGGAAGGCAAGGTGGGCAAGTACTTGAGCCCAACCCAATTGACCGCCCTGATCGGACTTTCGGATCTGGCACTAAATACGATCGCGGATATCGCCGGTGTAGGCTCGTGCTATTCCCTCATCCGGGCGGCTCTATGATCGTCGTTGCTGGTTTGGTGACCGCCGTGCTTCTTGCGGCGTTCGGCTTAGTGTTCCTCGCTAGTGCCAAGGCCGACTCTTGGCTCGCGCTCATCCTCTTCGCGGTGTGCGCGGTGGTGGTGTTGACCTCGCCCCTCGCCGGGTGGCTTCGCCACCTGGTGAGCGGTCCGGACATCGCAATAGTTGCCAGCGTCGGTTTGATTGGCGGGGGTGTGGGGCTGTGGGTCCTCCACCGATCAGGAATCACGGAGCGCCTGGTAGAGATGCTGTCTACGAAGAAGCAACAGCACTAGCCCGCAGCCTGAGCACTTGGGGCAGCGGTTGACGTGTCGGGGCCG
>Ga0209477_1000245_pt1 | contig 32565 bp, 26 predicted proteins | sample KloWWTupernatant_FD_187180 | JGI IMG/M metagenome (GOLD analysis project Ga0209477, IMG submission 187180) | Active sludge microbial communities from Klosterneuburg, Austria, studying microevolution and ecology of nitrifiers - Klosterneuburg... | ecosystem: Engineered > WWTP > Aerobic digester >...
GTGCACCGGGATGCGGATGGTGCGCGCCTGGTCGGCGATCGAGCGCGTGATGGCCTGGCGGATCCACCACGTGGCGTAGGTCGAGAACTTGTAGCCGCGCCGGTATTCGAACTTGTCCACCGCCTTCATCAGGCCGATGTTGCCTTCCTGGATCAGGTCGAGGAACTGCAGGCCGCGGTTGGTGTATTTCTTGGCGATGGAAATCACCAGGCGCAGGTTGGCTTCGGTCATCTCGCGCTTGGCGCGGCGTGCCTTGGCCTCGCCGGTGGACATCTGCTTGTTGATGTCCTTCAGGTCCTTGAGGGGAATGCCGATGTGGTTCTGCAGGTTGATGAGTTTCTGCTGTTCCTCGATGATCGCCGGCGCCGCGCGCATCAGCGTCGAGGCATACGGCTTGCCGCCGGTGACTTCGTGCTTGAGCCACTCGAGGTTGGTCTCGTTGCCCGGGAACACCTTGATGAAGTGCGTGCGCGGCATGTTGCCCTTCTTGACGCACAGTTCGAGGATCTTGCGCTCGTGGTTGCGCACGTCCTCCACCATGTGGCGCACCGAGTCGCACAGGCGCTCGATGATGCGCGCCGTGAAGCGGATGTTCATCAACTCGTTCGAGATCTGCTGCTGCGCCTTGATGTATGCCTTCTCGCGCGGACCTTTCTTGACCAGCACGTTCTGCATCTTGACGAAGATGCCGTGGATGGTGGTGAAGCGCTCCAGGGCGTCCGCCTTGAGCTGCAGCAGCGAGGCCGAGACGGCGCCGCCTTCCTCTTCCTCGTCGGCTTCGTCCTCCTCGACTGCCAGTTCCTCGTTTTCCGCCAGCGCCTCGATGTCTTCGGCAGCGTTCGGGTCGATCAGTCCGTCAACCAGCTCGTCGACGCGCATCTCGTCGCGCGCCACCCTGGCCGCCATGTCGAGCATCTCGGCGATGGTCGTCGGGCAGGCGGAGATGGCCTGCACCATGTGCTTCAGGCCATCCTCGATGCGCTTGGCGATCTCGATCTCGCCCTCGCGCGTCAGCAGCTCGACCGAGCCCATCTCGCGCATATACATGCGCACGGGGTCGGTGGTGCGGCCGAATTCGGATTCGACGGTGGACAGAGCCTGCTCGGCCTCTTCCTCGATGTCTTCGTCGGCGACCGCCGGTGGCGTGCCCTCCGTCATGAGCAGGTCTTCGGCGGCAGGGGCCTCGTCGAAGACCTGGATACCCATGTCGTTGAAGGTGCTGATGATGGATTCGATCTGCTCGGCGTCCACCATGTCGTCGGGCAGGTGGTCATTCACCTCGGCGTAGGTGAGGAAGCCGCGCTCCTTGCCGAGGGCGATGAGGTTCTTCAGGCGGGTGCGGCGCGTTTCCAGGTCGAGCGGCTGCGCCAGCGGAGCGGGCGCAAGCGCCGCGCGGCCTTTGCCGCGGCCAACCTTGAGCTTGGGCGGCGGCGCTTCTTTGGCCGCGACCGGCGCCGCAGGCACGGGAGGCGCCGCCTCCTTGCGCGGTTTTGCTGCCGCGGTCTTGACGGGAACGGGCCGGGCCTGCGCCTTGGCCTTCACCTTGGCTGGGGCGGGCCTGGCCTTGGCGGGGGCTGCCTTGACCGCCTTCTTGACCACCTTGGCTGGCCTGGCGGCCGTTCTGGCGGCTGCCCTGGGCCCTGCCTTGCTCTTTTTGCCGGCGGATTTTGCGGCCGCTTTGGCTTTTTCCTTGGCCATGTCGTTCCTCAGTAAGCGCGGTATGCGGGGAAAACCGAAAATTATATCAAAATATCAGGCTGGAGTCGCTGGTTTAACTGTTTGTTTCTGCGCCAATAATTGTTGCAGTCGGCGCACCTCATCGGGCGCCAGCCCGATACTCTTGTTCTTGGCGTTGAGGGCATCGATTTCGCCGCGAATGCCCGCCTGGCGCAGGCGTTCGACGGTGTCGGCGAATACTGCCTCGACGGATTCTTCGTCGAACTCCTGCTCGACGAGTTCCCCGAGGATTTCCGAAATCAGTCCCTCGTGCGGCGTGCCGCGGAAGTGTTCCAGCACCATGCCGAAGCCCTCGCCCGCCAGACCGCCCTCGGCGACTGCCGTGATCAAGGCCTCCAGCGCCTCGGTTTCGGCGTGCCCGTCGGGAATCAGGTCGGCCGACAGGCGTGCGGCCAGGCCGGGCTGTTGAACGATCAGGCGCAGGAGCTTGCGGGCAATCGGCGAGGGCGCGCCGCGCGGCGATCGTGCCGGGACCGCCTTGCGCACCACCGCCGGCAGGCCGCAGAGCGACTCGATCTCGGCCTGCGAGAAGCCGCTGGCCTGCGCCAGCAGCTTGACGAGCTGCAGACGCAGCAACGGCGCCTGCAGCCGGCCCAGCAGCGGCTTGGCGGCATGCACCAGTTGCGAGCGGCCCTCGGCGGTGGCGAGATCCTTGCCGGCCCTCAGCTCCTGCATGAGGAAGTCCGTGAGCGGCATGGCCTGCCGCCCCAGTTTGCGGAAAGCGTCCGCGCCGTGGGCACGCACATAACTGTCCGGGTCGTCCTCGGTCGGCAGGAAGAGAAAGGCGACGGTCTTGTTGTCGGCAACGTGTTCCAGGCTGGCGTCCAGCGCCCTGGCCGCCGCCTTGCGGCCGGCATTGTCGCCATCGAAGCAGAAGATGACGCGGTCTGCCTGGCGCAGCAGTTTGTGCACATGCGTCGGCGTGGTGGCAGTGCCCAGCGTTGCCACGGCATTGCCGATGCCGTGCTGGGCGAGGGCGACGACGTCCATGTAGCCCTCGACGACGATGACGCAGTCCTCGTCGCGGATGGCGCTGCGCGCCTGCAGCAGGCCGTAAAGCTCGCGGCCCTTCTCGAACAGTGGGGTTTCCGGGGAATTGAGGTACTTGGGCTCGCCCTGGCCGATGACGCGTCCGCCGAAGCCGATGACGTTGCCGCGTTGGTCGAGGATGGGAAACATGATGCGGTCGCGGAAGCGGTCATAGCGTTTGCCGCCCTCGCCCTCGATGACCAGGCCGCAGTCGGCCAGCGCCTTGTTCTGGTAGTCGGGAAAGGCCGCGGCCAGGCCCTGCCAGCCGTCCGGCGCATAGCCAAGGCCGAAGCGGGCGGCGATCTCGCCGCTGAGCCCGCGCCCCTTCAGGTAGTCGATGGCCTTCGGGCTGGCCTTGAGCTGCTCTCTGTAATATTTCGCCGCCCTGGCCATGAATTCGGTGAGCGGGGCGGCTTCGGCGGCTTTCTGCCGCCGTTCGTCCGGGCGCTGCTGCGGCACCTGCAGGCCGATTTGTCCGGCCAGGTCTTCGACCGCCTCGACGAAGCCGAGTCCGGAATATTCCATGAGGAAGCCGATGGCGCTGCCGTGCGCGCCGCAGCCGAAGCAGTGATAGAACTGCTTGCTCGGGCTGACCGAGAACGAAGGGCTCTTCTCGCTGTGGAAGGGGCAGCAGGCGACATAGTTCGCGCCCGCCTTTTTCAGGGGCAGGTAGCGCTCGATGACGTCGACGATGTCGATCCTGGCGAGGAGTTCCTGGATGAAGGATTCTGGAATCACGCTCAATTTCTCGGGACGCAGCGAAAACTGGACGCGCTCCCGGCCTTCAACCCATTATAGGAAAGGGCGCCGGTTTTGCCGGCAGTTTTATTTTGCCAGGGCGGCCTTGACCAGGCCGGAGACCTGGCCCATGTCGGCGCGACCGGCGAGCCTGGGCTTCAGCACCGCCATCACCTTGCCCATGTCCTGCACCCCGGCAGCCCCGCTGGCGGCGACGGCCTCGGCCACGGCTGCCCGGATTTCCTCCGCCGAGAGCGCCTGCGGCAGGTAGCCGGAGAGCACCTCGACCTCGAATTGCTCCGCATCGACCAGGTCCTGCCGGCCGGCCTTTCCGTACTGGGCGATGGAATCGCGGCGCTGCTTGAGCATCTTGTCGATGACGGCGAGCACGGCCGAATCGTCGAGTTCGATGCGCTCGTCGACTTCCTTCTGCTTGATGGCGGCCAGCAGCAGGCGGATGGCGCCCAGGCGGGCGGCCTCGCGGGCCTTCATGGCCGTCTTCATGTCTTCGCTGATCTTGGCTTTGAGCGACATATCGGGTTATGGGACGTAGCGGATACAAAGCAAAAAGCCCCGGCACTTCGCAGTCCGAGGCTGGCTGTGGGGCAGGCGGGACCCCGAACCGTCTGGGATGCCGGCGCCACTGCTGGCGTCCCGGGCACCCGGACGGTTATTAGTACATCTTCGGCGGCAGCATCTGGCTGCGGATGCGCTTGTGATGGCGCTTCACCGCAGCGGAGAGCTTGCGCTTGCGCTCGGCCGTGGGTTTCTCGTAGAACTCGCGCGAACGCAGCTCGGTCAGAAGACCGGTTTTCTCGATGGCGCGCTTGAAGCGGCGGATGGCCACTTCGAACGGCTCGTTTTCCTTGACGCGGATGCCAGGCATGCGGATTAACCCTGCTAACTGGGAAAGCCGCGCATTATATCCGCATTCGCGGGAAAGTCCAACAGCCCGATTCAGGCCGGTAGAATGGCCGACATGCTCGTCCTCGGCATTGAATCCTCCTGCGACGAAACCGGCCTGGCCCTCTACGACACGGGGCGCGGCCTGCTGGCGCATGCCGTCCATTCGCAGGTGGACCTGCACGAGGCCTATGGCGGGGTCGTCCCCGAACTGGCCTCGCGCGACCATATCCGCCGCATCGTGCCCCTCCTGCGCAAGGTCCTGGCGGAGGCGGGCACCGGCCTGGAAACGGTCGATGCCATCGCCTATACCGCCGGGCCCGGCCTGGCAGGGGCCTTGCTGGTGGGGGCCGGTTTCGCCGAATCGCTGGCGCTGGCCCTGAAAGTACCTGCCTTGCCGGTGCATCATCTCGAGGGCCATCTGCTGTCGCCGCTGCTCTCGGCCGATCCGCCGCGTTTTCCGTTTGTTGCCCTGCTGGTGTCGGGCGGGCATACCCAACTGATGCGGGTCGCCGGCGTCGGCCAATACGCGTTGCTGGGCGAGACACTGGACGATGCCGCGGGGGAGGCCTTCGACAAGACTGCCAAGCTGCTCGGCCTGGGCTATCCCGGCGGGCCGCAGCTGGCGCGCCTGGCGGAAACGGGGCAGGCGGGACGGTTTTCCCTGCCACGGCCGATGCTGCACAGCGGCGACCTGAATTTCAGCTTTTCCGGCCTGAAAACCGCGGTGCTGATGCAGGCGCGCAAGCGGACGCCGGGGGCTTCCGGCAAGGCGGACCTGTGTGCGGAATTCCAGGCCGCCATCGTCGAAGTGCTGTCGGCCAAGGCGCTGGCCGCACTGAAGGCGACCGGGCTGAAACAACTGGTCGTCGCCGGCGGCGTCGGGGCCAACCAGGCGCTGCGCGCCGCGCTGGACACCGGCACCCAGGCGGCAGGCGCCCGGGTGTTCTATCCCGAACTTGAGTTGTGCACGGACAATGGCGCAATGATTGCATTCGCCGGTGCGCAGAGACTGACTTTCGGAGCTGCCGCACATCAGGCCGGCAGTTTCGGCGTCAGGCCGCGCTGGGCGTTGGGGGAGGCGTGAACATGGAAGTGCCGGTGAACCGTTTCAAGCGCGCCCTGCGAGAAAGCAGGCCGCAGATCGGCCTGTGGTCGGTGCTGGCCAATGGATCGGTGACCGAGTTGCTGGGAACCTCCGGCTATGACTGGCTGCTCATCGACATGGAGCATGCGCCGAATGAACTGCCTGCCGTGCAGGCGCAGTTGCAAGCCCTGCGCGGCACGGTGACGGCGCCGATCGTGCGTCCGCCCTGGAACGACATGGTGTGGGTGAAGCGCGTGCTCGACCTTGGCGCCCAGACGCTGCTGATTCCCTATGTGCAGACGGCGGCGGAGGCGGCCCAGGCGGTCAGCTACATGCGCTACCCGCCGGCGGGGCGCCGCGGCGTGGCCGGCGGCACGCGCGCCACCCAGTGGGGCCGCATCCGCGACTACTACCTGCGCGCCGAGGAGGAACTGTGCCTGCTGGTGCAGGTGGAATCGCGCCAGGGTCTGGAGAATCTCGAAGCCATTGCGGCCACGCCGGGCGTGGACGGCGTCTTCATCGGTCCGGCGGATCTGTCCGCCGACATGGGCCACCTCGGCGATGCGCAGCATCCGCAGGTGCAAGGGGCGATCGAGGACGCGGTACGGCGCATCCGGCAGGCGGGCAAGGCGGCGGGGATTCTGGCGCGCGGGGAGCAGCAGGGGCGCAAATGGCTGGAGGCCGGCTGCCTGTTCGTTGCCGTCGGCGTGGACGCCAGCCTGCTGGCGCAGGCCGCCGACGGCCTTGCAGGGAAGTTCAGGACGTAGCGTTCTTCTTGCCGCCGATCTTCGGCTCGGTGCCGGCGCGGATGCGCTGCAGGTTGTCGCTGTGGCGCCAGAAAAGCAGTAGCGCGATGCAGAACACCGCGGTGAGGAAGTCTCCGGAACCGAGCGTCGCCAGCGCGATGATCGGCGCGGTGATGGCCGCGGCGATGGCGCCGAGCGAGGAATAGCGGAAGAACCACACCACGCCGATCCAGACTGCCAGGACGCCGAGCCCGAGCCACAGGCTGAAGCCGAACATCACGCCGGCGGCGGTGGCCACGCCCTTGCCGCCCTTGAAGTTGAGAAAGATCGAGTGCAAATGGCCGAAGAAGGCGGCGAAGCCGGCGATGGCCGCATCCTGCGGCTGGGCGCCGTAGACCGGGCCGAACTGCTGTACCAGAAATACCGCCAGCCAGCCCTTGGCCGCATCGCCGAGCAGGGTGAGCAGCGCTGCCGGCTTGTTGCCGCTGCGCATGACGTTGGTGGCGCCCGGATTGCCGGAGCCGTAGCTGCGTGGATCGGCGAGGCCGAAAAGCCGGCTCGCCACCACCGCGAAGGGAATGGAGCCGAGGAGGTAGGCCAGGATGGCAAAACCGAGCGTTGTCATGTCGGATCACTTAGAATTTGGTTATGGTCGTTTCGCCTGGCCTGCTTGCGCGGGCCAGCCTTGACTGAAACTGCGTTTGCCGCATTTTAATCAATAACAGTTCATGGATCGCATCTTCATCGACGAACTGCGCGTCGAAGCCTGGGTCGGCATCTACCCGCGCGAGCGGGGCGCGCGCCAGACCATCGAGCTCAATCTCGAGTTCGGCGTGCCCGACGCCGCCGCCCAGCACGACGACATCGCCGACACCATCGATTACGCCGAAGTCATCGCCCGCATCCGCAAGGAACTCGGCGAGCGCCATTTCAATCTCCTGGAGACGCTGGGGGAGTTCGTCGTGGCCATGCTGACCGAGGATTTCGGCGCACCCTGGGTGAAGATTTCCATCGCCAAGACCGGCGTGGCGAGGGGCGTGAAGCGCGTCGGTGTGGCGATCGAGCGGGGCAAGCTCGCCTAGTCCGGCAGGCCGCAGTCCACTTCCTTCGGCTGCAGTACGCGCATGATTTCATGCGGCTGCACGCCGACCAGAAAGCCGCGCCGGCCGCCGTTGATGTAGATCAGCGGCAGGTCGAGGATGGTCTTCTCGATATACACCGGCAGTTTCTTCTTCGTGCCGAAGGGCGAGGTGCCGCCAATCATGTATCCCGTGTGGCGTTGCGCGGCCTCGGGTTTGCAGGGCGCGACGCTTTTCGCGCCGATTTGCCGCGCCAGGTTCTTGGTCGACACCTTGCGGTCGCCGTGCATCAGCACGATCAGCGGCTTGCCGGCCTCGTCCTCCATCACCAGGGTCTTCACCACGGCGTGCTCGTCGACGTTCAGTTCGCGCGCCGAGACGCGCGTGCCGCCGTGCTCCTCGTACTCGTAGAGATGGCTGGAGTGGGCGACGCGGTGCTGGCGCAGGAAGGCCGTCGCCGGGGTTTCCGGGGCATGGTTTTCGTGTTTCATAACAACATTCTACAAAATCCGCCTTGAACCTATCCTGGCGGGCGGCTATAAATGAAATGTTCCCATCACCTGGAGAACGAGCCGGAAGAAGCAGGAAGCGGTTGTTTCACCGGAGCACCCTTACGGGATCGTCGATCCCGCAGTTGCGCCTCATCGAAGGCGCCGCGCCGAAACTGGCGCACACAAGAGCCCCGCTTGCGGGGCTCTTTCATGCCACCCGCCCCGCGATTGCGGGGCTTCTCATTTCAGCCGCGGGGATGGTGCCGGGCGTGAAGCTGCTTGAGCCGTTCGCGGGCGACGTGGGTGTAGACCTGCGTCGTCGAGATGTCGGCGTGGCCGAGCAGAAGTTGCACCACGCGCAGGTCGGCGCCGTGGTTGATCAGATGGGTGGCGAAGGCGTGGCGCAGGGTGTGCGGCGAGATGCGCGTCGGCTCGATGCCGGCGCGCGCGGCATCGCGCTTGATCAGATGCCAGAACATCTGGCGCGACAGGCCCGCCCCGCGCCGGGTGACGAACACCGCGTCGCAGCTGCGGCCGGCAAGCAACTGCGAACGTGCCTCCTGCAGATAGCGTTCAAGCCATTCCAGCGCCACCTGCCCGAGGGGCACCAGCCGTTCCTTCGCGCCCTTGCCGAAGACCCTTACCACGCCCTCGTTGAGGCCGACCTCGAACAGCTTGAGCGCGACCAGTTCGGAGACGCGCAGGCCGGTGGCGTAGAGCACTTCGAGCATGGCGCGGTTGCGCAGGCCGAGCGGCGTATCAACGTCAGGCGCGGCGAGCAGGGCTTCGACCTGGGCTTCGGACAGGGTTTTCGGGAAGCGATCGGGGCGCGGCGGCGGCTCGATATTCAGCGTGGGATCAGTCTGGATCGCGCCGATGGCCAGCAGGTGCTGGTAGAAACGCCGCAGCGAGGCGATCAGGCGGCGCTGGCTGGTGGATTTGGCGCGGCGGCTGAAGTCGCGCAGATAGTCGTGGAGGTCGACCGGCTCGACCCTGTCGAGCGTCTTCTTGCGTGCATCGAGCCAGACGGAGAACTGCGCCAAGTCGGCGCGATAGCTCGAGAGGGTGTTCTTCGAGAGGCCGGCCTCCAGCCAGAGGGTATCGGCGAAGGTGTCGAGCAACCGGGCGTCAGCTTCGTTCATGCGCCAGCAGCCAGCGCTTGGTGTCGAGCAGGTAGCCGCCGTTCGCATTGGCGAAACCGCCGAGGCCGCCGTCGGAGGCCACCACGCGGTGACAGGGCACCGCCACCGGGTAGGGATTGCGGCCGCAGGCCTGACCCACCGCCCGCGGCGCGCTTTTCAGGCGCCTGGCGATTTCGCCGTAGGTGAGCGTGCGGCCCGGCGGGATGGCGGCGATCGCCTGCCAGACGCGGCGCTGGAAGGCCGTGCCGGCAGCCTTCAGCGGCAGGTCGAAACCGGCCTGCGGGTCGGCCAGATAGCTGGACAGTTGCTGGCAGGCCCGCGCGGCGAGGGCGGTTTGCGGCTTGAACGCCGGCGTGCCGGGCGGCAGGAAGCGGATTTCCGCGACAGCATCGCCTTCGGTGCGCACGCCAAGGGCACCGAAGGGGGCTTTCAGGACGGCATCGAATTCAGCGGCCATGTCGTTCTCCCTCGCAGGCATGCAGTTCCATCGGCGCATTTTCCGCGCTGCCCGCCACTTCGGCAAGCGGCCGGCAGCGGCCGTCGAAACAGAGTTCGTAATCGGCGGTGTAGGCCGAATTCGCCAGTCGCAGGCGCTCGACGGGGGCGACCAGCGGCCGATAGCGCCATACGCCCCGTTCCAGCACGGCCCCTTCGGGCGGCTCCATGCCGGCGCCGCTGCCGTGGATGCGTGCCTCGACCAGATGCAGCCGCCCGGCCTCGATGCGCCAGTCCTCCTCCCAGCGGATCTTCTCGATGGAATGCGTCCAGGCCAGCGTGAAGGCGTCGACAGCCAGCGTGGCCATCAGCGCGCCGGCGGCTAGGCACAGGCTCATCGGGAAACGTCAGTCGGCACGGCACGGCGGCAGCGCCAGTAGTGCCAGGCGAGGAATACGGCGCCGAGGCCGAAGCCGATCTCGTCGGTAACCGGCAGGGCGACGATGAGGAAGCCGGCGGCGGTGGCGGCGAGGATGCGCTCCGGCCAGTTCATGCGCGTCTGCAGGTGGCCGATGGAAGCGGCACCCCACAGGCCGATGGCCAGCACTGCCTTGAAGACGATGTAGGCGGTGTCGAACCAGGTGCCGCCCTGCAGCATGAGGGCGGGGGCATACACCGCCATGTAGGGCACGACGAAACCGGCGGCAGCGACGCGGATCGCCTGCACGCCGATCTTCAGTCCGGAAGCCTGGGCGATGGGCGAGGCGGCGAAGGCCGCCAGCGCCACCGGCGGCGTGAGGTCGGCCATGATGCCGAAGTAGAAGACGAACATGTGGCTGACGATCAGCGGCACGCCGAGTTCCAGCAGCGCCGGCGCGGCCAGCGAGCTGGTGATGATGTAGTTCGGGATGGTCGGGATGCCCATGCCCAGCAGCAGGCACACCAGCATGGTCAGCAGCAGCGACAGGAACAGGCTGTCGGCGCCCAGCTTGATGATGAAGCCGGCGAAGGTGGTGGCCACCCCGGTGAGGGTGATGACGCCGATGATCACGCCGACCAGGGCGCAGGCGACGCCCACCGGCAGGGCGTGGCGGGCGCCGTCGGCCAGCGCGTTGACGGCCAGCCTGAGCGTCTCGCGACCGCCCTTGACTAAAAAGCAGGCGATGGCCAGCACGCCGACGATGGCGAAAAAGATGCCGACGCCGAGCTTGAAGAAGGCCGCACAGGCCAGTCCCAGCGCGATCCAGAAGGCGAAGCGCAGGGCGATGGCGGACAGCCGCGCCGCGATGGCGACGCCGAGGATGAGGATGGCGGTGAGGGCGAGACCGACCGTGCCGGAAAACAGCGGCGTGTAGCCGGAGAACAGCAGCCAGACCAGGGCCGCCAGCGGCAGAATCAAGTGCCAGCCGCGCCTGACCGCCGCCCAGGCATCCGGGCACTCCGACTTGGGCAGGCCGTGCAGCCCCATGCGGCCGGCCTCCAGGTGCACCATCCAGAAGGCGGAGGCGAAATACAGCAGGGCCGGGATGGTGGCGGCCTTCACCACCTCGACGTAGGGCACGTTGATGGTCTCGGCCATGATGAAGGCCACTGCCCCCATCACCGGCGGCATGATCTGCCCGCCCATGCTGGAAGTGGCCTCGACGCCGCCGGCGAAGTCCGCCCGGTAGCCGAAGCGCTTCATGAGCGGGATGGTGAACTGCCCGGTGGTCACCACGTTGGCCACCCCCGAGCCATTGATGGTGCCCATCAGGCCGGAGGAGATGACTGCGACCTTGGCCGGGCCGCCGCGGGTGTGGCCGACCGTGCCCATGGCGAAGTCGGTGAACAGGCGAATCATTCCCGCCTGCTCGAGGAAGGAGCCGAACAGGATGAACAGGAAGATGTAGGTCGACGACACATAGGTCGGAATGCCGTAGATGCCCTCGGTGCCGAAGCCGAGCTGGTCGATCACCTGGCTGAAGGCGTAACCGCGATGCGCCAGCGCACCCGGCAGGTGATTGCCGAACAGGGCATAGGCCAGGAAGGCGCCGCAGATGAGCGGCAGGGCCGGGCCCATGATGCGCCGCGCCGCCTCGAAGACCAGGGCGAGGGTGATGACGCCGACTGCCAGGTCGAGCTGCGTCGGGTCGCCCGCCCGCTGCACCAGGTCGCCTTCGAAGATCCAGTGGTAGAAGGCCAGGAGGAAGCCCGCGCCGCCGAGCAGCCAGGCCACGCCTGGCAGCGGCTGCCGTTTCGCGGTGATGCCGGGGAACAAGGGGAAGGTCATCAGCAGCAGGAAGCCGACATGGATCGCCCGCACCACCACGCTGGAGAGCGGGCTGAAGGCGGCGCTGACCACCTGGAACGAAGAGAACAGGACGGCGATCAGGAACAGCGCGCGGCCGCGCGGGCCGGCGTCCCAGCCGAATTCGCGGGCAAGGCCGGGGGCTTCGTTATGGCTGGCTGTCATGTCGGATGGCCGCAAACGCATGTCGGGCTGAAGCCCGGCCCGCAAGACGCCAGCGCGTCCTGCGGGCCGGGCTTCAGCCCGATCTCGATGCAATCAAGCTTCAGCAGGAACCGCTCTTGTAGTACTTCTCCGCACCCGGATGCAGCGGCAGCGGCATGCCCTTTTCGGCGTTCTCGCGCTTGATGGCCTTGGCGGCGGCATGCGCGGCGACCATCATGTCGAGGTTGTCGTACATGGACTTGGTCATCTTGCACACGAGATCCGCCGGCACCCCCGCGTGCGAGACGAGGAAGTTGGGGATGGCGGCGGTGGGCACATCGGTGGTTTGGCCCTGGTAGGTGTTGGCCGGGATGATGGCCGACTGGTAGGCGGCGTCGCCGACCTTGGCCACCACCTCGGCGGGAATCGCCACCACGACGATTTTCACCGAGGTGGCCAGATCGCGGATCGAGGCCACGCCGAGGCCGGCCGACTGCAGGGTGACATCGAGCTGGCGGTTCTTGATCAGCTCCACCGACTCGCCGAAGGGCAGGTACTCCACCTTGGCGAAGTCGGCGTAGGACAGGCCGGCCGCCTTGAGGATGGCGCGGGCGTTCAACTCGGTGCCGGACTTGGGCGCGCCGACCGAGATGCGCTTGCCCTTCAGGTCGGCCATGGTCTTGATGCCCGAGTCGGCCGAAGCGACGATCTGGATGTAGTTGTTGTAGGTGGCCGAGACGCCGCGCAACTTGTCGAGCGGCGACTTGAAGCCGGCCTCCGCGTCGCCCTTCCAGGCCATGGAAAGCGCATCGCCCAGGGTCAGGGCAATCTCGCCGCGTCCGGCCTGCAGCAGGTTGAGGTTCTCGGCGCTGGCCTTGGTCGCCTGCACCGTGGACTTGGCCTCGGGGATGGCCTTGCCGTAGATCTGCGTCAGCGAGACGCCGAGCGGATAGTAGATGCCGCTGGTGCCGCCGGTGAGCACGTTGATGAACTGCTGCGCCTGGGCCGGCAGCGCGAGCAGGGCGCCGGCGGCCAGGGTGAGCAGCGTGCGATACAGCATGTTCATGTTTGTCTCCTCTTGTTGTAATGGGTCGCAGGATTATAGCGAGTTATTGCGGCTTGCCGAGCAGGGCCTCCTTGAGGTTGTCCTGGATGGGCTTGTCGCCTATCCAGATGCGCAGCAGGGCATTGTAGAAATCCTCTCCGGGTATGTCCTTGCCCAGTTGCTTGCCGCCGATGGCCAGGCGGGTGCCGGTTTCCGGAAGGTAATCGAGGTGCACTACTGAGCCCGATTTGACTTCACCCGCGGCGACGATCGCCTGCCTGAACTGATCGATCCGCGGTTTCATCGCCGCAAACTCGGCTTCGCTGCTGTTGTTCTTCAGGCCGTCGATCAGCGCATCGCTGAAGTCTTCGGGACCGACGTCGCGAACGAGGGCCAGATGTGCGCGCTTGCTCCCCTTCTGCGACAGCACCTCGGCGCTTGTCACTGCCTTGGTCGGAAGATACAGACCAATGACGTACACCTTGAAGAACACCTTGGTGCGGAGGCCGGCCCCATTCAGGGCAAGTTCGGCATTACCGACCTTGGCCTTTTCCTCCAGCCTTACCCCGGCAACTTCCGCCGCTGGGGCATGGCCGATCCAGGTGCTGCTAAGCAGTACGAGCAGGCCGTTTAGAAATGCTTTCATGATTTCTCCTCGTGGCTCACTTGAAGCGGGCGGACACAGTCGGGTTGCCCGGCAGGCCCTCGTAGGTCACCGTGACCCTGGTGCCCGGTTTGGTGAAATTCGGCGCCGTGAAGGAGCCCAGGCTGAGGATGTCGCCGGCGCGCAGCCTGCCGCCGGACTTGGCGACATCCTGCGCCAGCCAGACGACGGCGTTGAGCGGGTGGCCGAGGATGGCCGCGCCGGGCGCCTTGCCGAGTTCCTTGCCGTCCTGGTCGCGCATGACGACGGTCATCTTGCCGAGCGCGTCGGCCAGCTCGGGGGTCGCGGCGATCGGCTTGCCCAGCACGCCGAGGCGGGCGCCGACGTTGAAGGAGGTGATGATGGCCCCGGTGAGCGGCTGCTCCTTGGCCGTCACCAGGTCGGGCAGCTCGATGAAGGGGCGGACGCTCGCCACGTGCTTCATCACCTCGGCCGGCGTCTTCGCCTGGTTGATGCCCTCGTCCTTGACCACCACCACGATGTCGGCCTCGAAGAAGGGAATGGCGCCGAACTTGGCCGGCACTTCCGCGCCATCCTCGAGCAGCATCTTCTCCAGCAGCACGCCGCGCACCGGCGAGAAATGGCCGAAGCGCTTCTGCACCGCCGGATTGGTGAGGCCGGCCTTGTAGCCGACCACCTTGCCGTGGCTGGCGGCGAGCTCGGCGACCAGGCCGTCGCGGATGCGCTCGGCCTCCTCCAGGGTCATTTCCTTGGCCAGGCCCGAGGTCGGCTGCATCGCCTTGAAATTGGCGGCGAGCTGCTGGCTTTGCGGCGGCACCGTGGCGCAGGCGGCCAGGGTAAGGACTGCGGCGAACGACAAGATCGCGTTACGGTGTTTCATGTCAGCTCCTCCTTGTTGTTGTTCAAATGCCGCCGTGTCGTGGCGACTGACTTTTATTGCCTGACCTCCCCGTTGCCCAGCACGATCCATTTCTGGCTGGTCAGGCCTTCCAGGCCGACCGGGCCACGGGCGTGGATCTTGTCGGTGGAAATGCCGATCTCCGCGCCGAGGCCATACTCGAAGCCGTCGGCGAAGCGCGTCGAGGCATTCACCATCACCGAAGCCGAATCGACCTCGCGCAGGAAGCGCAGGGCGCGCGTGTAGTCCTCGGTGACGATGGCGTCGGTGTGCTGCGAGGAATACTGGTTGATGTGGGCGATGGCCTCGTCGACGCCGGCGACCACCTTCACGGCGAGGATGGCGGCGAGGTATTCCTCGTACCAGTCCTGCTCCGTCGCTTCCTTCAGCTTCGCGGCGTCAATGCCGGCGCCGCGCAGCAGCGCCAGCGATTCCGCACAGCCGCGCAGTTCCACGCCCTTGCCGGCCAACATGGCGCCGAGCTGCGGCAGCAACGACTTGGCGACACCGCGTGCCACCAGCAGCGACTCGGCGGTGTTGCAGGTGCCGAGCCTTTGCGTTTTCGCATTCTCGACGATACGCAGCGCCTTGTCGGCATCGGCCGCGTCATCGACATACACGTGGCAGTTGCCGTCGAGGTGCTTGATGACGGGGATGCGCGCCTCGTTCGAGATGCGTTCGATGAGTCCCTTGCCGCCGCGCGGCACGATGACGTCGACGAATTCCCGCATCGTCACCAGCTCGCCGACGGCGGCGCGGTCGGTGGTGTCCACCACCTGCACCGCGGCGTCCGGCAGGCCGGCCTCGCGCAGCCCCTCGTGCACCAGCGCAGCAAGGGCGCGGTTGCAGCGGATTGCTTCCGAGCCGCCGCGCAGGATGGCGGCGTTGCCGGCCTTCAGGCACAGCCCGGCCGCATCCACCGTGACATTGGGGCGCGCTTCATAAATGATGCCGATGACGCCGAGCGGCACGCGCATGCGGCCGACCTGGATGCCGGAGGGGCGGAACTTGAGGTCGGTCATCTCGCCGATGGGATCGGCCAGGGCGGCGATCTGCTCCAGTCCCTCCGCCATCGTCGCCACCGACTTGTCGGAGAGGGCGAGGCGGTCGAGCATGGCGTCGTCGAGGCCGGCGGCGCGCGCGGCGTCGAGGTCCTCGCGGTTGGCGGCGAGCAGCGCCGCCTTGTCGCGGCGAATGGCCGAGGCCATGGCCATCAGGGCGCGGTCCTTGGCGTTGGTCGAGGCCCTGGCCATGTCGCGCGAGGCCGCGCGCGCCCGGCGGCCGACGGCCTGCATGTAGTCCTTGATGTTCATCTGTTCCTGTTTCATGTCGGCTTCCTTGCCAGCCGCAACGCCAGCTGGAGAAATTCGTCCCATATATCGCCCTGCACCAGGCCCTTGATCATGCGGTCGATGCGCGCTGCGGCGAGCAGGGCGGCGCGCAGCTGCGGCTGGCGCAGCCGCGGCAGGGCGCGCTGCAGGGCGGCGGCGCGGCGGTCGTCGAAGACGCGCTCGGCGCGCAGCGCCGCAGCGAGCGGACGGCCTTCATCCTGGGCGGTTCGCAGCGCCGCCAGCGTGCGGATCTCGCTGGCGAAGGCCCACAGCAGCAGCGGCGGCGCCACGTCTTCCCCGCGCAGGCCCTCCAGCAGGCGGGCGCAGCGGGCAGCGTCGCCTTCGAGCAGGGCGGCGCGCAGCTTGTCGACATCATAGCGCGCCACATTCAGGACCGCATCCTCGACCTGCGCCAGGCTCAGGTCGCCGGGCGGGTGCAGCAGGCCGAGCTTCTGGATTTCCTGGTGGGCGGCGAGCAGGTTGCCCTCGACGTGTGCGGCGATGAACTCGAGGGCGGCGCGTTCGGCCTTCTGCTGCTGGCGCGCCAGGCGCAGGGCGATCCAGTCGGGCAGTTCGGCGAGGCCGGGGGCGTTCAGTTCGATCGCCACGCCGGCCTGAGCCAGGGCATTGAACCAGGATGTCTTGCGCGCCGCCCAGTCGAGCTGCGGCAGGGTGACCAGCGTCAGCACGCCGTCGGACAGGCGCCCGCAGTAGCGCTGCAGCGCCTCGCCGCCGTCACGCCCGGGCTTGCCGTTGGGAATGCGCAGGTCGACCAGCTTGTCGCCGCCGAACAATGACAGGTTGCCGGCGGCCAGCATCAGGGTGTCCCACTTGAAGCCCGGGCCGGTGACCAGCACTTCGCGTTCGGTGTAGCCCTTTTCACGGGCGACGCGGCGGATGGCATCGCCGGCCTCGATCACCAGCAGCGGCTCGTCGCCGTGCAGGACGTAGAGCGGCGAGAGCGTCTTGGCGAGATGGGAGGCGAGCTGGTCGGCGCGCAGCTGCATGGCGGGCCCGGCCCGGCTCAGCCTTCGATTTTCGCGGCGGCGAGGCGGCGCATCACCTGTTGCACCATGTCGTTCTGCATGTCGCGATACAGCAGGCCTTCCTCGTACTCCTTGGCCAGCACCTGCTCGTCGCTGAAGCTGATGTCGCGCACCAGGACGATTTCCGTCGGCGGGACGAATTCGCGACCCTTCAGGTCGTGCACGCGATAGGCGAAGCGGTAGCGCAGCTGGAATTCGCGCACGCGGCCGGCGCCAGAGAGGCTGAGGATGCTTTTTTCGCGCGCTTCGCCAATGACGGTGAAGATGGCCTGGGCCTCCTGGGGGGTTGCCGGCAGCTGGGTGCTGCCGACGGCGCGGATGTTGCGCCTCAGCGCGGCCCCCATTTCCGAACCTTCGCCCGTAGCGATATACAGGCTGGAAAAGGGCAGCGGCTGTGAGCCGCGCAACTGGAAGCCGCAGGCGGTGAGCAGCAGGGCCAGCAGGACGGGAAGCAACTTGCGCATGTTCGGCTCCGCTCAGAGGACGATATTGACCAGCCGGCCGGGCACGACGATCACTTTCTTTGCCGGCTTGCCTTCCATGTATTTCTTCGCAACTTCAGATTCCAGGGCATGCTGCTCGATTTGCTCCTGCGTCGCCCCCGCCGGCACCCTGGCCGATCCCCGCAGTTTGCCATTGATCTGCAGCACCAGCTCGATCTCGTCCTGCAGCAGCGCCGCCTCGATCGGCTCCGGCCAGGAGGCATGCAGGATGTCGTCGCCGAAGCCCAGTTCCCGCCAAAGATGATGGCAGATGTGGGGCGTGATCGGGGAAAGCAGGCGCAGCAGGATCGAGAGGCCTTCCTCGGTCACCGCATTCCTGCCGCCCTCAAACCTGTCCAGCGCATTGAGGATCTTCATCGCTGCCGAGGCGACGGTATTGAACTGGTGCTTGGCGAAATCGTAATTGGCCTGCTTCAGGACGGAATGAATTTCAAAGCGCGTGGCCTTGGCCAGCCGGTCGGCCATCTCCGGCCCCGGATCGTCGAACCTCGCGCAGTAGTTCCACAGCCGCTTGAGAAAGCGGTAGCTGCCCTCCACGCCCGAGTCCGACCATTCCAGCGTCTGCTCCGGCGGGCTGGCGAACATCATGAAGAAACGCGCGGTGTCGGCGCCGTACTGCACGATCAGGGCCTGCGGGTCGACGCCGTTGCGCTTGGACTTCGACATGGTGCCGATGCCGCCGTAATCGACCGGCCGGCCATCGGCCTTCGAGGTCGCGCCGGTGACGTGGCCGGCCTCGTTGCGCACCAGGTCGACTTCCTCGGGCGCGAAATACTCGATGCCGCCCTTCCCGGTGCGGCGCGAAAAGATGTGGTTGAGCACCATGCCCTGCGTCAGCAGGTTGGCGAAGGGCTCGTCGCAGCTGACCAGGCCGAGGTCGCGCATCACCTTGGTCCAGAAGCGCGAGTACAGCAGGTGCAGGATGGCGTGCTCGATGCCGCCGATGTACTGGTCGACGGGCATCCAGTAGCGCGTGCCGGCATCGACCATCTTGTCGTTGGCCGCGCGCGTCGCGGCATCGATGCCGTAGCGCGCGTAGTACCAGCTCGAGTCGACGAAGGTGTCCATCGTGTCGGTTTCGCGCCTGGCCGGCTTGCCGCACTTCGGGCAGGCGCAGTCGACGAAATCGGCGCGCTTCGCCAGCGGGTTGCCGGAGCCGTCGGGCACGCAGTCTTCGGGCAGCTTGACCGGCAACTGGTCGTCGGGCACCGGCACGGTGCCGCAGGTGTCGCAGTGGATCAGCGGAATCGGGCAGCCCCAGTAGCGCTGGCGCGAGACGCCCCAGTCGCGCAGGCGGTACTGCACCTGGGTGTCGCCGAGGTCCCTGGCCTTGAGGTCGGCGGCGATGGCGGCGACGGCGGCTTCGAGGCCGAGGCCGTCATACCTGCCGGAATTCACGCAGCGGCCGCGCTGCTTGTCGGCGTACCATTCCTGCCAGCCGTCGAGCGAAAAATGCTCGCCATCGATGGCAATCACCTGCCTGATGCCGAGCCCATATTTCTTGGCGAACTCGAAATCGCGCTCGTCATGCGCCGGCACCGCCATCACCGCGCCTTCGCCGTAGCTCATCAGCACGTAGTTGCCGACCCAGACTTCGACTTTCTCGCCGGACAGCGGATGCTCGACGAAAATGCCGGTCGGCATGCCCTTCTTTTCCATGGTCGCCATGTCGGCTTCCATCACCGAGCCGTGCTTGCATTCGTCGATGAAGGCGGCGAGCTTGGGGTTGTTCTTCGCGGCGTGGGTCGCCAGCGGATGCTCGGCGGCGACGGCGCAGAAGGTCACGCCCATGATGGTGTCGGCGCGGGTGGTGAACACCCACAATTTTTCCTGCCTGCCGTCCAGCTGATAGGGAAAGGCGAAGCGTACGCCGATGCTCTTGCCGATCCAGTTGGCCTGCATGGTCTTGACCCGCTCGGGCCAGCCCGGCAGCGTGTCCAGCGCGGACAGCAGTTCATCGGCGTATTGGGTGATCGCCAGGTAGTAGCCGGGAATCTCGCGCTTCTCGACCACCGCGCCGGTGCGCCAGCCGCGGCCTTCGATGACCTGTTCGTTGGCGAGCACGGTCTGGTCCACCGGGTCCCAGTTCACCACCTGGGTCTTCTTGTAGGCGATGCCCTTTTCCAGCATGCGCAGGAACAGCCACTGGTTCCATTTGTAGTACTCGGGCGCGCAGGTCGCCAGTTCGCGCTCCCAGTCCAGCGCGAAGCCCAGCGACTGCAGCTGCTTCTTCATGTAGGCGATGTTGTCCCAGGTCCATTTCGCCGGCGGCACCCTGTTCTGCATGGCGGCGTTCTCGGCAGGCAGGCCGAATGCATCCCAGCCCATCGGCTGCAGCACGTTGTAGCCCTTCATGCGGTAGGCGCGGGAGAGCACGTCGCCAATGGTGTAGTTGCGCACATGGCCCATGTGCAGCTTGCCCGACGGATAGGGGAACATCGACAGGCAGTAATACTTCGGCCTGGCGGCATCCTCGACGGCGCGGAAGGCAGCGGCGGCCTCCCAGTGGCGCTGGGCGGCCGGCTCGATTTCGGCCGGGTTGTATTTGTGCTCCATGGAGGGGGGGCAGACGATGCAAAAGTGCGGATTATAGCGCTGCACACTCCCTCAACGCGGCCGGAAGCCCCGCGGGCCTCCGCTTGCGCCCCATGAAGGGGCGGCTGGAGAGTCGTGCTATGCCGCCCGGGCAGCCAGCAGGCGCACCCATGCCAGCGACCAGTTCTCGGCAGCCAGCAGCGGCAGGTGGGCGATGCGCGACTGCAGTCGCACCCATCCGCTGATTTCGGGCGTGGGCAGGCAGTTGGACTTGATTTCGCGGCCGATCAGCTTGTGCAGATGCTGTTCTGCCGCTTCCCAATAGGCGGAGGTGCCGACCCAGCCGGTGACGTCGGTGGCATGGCACAGGGATTCGCGCCAGAGCTCCTCGGCGCGGGCTTCGGAAATCCCCGCCTTGTGGGCGATCCAGGGCAGGATCATGGGGCCATTCATACGTGTCTCCTTTCAGCCATTTTGTGGCGTCCTACCGACCGCTTGATAGTTGCCGGAAGGCTCTGTTGATGCGACGCAACAATTGAAATTCATCTCATTCTACGGCTAGTTGGATAACAGAATGATTGATTTGGTTCAAATAAATAATGCAGTGCAGCATGATTAGGCAGGCATGCCTAAATTACTGAAGCGGGCGCTCACATGCGCGCCCGGCCTCAAGGGGACTTGCAGGAGGCCTGGCCGAGCGTGAAGTGAAAGGTGGCGCCCTTGCCGGGTGCGGACTCGGCCCAGATGCGGCCACCGTGGCGATGGACGACCCTGGCAACGGTGGCCAGGCCGATGCCGGTGCCCTCGAACTCCTCCGGCCGGTGCAGGCGCTGGAAGGGTGAGAACAGGCGGTCGGCATACTTCATGTCGAAGCCGACACCATTGTCGCGGACGAAATAGGTCATCTCGCACCTGCCCATTTCGCTGCCGAATTCGATCCTCGGGAAGGCCACCTTGGCGGAGTATTTCCAGGCATTCTCCAGAAGGTTCTGCAATACGATCCGCAGGAGTTGCGGGTCGCCGGTGGCCACGCAGCCTTGCGCATGGACAAAGTCGCAACGATGTCCCGGCTCGGCGCGGACCAGCTCATCGATCAGCTCGGCGGCAATCTGGCTCAGGTCGACCCTGACGCGGCGCAGCTCCTGTCGGCTGATGCGGGAAAGTTCGAGGATGTCGTCGATGAGCGTGCCCATGCGCTGGGCGGCACGGCGCACGCGGCCGAGATAGTCGCGTCCCCTTTCGTCGAGCCGCTCGCCATATTCCGCTGCGAGCAGATGGCTGAATCCATCGATGCCGCGCAGCGGCGCCCTCAAGTCGTGCGAGATGGAGTAGGCGAAGGATTCCAGTTCCCTGTTCGCCGACTGCAGTTCGGCCGTGCGCGCCTGCACACGCTGCTCCAGCTCGGCGTTCAGGCGCTGGATTTCCTCCTTCGCCAGCACCTGCTCGGTGATGTCATGGGCGGCACCCAGCATATGCAACGGCTTGCCGTGGCCGTCGTGCTCCACTTCCCAGCGCACATGCAGGTGCTTGATGCGGCCCGCCGGCGTCAGGATGCGATGCTCGATCTCGCAAATGCCCCGCGCCCGAATCGATTTGCGCCATGCTGCGCGCATCATCGGGAGATCGTCAGGGTGCACCATTTTGAGGAAGTCCTCGGCCGTGCCGCCGAAGCTGCCCTGCGCGCGCTCGAAAATGCGATAGATCTCTTCCGAACCGCTCATGCGATTGGTGGCGAGGTCCAGATCCCAGCTGCCGACGTGGCCGATGCGCTGGGTCTCCTTGAGGCGCGCCACGCTGTCCTGAAGCGCCTTCTTGGCCTGCAGCAATTCGGTAATGTCGCGGACCATGCCGATGATGCATTGCTCGCCCTCGATGTAAATGAGTTCTGCCGAGATGAGGACGGAACGCCGTTCCCCCGAACGGGTGCTGAGCCGGGTCTCGGCGTTGCGGACCCTTCCGGCCTTGCGCAGTTGTGCAGTCCATCGCTGCCGGTCGGCCTGGCTGGACCACAAGGCGATATCGACCGATTTGCGGCCGATCATTTCCTCGCGGCTCCAGCCGAACTGGTCGACGAAGGCATCGTTGACGTCCAGATACAGGCCGTCGCTCAGGCGGCTGATCGAAATGGCCTCGGGGCTGGCGTGAAACACCTTGGTGAACTTTTCCTCGGCGCGCTTGCTCTCGGTAATGTCGGAAGCCAGCACCAGCGCACAGGGCTCGCCGTCCAGCTCGATCAGCCCGGACGATACCCGCACGTCGCGCAGCACGCCGTTCTTTGCGCGGAAGCGCATTTCACGGTTGCTGACGCGCCCCGAATTGCTGAGCTCGCTCACCCAGGTGCCCCTGTCTTCCGGCGTCAGCCACTTGCCGTACTCCAGCGAACTGCGCCCGATGATCTCGTCGCGGCGCCAGCCCAGCAGGCTGGTGAAGGCGTCGTTGACGTCAAGGTAGCGTCCGTCCGCGAGCCGCGTAATCGACATTGCAAGGGGGCCCGAGCGAAAGGCCGTGGAAAACTTTTCCTCCGAACGTCGCAACGCCTCGTGCCTCAGGCGGAAGCCGCGGAAGATGAAATAGGCCAGGACCGCCGCCAGGACGATGTAGGTGGAGAAGGCCAGCCAGACCAGCAGGGGAGGGGAAGGCGAGACGTAGAGCGGCAGCAGGCCGGCCTGCTCTCCCAGGGCCAGCGCCAGGCCGAACAGTACCGTGGCGGCACAGAGCACGATCGCGCTGCGCGCGGACATCAGCCAGCCGGCCAGCATGATGACAATGGGCAGGGCCATCAGGCTGCGGCTCGACAGGCCGTTGCTGATGAAGATCTGCAGCTGCAGCGACAACCAGAAGCCCCAGACCATGGCCTGTGCCGCCAGGCCGCCGCGGTTCAGCTTGATGAGGATGAATGCGCCAAGGGCGGTACACAGAGCGGCAATCACGCCGGCGCTGCGCAACACCGGCTCGTCGGCAAAAAAGATGACGGCGAGGAGATAGATGATGGCGCCCGCCGGTGCCAGGGTGGCAAACAGCTTGAGCAGTCGCAGGGTATTGTCATCCCGCGAGGGGATGTACCCGGCATTGCGACCAAACTCAATCTTCTCGACCAATCGATTCTCCCGTGGGCCGGATTCAGCTGGGCAGTGTAAACCTAAACGTTGCCCCCTTGCCCGGCTCGGCCTCCGCCCAGATGCGGCCGCCGTGGCGGTGTACGACGCGCGCCGCAGAGGCCAGGCCGATGCCGGTGCCCTCGAATTCCTCGGACGTATGCAGCCGCTGGAAGGGGCCGAAGAGGCGCCCGGCATAGCGCATGTCGAAGCCGACGCCGTTGTCCCGCACGAAAAACACCGCTTCGCCGCTGGCGACCTCCCGGCCGAACTCGATGCGCGCCGGCGAGGTGGTGCGGGTGTATTTCCAGGCATTTTCGAGCAGGTTCTCGAGCAGCACGCGCAGCAGTTGGGCATCGCCGATTGCCGTGCAGCCCGGCGCGATGATGGTTTCGACCCTGCGCTGCGGATCGGATTTCGCCTTGTTGTCGATGATGTCGGCGGCGACGTGGCCGAGGTCGACCGGCTTGCGCCCCATGCTCTTGCGCGTGACGCGCGACAGCTCGAGGATGTCGTCGATGAGGGCCCCCATGCGCTGTGCTGCGCCGCGCATCCGCCGGAGATAGTCCTGGCCCTGGGCGTCAAGCCGGTCGCTGTATTCCTCGAGCAGCAGCTGGCCGAAGCCGTCGATGCCGCGCAGCGGCGCCCGCAGGTCGTGCGAAATCGAGTAGGCAAAGGACTCCAGTTCCTTGTTGGCAGTCTGCAGTTCCGCCGTACGCTCGCGCACCCGCGCCTCCAGCTTCTCGTTCAGGTGCTGGATTTCCTCCCGCGCCAGCACCTGCTCGGTGACATCCTGGGCCGTGCCGAGGGCGCGCACCGGCCGGACTTCGCTGTCGCGGAAGATTTCCCAGATCACGAGCACATGCTTGGTCCGGCCGTCGGGTGTCAGGATGCGATGCTGCAGCTCGCACCCGCTTTGCGCCTGGGCCGATTCGCGCCAGGTCTGGTGCATTTTGGCAAGGTCGTCCGGGTGCGCGTAGCCCAGCACTTCCTTCCAGGTGCCGCCGAAGTCCTCCCGGCTGCGCTCGTAGATCCGGTAGAGTTCGTCGGACCAGGTGATGCGCTGGCTGGTCAGGTCCAGGTCCCAGCTGCCGATGTGGCCGATGCGCTGCGCCTCGCGCAGACGCTTCTCGCTCTCCTGCAATGCCAATTCTGCATTGACCCGCTCGCTGGCGTCGTTGATGATCACCAGCACGCGCGGCGCGGCGCCCTCCATGGTGGCGACGGTCATGTCAACCGCCCGGCGCTCACCCGTCTTGGTGATGATGGAGATGCGGTAGCTGTTCTCGAACTGCTCGCCGTTCAGGCGCCGCTGGTGGTTGCGGAGCACCCGCTCGCGGTCGTCCGGGTGGGCCAGCTCGAGGAAGCTGGGGAGCGCCTTGACCTCCTCCAGCGTGTAGCCGTACATCCGGCAAAAGGCATCGTTGGCATGGATGACGCGGCCTTGCTCGATGATGATCATTCCCAGCCCGGCGTCCGACTGGGCCTGCACCAGGGCGTCCTGGAAGGCATGCTGCTTGCGCAGGGTCTGCTCGGCAAGCACCTCGGGCGTGACGTCGAGCATGAGGGCGTAGAAGCCGACGACCGTCCCGCTCTCGTCTCGCTCGGGCACGACGGAGACGTCAAGGTGTATGTCCTCGCCACTGGCGGTGCTGTGGCGGGTGGCGCGATAGCGCACCGTGTCGCCACCGAGTGCGGCCTGCAGCCTGTGCTGGATGGCGTTCGCCGCCTCCTCGCCGAGGATGTCGGCGATGCCCTTGCCGACAATGTCCTCCTGCCTGAAGCCGAAGAATTCAGCATAGCGGCGGTTGGCGTAGCGGCAGCGCAGGTCGCGGTCGCCGCGGAAGATTAAAGCCGGGATGCTTTCGGCGAGCAGCCGCAGCTCGGCTTCCTTGGCCGCCAGGTCGCCGATCCGGCCGGACAGCTCTTCGCCGAGCTGCTCAGCGACGTGGAACCGCTGGTCGTAGCGACGCAGGACGAAGCCGATCAGCACGCCCGCCGTGACGAAGGTGAGGGCCTGCACGACCCATATCAGCAGGGCCGGAGCCGGCTGCACCTGCGGCAGTACACCGAGAGATTCCGTCAGCGCGAACAGGCCGCTCGCGCCCAGCGTCAGGACGGCCATGGCGATGCCGGAGCGCAGGCCGAGCAGCCAGCCAGCCATGACGATCAGGAGCGGATAGGTGACCAGCGCCGGTGCGCGCAGGCCGCCGGCAAAAGAGGCGGCGATCGTGACCACCGCCCAGACGCCGAAGGCGAGCATGCGCAGGGCAGCCTGCACCCGGCCGCGGCGCAGCAGAATCAGCGTGATCAGGATTATCGGGGGCAGCAGCAGCGGAGCGACCAGGCGGTAGGATTGTTCCGGGGCGACCAGATGCAGCACGATGCTGTAGACGACCACCCCTACCGCGATGATGACGAGCGCGGCCTTGAGCAGGTCCTGGCTGCCGCCGTCATGCAGCGAGGCATCGGGCTTTTCTTCGATTGCGTTTGTCATGTCCGTGAAGGGCGCGAGGCGCCGGCGTGCCTCCCATGGCGCGAGCCGTGCGCTTCAATCCACGATCACAATAGCAAAAATGCCGGCGCTCGGGCAGAAGGCGCGGCCGCTTCGAGGGTCGGCGGTATAATCGCCGCCACACGCCACTCCTGCCTCGATGTCAAACCTGCTCCGCGGCCTCAACCCGCCACAACTCGCCGCCGTCACCCTGCCGCCGCAGCACGCCCTCATTCTCGCCGGCGCCGGTTCCGGCAAGACGCGGGTGCTCACCACCCGCCTCGCCTGGCTGATCCAGACCGGCCAGGTCGGGCCGCACGGCATCCTTGCCGTCACCTTCACCAACAAGGCGGCCAGGGAAATGCTGACGCGGCTTTCCGCCATGCTGCCGATCAGCACCCGCGGCATGTGGATCGGCACCTTCCACGGCCTGTGCAACCGCATGCTGCGCGCCCATCACCGCGATGCCGGCCTGCCGCAACTCTTCCAGATCCTCGATTCGGCCGACCAGCTGGCGGCGGTCAAGCGCCTGCTGAAGGGGCTGAACGTCGACGATGAGAAGTTCCCGCCGCGGGATATTGCCAGCTTCATCAACGGCCAGAAAGAGGCCGGCTTGAGGCCGGATGCGGTGGAAGCCTGGGACGAGTACTCGCGCCGGCGCGTCGAGCTGTACCGCGAATACGAGGCGCAGTGCCAGCGCGAAGGCGTGGTGGATTTCGCCGAGCTGCTGCTGCGCAGCTACGAGCTGCTGGCGCGCAACGAGCCGATCCGGCTGCACTACCAGAACCGCTTCCGCCACATCCTCGTCGATGAATTCCAGGATACCAACGTCCTCCAATACCGCTGGCTGAAGCTGCTGGCGGCCGGCGGCGCCTGCCTGTTCTGCGTCGGCGACGACGACCAGTCGATCTACGCCTTCCGCGGCGCCGAGGTCGGCAATATGCGCGACTTCGAGCGCGAGTTTCGCGTCGACAACGTCATCCGGCTGGAGCAGAACTACCGCTCGCACGGCAACATCCTCGACGCCGCCAATGCCATCATCAAGCACAATGCCGCGCGGCTGGGCAAAAACCTGTGGACCGACGCCGGCTCGGGCGAGCCGATCCGCGTCTACGAGGCCTTCAACGACATCGAGGAAGCGCGCTGGATCGTCGAGGAAATCAAGTCCCTCGCCGCGGAGGGCATGGCGCGCCGCGAGATGGCGCTGCTCTACCGCGCCAACGCCCAGTCGCGCGTGCTGGAGCACGCCCTGTTCTCCGCCGGGCTGCCCTACCGCGTCTACGGCGGCCTGCGCTTCTTCGAGCGGCAGGAAGTGAAGCACGCCCTGGCGTATCTCCGCCTGATCGCCAACGCCGACGACGACGGCGCCTTCCTGCGCGTGGTGAACTTTCCGGCGCGCGGCATCGGCGCGCGCAGCATCGAACAGCTGCAGGAAGCGGCGAAGCTTGCAGGAGTCAGTCTCTGCGACGCGGCGAAAGGCGGCGGCAAGGCGGCGGTCTTCGCGGCGCTCATCGACAAGCTGAAAGCCGCCTGCGAAGGGCTGACGTTGCCGGAGACCGTCGAGCAGGTGCTGGAGATCTCCGGCCTGCGCGCGCATTACCGCACCGAGAAGGAGGGCCAGGACCGCCTTGCCAACCTCGACGAACTGGTGAGCGCGGCGGAGAACTTCGTCGCCGAGGAAGGCAACGTCGACGCGGAAGGCGAAGTGTCGGGCGACCTCGCCGCCTTCCTCTCACATGCCTCGCTCGAAGCCGGCGAGCACCAGGCCGGCGAGGGCGACGACGCCCTGCAGCTGATGACCGTGCATTCGGCCAAGGGTCTCGAGTTCGACGCCGTCTTCATCAGCGGCCTCGAGGAGGGCCTCTTCCCCCATGAGAACAGCGTGCGCGAGGAGAAGGGCCTGGAGGAGGAACGCCGCCTGATGTACGTCGCCGTCACCCGGGCCAGAAAACGCTTGTACATTTCACACGCCCAGACGCGCATGCTGCACGGCCAGACGCGCTACAACCTGCCCTCGCGGTTTTTCGAGGAGATTCCGGAAAGCCTGCTGAAGTGGCTGACGCCGCGCATGGCGCGGGGCCATGCCGCCGTATCCGGGGGACTGACTTTTACTTCGCCGCGCCGCCCGGCCTGGGCCGAGCCGGCGCCGGCTGCCGTGATGCGCCGCACGGCGGAGAAGGAAACCGGCGGCTTCCGCATCGGCCAGAACGTCGCCCACGCCAAATTCGGCCAGGGCGTGATCGTCAATGCCGAGGGGTCCGGCTCGGATGCGCGCGTGCAGGTGAATTTCGGCCGCGAGGGCGTCAAATGGCTGGCGCTGTCGGTGGCGAAGCTGACCCCCGCCTGAGGCGCGAGCAGCGGCGCCGTGAAAGCGCTATGCTGTCCTCACTCTAACCACGATGCGGGAGAATGCGATGAAACGTTTGATCGGGATGCTCGGCGCGTGTGCGCTGCTGCTGGTGAATTCCCTGGCGCTGGCGTCGGACGCCGGCAAGGAACGTGCGGAGATCCGCAAGGCCTCGGCGAAGGTGCTGGCGGACCTCTACAAGGCCAAGCCCTCGGCGAGGAAGGTGGTCGAGTCGGCCGCGGGCTACGCGACGTTCACCAACTTCGGCATGAAGCTGTTCGTCGCCGGCGGTGGCACCGGCAAGGGGATGGCCGTCAGAAAGGGGGCGGACGGCGCCAGGCAGGAAGTCTTCATGAAAATGGCGGAGGTCCAGGCCGGCCTTGGCATCGGCATCAAGAAGTTCAAGCTGGTCTTCGTTTTCGATTCGCCAGCCGCCTTCGATCGTTTCGTCAGTTCCGGCTGGGAAGCCAGTGCGCAGGCCACCGCCGCGGCGAAGTCCGAAAACAAGGGCGCGGCCAGCGCCGGCGCGATTCCGATGTCGGACGGCATCTGGCTGTTCCAGATGACCGACAGGGGGCTGGCGCTCGAGGCGACGATCAAGGGCACCAAGTACTACAAGGACAAGGATCTCAACTAGGCCGCCAGTTTGCGCCCGGGAGGCAGGATGGGAATTCGATCCAACGGCATCGACATCCATTGCGAGATTTCCGGCAGCGGCCCCTGGCTGGCGCTGTCGCATTCGCTCTGTTGCGACGGCTCGATGTGGGCGCCGCAACTGGCTGGGCTGGAGCGCCAGTTTACCGTGCTGCGCTTCGACACGCGCGGGCACGGCGGCAGCGACGCGCCGGCCGGCGCCTACAGTTTCGAACAACTCACCGACGATGTCCTCGGCCTGCTCGACGCGCTGCAGATCGAACGCACGCACTTCTGCGGCCTGTCGATGGGCGGCATGATCGGCCAGCACCTGGCGCTGAAGGCGCCGCAGCGCATTGGCCGCATGGTGCTGGCCGACACCACCAGCCGCATGCCGGCGGAGGCGGCCCCGCTCTGGGCGGAACGCATCCGCATCGCCACCGAACAGGGCATGGCGCCCCTGGTGCAGCCGACGCTCGAGCGCTGGTTCACCGCGCCGTACCGCGCGGCGCATCCGGAGGTGATGGCGAACATCGGCGCGCTGATCCGCAGCACGCCCATCGCCGGCTACGTCGGCTGCGCCCAGGCGATTGCCCGCATCGACGTGACGGACCGCCTCCATGGCGTGAAGGCGCCGACGCTGGTGATTGTCGGCAGCGATGACCTCGGCACGCCGCCGGCCATGTCCGAGGCGATCGCCGCGGCGATTCCCGGCGCGCGGCTGGAGGTCATTGCCGACGCTTCGCACCTGTCGAACATCGAACAGGCGCAAGCCTTCAACACGCTGTTGCTGGATTTTCTGACGGAGAAATAGATGGATCTGGGCATCGCAGGAAAACGGGCGCTGGTGTGCGCGGCAAGCAAGGGCCTCGGCCGTGGCTGCGCGCTGGCGCTGGCGCGCGAGGGTGTGCATGTGACCATCGTCGCCCGCGGCCGCGAGGCGCTGGAGGCGACGGCGGCCGAGCTGGAGAAAGTCAGTCCCCGCGGTACGGCGATAACGTGGATCGCCGCCGACATCACCACGCCCGAGGGACGCGCCGCGGCGCTCGGCGCCTGTCCGCAGCCGGACATCCTGGTGAACAACGCCGGCGGGCCGCCGCCGGGCGACTTCCGCAACTGGTCGCGCGAGGACTGGATCGCCGCCCTCGACGCCAACATGCTGACGCCCATCGAGCTGATCAAGGCGACGGTGGACGGCATGATCGCGCGCCGCTTCGGCCGCATCGTCAACATCACCTCCGGCGCGGTGAAGGCGCCGATCGACGTGCTCGGCCTCTCCAATGGCGCGCGCGCCGGCCTGACCGGCTTCGTCGCCGGCCTGGCGAGGAAGACCGTCAAGCACAACGTCACCATCAATAACCTGCTGCCCGGCTTCTTCGACACCGACCGCATCCGCACGGTGGTCGGCGGCCAGGCAAAATCGCGCGGCGTGACCTACGAAGAAGCCCTGGCCGAACGCATCGCCACCATCCCGGCCGGCCGCATCGGCGACCCCGCCGAGTTCGGCGAAGCCTGCGCCTGGCTGTGCAGCGCGCAGTCCGGCTTCATCACCGGGCAGAACCTGCTCCTCGACGGCGGCGCCTACCCAGGGACGTTCTGATGTCATCCGGGCGACTGACAATGCCCGGAAATTCGCTCATCCTGCAGTCCTACGGTTCTCCACAATAGAACAGCAGCACATTCACGCCTAGAATCAGACTGCCGCCAGACATGCGGCAAGGAGAAGCATCTATGGACAAGGACCTCGACGAGGCGGCGCTCGAATACCACCGCCTGCCCACCCCCGGCAAGATTTCCGTGGTGCCCACCAAGGGCCTCATCAACCAGCGCGACCTTGCCCTGGCGTATTCCCCCGGCGTGGCGGCGGCCTGCAATGCCATCGTTGCCGATGCCGCCGTCACGGCGGAGCTGACTTCGCGCGCCAACCTGGTCGGTGTGGTGACCAACGGCACGGCGGTGCTCGGCCTGGGCGACATCGGCCCGCTCGCCGCGAAGCCGGTGATGGAAGGCAAGGCCTGCCTGTTCAAGAAATTTTCCGGCATCGACGTCTTCGACATCGAGCTCGCCGAGCGCGACCCGGACAAGCTGGTCGACATGATCGCCGCGATGGAGCCCACCTTCGGCGGCATCAACCTCGAGGACATCAAGGCGCCGGAATGCTTCTACATCGAGCGCAAGCTGCGCGAGCGCATGCGCATCCCCGTCTTCCACGACGACCAGCACGGCACCGCCATCGTCGTCGGCGCGGCGGTGCTGAACGGCCTGAAGCTCCTCGGCAAGAAGCTCGACGAGGTGAAGCTCGTCACCAGCGGCGCCGGCGCCGCGGCGCTGGCCTGCCTCGACATGATCGCCATGCTCGGCGTGAAGGTCGAGAACATCTGGGTCACCGACATCCACGGCGTGGTGTACGAGGGCCGCCCCGAGGAAATGGACGAGATCAAGGCGCGCTACGCCAAGAAAACCAAGGCGCGCAAGCTGGCCGAGGTGATCGAGGACGCGGATGTCTTCCTCGGCCTGTCCGCCGGCGGCGTGCTCAAGCCGGAGATGGCCGCGAAAATGGCGAAGAATCCACTCATCCTGGCGCTGGCCAACCCGACACCGGAGATCCTGCCCGAGGAAGTCCGCTCGGTGAGGAGCGACGCCATCATCGCCACCGGCCGCTCGGACTACCCCAACCAGGTCAACAACGTCCTCTGCTTTCCCTTCATCTTCCGCGGCGCGCTGGATGCGGGTGCCACGACCATCACGGAAGAGATGAAGCTCGCCGCCGTGCGCGCCATCGCCGAGCTGGCGCAGGCGGAAGCCTCCGACATCGTGGCGACCGCCTACGGCGACACCGAGATGGCCTTCGGCCCCGAGTACATCATCCCCAAGCCCTTCGATCCGCGCCTCATCGTCAAGATCGCGCCTGCCGTGGCGCAGGCGGCGATGGATTCCGGCGTCGCCACGCGGCCGCTGAAGGATTTCGCCGCCTACCGCCAGCAGCTGACGCAGTTCGTCTTCCATTCCGGCACGCTGATGAAGCCGGTGTTCGCCGCGGCCAAGAAGGCGCCGAAGCGCGTGCTGTATTGCGAGGGCGAGGATGAGCGCGTGCTGCGCGCCATCCAGGCCGTCGTCGACGAGGGCATCGCCCGCCCGCTGGCGCTCGGCCGCCCGGCGGTGATCGCCGCGCGCCTGAAGCAGCTCGGCCTGCGCATCGAGGTCGGCCGCGATTTCGAGCTGATCGACGTCGGCCACGACGAGCGCTACCGCGACCTCACCCACGACTACTACCGGCTGATGCAGCGCGACGGCATTTCGCCCGGCATCGCCAAGAAGGAAGTGCTGCGCTCCAACACCCTGATCGGCGCGCTGCTCTTGAAGCGCGGCGACGTCGATGCGATGCTGTGCGGCACCTACGGCCAGTTGCCGCGCCACCTGGAACGCGTCTCCAACGTCATCGGCCTGAAGCCGGGCGCGCGCAACTTCGCCGCCATGAACGTGCTGATGCTGTCGCGCCACACGCTGTTCATCTGTGACACCTACGTCAACGAAGACCCGACCGCCGAGCAGATCGCCGAGATGGCGCTGATGGCGGCGGAAGAGGTGCGCCGCTTCGGCATCACGCCGAAGGTGGCGCTGCTGTCCTACTCCAACTTCGGCAGCCGCAAGACAGTGTCCGCGCTGAAGATGCGCGAGGCGCGCCGTCTCATCGCTGAGCGTGCGCCGCAGCTGGAAGTCGATGGCGAGATGCACGGCGATGCCGCGCTCTCCGAAGAGATCCGCAACAAGGTGTTCCCGGATTCGGTGCTGAGGGGCGAAGCCAACCTGCTCATCATGCCCAACCTCGACGCCGCCAACATCGCCTTCAACCTGCTCAAGATCACCGGCGGCGACGGCATCACCGTCGGGCCGATCCTGCTGGGGGCGGCGAAGCCGGTGCACATCCTGACGTCCACCGCGACGGTGCGGCGGCTGGTGAACATGACGGCGCTGGCGGTGGTGGACGCGCACCACCTGCGCGGTTGATTCGTAGCCCGGCCTGGGGCACCATCCTTTCTCCAGCAGAGGAGGAATAAAAATGCCCCACGCCATCCGTTTCCACCAGCCCGGCGGCCCCGAGGTCCTGAAATGGGAAGAGGTCGCCGTCGGCGATCCCGGCCCGAACGAGGCGCGCGTGCGCCATCATGCCGTCGGCCTCAACTTCATCGACATC